>Ga0302314_10005745_pt1 | contig 22573 bp, 21 predicted proteins | sample III_Palsa_N2_3_FD_200533 | JGI IMG/M metagenome (GOLD analysis project Ga0302314, IMG submission 200533) | Peat permafrost microbial communities from Stordalen Mire near Abisko, Sweden - III_Palsa_N2_3 | ecosystem: Environmental > Terrestrial > Soil > Palsa > Peat permafrost | place: Sweden... | reverse complement strand
GAGGGCGTCGCTGGGTGCGTTCACTTCGAGCGCCTCGTTTGCGGCGCGCAGAAAATCGCGGCCCGCGGCGGCGAGCTGCCCCGACGCAGCATAGTGCCGTGCGCAGCGCAGCGGTTCGCTGCGCCCGCTCGATTCGAGCCGCTGTGCGAAGGCCGCGTGCAGGCGCGCGCGCCGGCCCGAATGGACGAGGCCTGCCGCGACCTCCCGGACGAGGTCGTGGGCGAACTCGAACTGTGGCCCGCTCGTCGGCTCGCGCAGGATGCCTAGCGCCAGCAGGTCGTCGATCGCATCGAGGACCAGAGGCTCGTCCCGACCCAGGACGCCCGCGAGGTCGCCCGGCGTGGCCTCGGGTTCGAGCGCGAGCGCGCTCGCGACCTCACCGGTGAGCGCGCCGTGCGCGCGCAGCCGCGTTTCGATGAAACTGCGGACGTTCTGCGGCAGCGCCGCGCGCGCCGCCGGGAGGCGCGCGATCTTCCAGCTGCCGTTCTCGATGACGACGTGTCCGTCTCGAGCGCACATGTCGAGCAGCCCGAAGAAGAAAAGCGGATGTCCGCCGCTGCGTGCATAGAGTTCGTCGGTGAGGGCGTCGAGCGCGTCCCCGGCTGCGCGGCGTGTCGCGAACAGCAACTCGTCGCGTCCGAGTCCGAGCAAGCGAAGGTCGACCGGGACGGACCGTTCGAAGAGGCCGTGGATTTGCTGCCGGCCCTCGTCGCGCAGCGCGATCGTGACGACGTGGCCGGCGGCGACCGCCACGCCCGAGAATGCCGGCAGCAAACGCAGCGCCTCGCCGCCCAGGACGTGCGCGTCGTCGATCAGGATCGCCGACCGGCCGCGCAGCATCGGCTGGAGGGCGGCCGCGAGCGCCGTGACGGCATCACCGCTCGCGCCTCTGACGAACTCGGAAAAGCTTGCGCCGGACAGCGCTTCGAAGAGATCGCCCCAGGGGCCGTAGGTCCGCGGATCGTTGTCGACGCCGCGGAGGCGCACGACGCCGAGGCCTGCCTCGAGCGCGTCGGCGGCGCAGCGCTCGAGCAGTGCCGTCTTGCCGATGCCGGCATCCCCCGATACGAGGACGAGCGCGCCCACGCCGCCGGCGAAGGCGGAGCGCAGCGTTTCACGTTCGGTTTGGCGCCCCGCGAACCCGATGCGCAGTTCGCTAGCGGGCGCGCGCGCGATGCGCCGCAGTTCGGCGGCCCGTGTGGCGAACGCCGCCGAGGGTCGTGCGTCGAGTTCGTGCAGCGCCGCTTCGCAGCGTTCGACCCAGCGCAAAGCGGCCAGCGGCCGTCCGGCCGAGATCGCCGCGTCGACGAGAGCGTTGTAGGCGGCCTCGTCGTACGGGTTGCGCGCCACGAGTAACTCGGCCGCCGCGGGATCCCGCGCCACGGCCACGCAGCGCGCGAGTACGCGTTCGTAGGCGCTGCCTGCGCGTTCGCGTTCGGCGACCGGCCATTCGTCGTAGTCGCCAGGCAGAAACTCCCCACGATAGAGATCGATTGCGGCGTGCAATTCCGCGAGATCGTCGCTCGCCGCGGCCCCCGCGATGCGCTCGGTGTCGATATCGATCGAAGCGATCCAACGCAGGGTGGCCTTTTCCACCAGCAGCACCCTGTCGGGATCGCAGCCGGCTGCCCGCAACGCGCGCCGGATCGACCAGGTCGCGGTCTTGAGGCTGGCCCGCGCACGCTCCTCGTCGACCTCCGGCCAAAACACCTCGAGCAGCGCCTCGCGTGAAACGGCGGCCGAGCGATGCATCGCGAGGTACGCGAGCAGCGCGCGCATCTTCGCGGTCGCGGGCGGCGGAACGAGCGTTCCGTCCAGCCACAACTCGAATCGTCCCAGTGTCAGCAACCGGTTGAGATTCGTTTCGATGAGCGTTTCCTCGCTCGCTTGGGCTGGTGGCACTTCGGCCGCAGGAGGGTGAGTCCTCGCTAACCGGCAGAACCGCGCAGAATCGCGAGCAACCCGGGTGCGCCCGGCACGCGTGCGGCACGACGGGTGGCGGGGTCGATAGCTCGCGCGGTGACGTTGCCCGCGTCGTCGACGTCGAAGCGCACGACAATCGAGCGCGCGAGGCCGCTGCCGACGAGGTACTCTCGCACCCGCTGCGGCTCGGGCAGCGCGCGCGTGCGATAGGTTGCGATGTCCGTGACCCGGCCGCACAGATCTCCCGCGGCATCGCTGGCAAAGCGCACCACGTAGGTTTGCGAAGCCGTCGCGTCAGGCACGCCCGGTCGTTTCCAGCATCGTCGTCTCCTCGGTTCCGAAAGCGTACGGCGAGCGGGTCAACGCCGAGTCAAAAAGCGCAGGCGCTGCAGCGCAGCGCTAGATCTCAGGTAGGCGAGGCGCTCGGCAAAGCCGGAGGCAGGCCCGGACGCGACGAACTTCGAGGGCCAATGAGGTTGCTGCGCGCCCTCGCGATCGCCGCGCTGCTTGCGATTGCCGTCTACGCGGGCTATCGGCTGTTCTCGCCGCACCCGCCGGCGGCGGGAACCGTCGCGGTTTACTACTGCAAGCTCGATGGTGAGACGCTCGCGAAGTGGGTCGTTTCGCTCAACCCGAACGCGAACGATTCCGGCAGCGCGGCATTCTACGCGGCGGCGCAAGCCGTGGCCGGTCCGCCCGCCGGGACCGCGGCGATCCGCTTTCCGGCCGGAACGGTGGTGCGCTCGGTTCACCTCGATGGTCAAAGCGCGAGCGTCGATCTCGGCGGCGCGATCCGTTCCAGACAGAGCGGCAGCTTTGCCGAGAGCGGCGAATTCAAGGCGCTCGTGTGGACGCTGACCTCATTGCCCGGCATCTCCGCCGTTCAAGTCAAGATCGACGGAATACGCGTTCCCACCCTTCCCGGAGGCCATTTTGAACTCGACGGACCGCTCACGCGTCAAAGCTGGTAAGATGCTCGTCCTGGTGCTTGGCCTCGCGCTGGCCGGCACCGAGCCTCTCTGCGCGCAAACGATTGGGTCCGCCAACAATTTCTGGTTCGCCGGAACGCGGCTCGCGTTCGAACACCCGCAACTTCACGCCGGCCAGTTCGCGGTCGCCACCGACGACGCCGCTCTGGGCGCCTTCCTGGCCAAGGTCGGCGCCGTGCTGTCCTATCAGCCGGGCCAGAACTACGTCGTCTTCACCTCGGCCGATCGCCGCGTTATCACCTTCACGCTCGGCGATTCGCGCTTCAACGTCGCGGGCGTCGATCAGAGCGCTGGTTTCGCACCCTACGTTGCGGGCAACGTCGCGTTCGTGCCGTTTTTGGACCTCGCCCGCGCCTTGTTCGTCGATCCGGTGCAGGACGGCGCGACGACGGTCATGCAGCCGCAGATCGCCGCGCTTGAGGTGCGGCCGGACGAGCGGCGCACGTTCGTAACGCTGCGCGGCGCCACCCCGTTGCAATTCAAGCGCACGAGCGGCGCGAGCGAGGACACGGTGTCGCTGCTGTTCACGGGTATTGCGTCGACCCTCGAACCGCAACGCCCGATCGACGCTGCCGGCCTGCGGGCCGTGACGATCGCGGTCGGCGGCACGCCGCGCAATCCGACGACGACGATCACGTTCGAGACTCCACCCGGCAGCGTGCGTTCGCTCGCGCCGAGCGAGTCGCCGAACTCGCTGACGCTGGCCTTCGCGCCGGCCGGTACGCAGCTTGGCGGGACGCCGATTCCGGCCACGGAGCACGCCGCGCCCGCTACGGCAGAGCTGACGCCGAGTGACCAAGCCGGCGCCCCCGCCCAGCCGGCGCCGGCACCCGTGGCGAGCCTGCCGCCCTCCGCCGCCGACCAGACTGCGATTTCGGATACCGGCGTCGCAGCCGGCCCTGCGATGCCGAGCGAGACCGCGACGCCGACCGCGTATGGCCTCGCGCCCGCCACGATCACCGGGCTGCGCACGCAGAGCCTCGACGGCGCCTTCAACGTGAGCCTGGCGATTTCGGGCAACGTCGTCTACGAGTTCCACCGCTTGAGCGATAATCGCTGGTACGTCGACTTCAAACCCGCGACGCTCGGGGTACCGAACGAGGACCAGTCGCCGAACGATCCCTCCGTGCTGTCGCTGCGCGTCAAGCCGTTCGTGGGACCGGTCGATCGTTTGGCGACGGTGCGCGTCGCACTCAGCTTGCAGGGTCCGCGCGCCGTCAACCTGGTCCCGAGCAGCGAAGGCCTCACGATCGAGGTGAGCGGCCAGGACGATCCGGCCGCGCAGAGCTACGGGACGGGCGAACTCCTACCGGGTCGCTTGTACACCGGCATCGTGCCGCTGCCGCCCGTGTCGGTGGCGCCGGGCCAGCTGGAGGCGCCGGACGAACCGTGGAAATTCGGCCGCGGCGTGCAGACCAATTCGCGCCTAATCGTGATCGACCCCGGTCACGGCGGCAGCGACACGGGCGCGATGCACAACGGTTTGGTCGAGAAAGAACTCAACCTCGACATCTCCAAGCGGCTGCGTGCCATCCTGATCGCGCGCGGTTGGGAAGTAAAGATGACGCGCGACAGTGACGTCGACGTTTTCGGGCCGAACGCCTCCGCCCGCGACGAGCTGCAGGCCCGTGACGACGTGGCCAACAAAGCCGGCGCGCGCCTGTTCGTGAGCATCCACATCAACAGCTTCACGAGCGGGGACCTGAACGGAACGACGACCTACTACTACAAGGCCACTTCGTATGCGCTGGCCGATGCCGTGCACGCGCGCTTGGCCGCCGCCCTGCCCAGCAAAGACGACGGGATTCGCAAGGACAATTTCTACGTGATCCATCACGCCACGATGCCGGCGATCCTGGTGGAAACGGCGTTTCTCTCCAACAGCGCCGATGCCCAGCTGCTCAAGTCGAGCGCTTTCCTGCAAAAGGTCGCAGGGGGAATCGCCGACGGCATCGCGGACTATGCCTCCGGCTCCCAACCGCTTTCCAACGAAGGCGGCTCCTCAGCGGATGGAATTTAGGACGGTACGTAAATTCTAGGCATCTTCGACTCCGGTCTCGGCGGATTGACCGTGTTGCGCAGCGTGCGCCGGCGGTTGCCGCTTGAGGACGTCGTGTACTTGGCGGATCAAATCCACGTTCCGTACGGCGATCGGGAAGACGACGATCTGGTGGGGTTGCTGGCGGAAAACGTGGCCTTTCTGGAGCTGGCAGGGGCTGAGGCGATCGTGATGGGCTGCAACACCTCGTGCGCGGTTGCGGCCCGGCGCGGCTGGCCGCCGGCGCACATTCCGATCTTCGATCTGATCGAAGCTGCCGGCAGGCAAGTCGTGGCCTCCGGCGCGCGGCGGGTCGGAGTGCTCGCGACCGCTGCGACGGCTCGGGCGGGCGCGTACGGGCGCGTTCTGCGGGCGCTGGTGCCGTCGATCGACGTTCAGGAAGTCGCTGCGCCGAAGCTGGTGCCGCTGGTCGAGAGCGGCCTTCTGAGCGGTCCGCTCGCAAGGGCCGCGATCGATGAAGCAATCGCGCCGTTCGAGCTGCCGCTCGATGCGCTCGTGCTCGCTTGCACCCACTACCCGCTGCTCGATGCCGAGTTCGCGGCGGCCCTCGGGCCCGGCGTCGCGCGCATCGATCCGGCCGAGGCCCAAGCGGACGCCGCGCTTCGCTTCGCGCGCGAGCGCGGCGCGCAGCGCGGGAGCGGCCGAACGCGCTTTCTCACCACCGGCGCCGTCGAGCCGTACCGGATTGCGATCGAGACGATCCTCGGCCCGCTCGACCCGCTCGATGAGGTCGCTTCCGCCGCGACGGTCGTCGCGAAGGCGCACGAGCGTCGCTAGATCACGTTGAAAACCCGGAAGAACAGCAGCACTGAGCCCACCCCGAGTGCGGTACCGGCCAGAACCTGGAGCGGCGTGTGCGCGCGCAGATAGACGCGCGACCAGCCGACGATCGGGATCAGCACGAAGAACGGCAGCGGCTGCAGCCCGTAGAGTTTCACCAACACCACCAGCGGCGCCGCGATGCCGAGCGCGTGGGTCGAGATCTTCCAATAGCGCGTGATGTACTGCGTGACCAGCGCCGCGCCGGCATAGCCGGCCATCGAGGCCGTCAGCAGGATCGGGGCGCGCAACTGCCAGAGCACGAGCGTTCCTAGCGCGTAGAAGATCACGAAGATCCCGAAGACGCGCTCGCGTTCGCCGCGCACCGACATGTCGAGGTCCGAGATCTTGTCGGTGCTGTACAGCCACAGCACGTACAGCATCGGGCCGATCGAGGTGAAGAACGTACTCGTGAACAGCAGCAGCCAGAACGTCGGGGTGTCCTTGGCCCGCTCGTGGGCGACGATCACGAACAGCGCGAGCGCCGTGATGAACGGGTTGAAGACCGTGGAAAAGATGCGCGCCAGGTCGGTCAGCACCCGCCGCCGGCGGTTGGAACGAATCGGGGTCGCACCGGGCACGAGCACGGGCTTCATGGATTCCGGTTCTGCACCGGGACGCGACGCTGCCCCTTTTGTCGGAGAGCCTTCGGAGTCTGTTGCATCGTGAGAATGGCCGCGTCCGGCAGTTGTCAAAGATACGGTGCCATGGTAATCGAGCGAATCGCCTCGCCGCGCGACCTCAAGGCGCTGTCCCGTCCCGACGTGGACGTTCTGGCGGCCGAGATCCGCGAGCAGCTGGTCGAAGCCTGTTCGAAGAACGGCGGCCATCTCGGCCCCAACCTGGGCGTCGTCGAGTTGACCTTGGCGCTGCACAAAGTGCTCGACGCCCCGCACGACAAGATCGTTTGGGACGTCAGCCATCAAGTGTACGTGCACAAGATGCTTACCGGGCGCGCGAGCCGCATCATGACGATCCGCAAAGGCGGCGGCCTGAGCGGCTTCGCGATGCGGAGCGAGTCAGAGTACGACGTCTTCGGGGCAGGCCACGCGTCGACGTCGATTTCGGCCGCGCTCGGCATGGCCCAGGCCCGCGACCTGATCGGCGGCGACGAGACGGTGGTCGCGATCATCGGCGACGGCGCGCTCACCGGGGGCCTGGCGTATGAGGCCATCAACAACGCGGGGCAGCTCAAGACCAACTTCATCGTCATCCTCAACGACAACGAGATGTCGATCGCGCCCTCCGGGGGGGCGGGGCTTCTGCGCCCACCAACCCCGGGGGCACCAACAACACCACCTCCACCCCCCCCACCACCCCCACCGCGTGTCCGCCCGCCCCCCCGGGGGGCGCCCTCGACAAGTACCTCGGGACGTTGCGTTCGAAGCCCCTGTTCAACGCGGCGCGCGAAAAGGTCAAGGACATCCTGGGCCACATCCCGTTCGGCGACACGGCCCGCAAGGCGCTGTCGACGGCGGAAGAGGCGGGCATGCGCTTCGTTTCCAGCGAGCCGAAGACGGCGGTCATCTTCGAAGAGATGGGCTTCCGCTACGTCGGGCCGATCGACGGCCACGACTACGACACCCTATGCGACGTGATCTCCAATGCCAAGAAGATCGCGGGGCCCGTCCTCCTGCACGTACGCACCGTCAAGGGCAAGGGCTTCGAGCCGGCCGAACTCGACAAGCGCACCTTTCACGGCGTCGGGCCGTTCGAACTCGAGAACGGGAAGATCGAATTCAAATCGAGCGCGCGGCCGACGTTTTCCGAGGCGTTTGCCGACGCCCTCACCACGCTTGCCGATCGCGATCGCAAGGTCATCGCGATCACGGCCGCCATGCCCGACGGCACCCAACTGAAGCGCTTCGCGCGCAAGCACCCGGACCGCTACTTCGATGTCGGCATCGCCGAAGCGCACGGGGTATGCTTCGCGGCCGGCGCCGCGACCTCGGGACTCAAGCCCGTGGTCGCGATCTACTCGACCTTCTTGCAGCGCGCCTACGATCAGGTCGTGCACGATATCGTCATCCAGAATCTGCCCGTCGTCCTGTGCATGGACCGGGCTGGGGTGGCCGGCGACGACGGCCCGACCCACATGGGCCTCTACGACATCGCCTACCTCCGAACGTTGCCGCACATGACGATCATGGCCCCGCGGATCGAGGCCGAACTGCTTCCGATGCTCGAGCACGCGCTCGGCCTCGGGTCGCCGGTCGCGATCCGCTACCCACGCGGCAACTCGAACGGCAACCACCTCGAACCGCCCGCCCCGATCGTGCACGGCCGCGGCGAGGTGCTGCGGCGCGGGGCCGGCGTCGCCTTGCTCGCGCTCGGAAACACCTGCGACCACGCGCTCGATGCCTACGATCTGGTCGACGAGGGCGAAAAGCCGACGGTCGTCAACATGCGCTTCGTCCGCCCGCTCGACGAGGTGCTCTTGATCGAGTTGGCCCAGACGCACCGCAAGTTCGTCACCCTCGAAGAGCATTCACTGGCCGGCGGCTTTGGATCCGCCGTGGTCGAGTTCATCGCGGATCGGAACCTGGACGTCATCGTGGAGCGTATCGGGGTTCCAAACATCCTGATCCAACACGACAAGCAACCCCAGCAACGGGCCGGTTTCGGGCTGTCGGGTGCCCACATCGCGGCTCGGGTCCGCCGTGCGGCGGAGACCGCAGCCAAGCTGTAGAACAGGCGGCGGTTCGTCCCGTTTTGCTTTGGAGAGCGCAGCTTCTATCGTGACACCGTTTCTGGCAACCCTGTTTCTGGCCGCCGCCGGCCCCGCGGCCCCGCTCAGCCCGGCCGCTGCGGCCCCCGCCAAGCCGGCGGTGGCGGCGACGCTCAATCCCGAGATCCTCAAGCAGCTGCAAGGCTTTCAGTACGCGCACAAGACCGCGCTGCAGATAAACGCCCCCTGGCTGACGCACGCCTGCGCCGCGCTGTTCTTGATTTTAGCGGTTAGCCTCGTGCTGTTGTTGGCCGCGCAAACGACCAAGCAAGAGGGTCTTTCGGGCACGATCGGCGGGCGCGTCGAGGCCGCCTACCGGCCGCGCTTGGGCTTCGATCAGCAGCTGCAGCGTTTGACGAGCTACGTCGCGATCGGGATGGTCTTTTTCGCCGTCATCCTCAGCATTACCGGAATCTAGGCGAGGCGCGACCGCCGTGCCGCTGTTGGAAGTCAAAGACCTTCGCGTCGGCTTCAAGACGGACGACGGCTTCGTGGGCGCCGTCAACGGCCTCTCGTACTCGGTCGAAGGCGGCTCGACGCTCGGCATCGTGGGCGAGTCCGGCTCGGGGAAATCGGTCAACGCTCTCTCGATCATGCGCTTGATTCCGATCCCGCCGGGACGCATCGAGGGCGGGACGATCTCGCTGCGCGGCCAGAACCTGCTCGCCAAGAGCGAAGCCGAGATGCGCAAGATCCGCGGCAAAGACATCGCGATGATCTTCCAAGATCCGATGACGTCGCTGAACCCGGTCCTGACGGTCGGCGACCAGATCGCGGAATCGGTCCAGCTGCACCTGCGGATGAGCAAGAAGGACGCGCTGGCGAAGACGATCGAGATGCTGCGCTTGGTGCGGATTCCGCTGCCGGAAAAGCGCGTCAGAGAGTACCCGCACCAACTCTCCGGCGGCATGCGCCAACGGGTGATGATCGCGATGGCGCTCTGCTGTGACCCCGACGTCCTCATCGCCGACGAGCCGACGACGGCCCTCGACGTCACGATCCAGGCGCAGATCATCGAGCTGATGCGGGAGATGCAGCAGCGGCTCGGTTCGGCGATCATCATGATCACGCACGATCTGGGGGTCGTGGCCGAGACCTGCCGCTACGTGCTCGTCATGTACGCGGGGAACATGGTCGAGTACGGCTCGGCGGAAGACATCTTCTCGCGCCCCAAACACCCCTACACGCTGGGCCTGCTGGCTTCGTTGCCGCGGCTCGACGACAAGGAGCAGACGCGGCTCGTACCGATCGATGGCCAACCCCCCAATCTGCTGCGGCTGCCCCCCGGCTGTTCGTTTGCGCCGCGCTGCAAATACCGCATGCCGGTCTGCGACACGCCGGTGCCGCTCTACGATTTCGGCGGCGGACACGTGGCGCGCTGCTTCTTGTACGACGCGCAAACCGAAGGCCAGCGGACGCTCCCGGTCGCGACGGCACCGCGCGTCGAAGCGGCTGCGACGCCGTGAGCGCCGTCGCCCCCGGGCTGCCGGACCTGGTCGAAGTCCGCGATCTGTATAAGTATTTTCCAATCAATGCCGGCGTCTTCTCCCGCCATATCGGCGACGTCAAGGCCGTCGATGGCATCGATTTCACGATTCGAGCCGGTGAGACGCTCGGGCTCGTTGGCGAGTCCGGCTCGGGAAAAACCACTGCCGGCCGGGTCGTGCTGCGGCTGCTGCCCGCCACCAAGGGCGAGGTCCTGTTCGATGGCCGCAACGTGCTCGAACTCGGTCGCGAAGAAGTGCGCAAGCTGCGCAAGTCGATGCAGATCATCTTTCAGGACCCGTATGCGTCGCTCAACCCGCGGATGACCGTCGGCGACATCGTCGGCGAACCGCTGCGGATTCACAACCTAGCCAAAGGGGCGGATGCCGAAGCACGGGTCCAAGAATTGCTTCGCCTGGTGGGTCTGCAGCCGTACCACGCTAACCGCTATCCGCACGAGTTTTCGGGTGGTCAGCGTCAGCGCATCGGTATCGCGCGAGCACTCGCAGTCAGCCCGAAATTCATCGTCGCCGACGAGCCGGTCTCAGCCCTCGATGTCTCGATCCAGGCCCAGGTGATCAACCTGCTGCAGGATCTTCAGGCGCAGTTCGGGTTGACGTTCCTCTTCATCGCTCACGATCTTTCGGTCGTCCGCCACATCTCGACGCGCGTCGCGGTCATGTACGTCGGCAAGATCGTCGAGATCGCGGACCGCGACGACCTCTATGAGAACCCGCTGCATCCGTACACGCAGGCGCTGCTGTCGGCCATTCCGATCCCGGATCCGGCGGTCGAAACGCGGCGCAAGCGCATCATCCTGGCGGGCGACATTCCCTCGCCGGTAAACCCGCCGTCGGGCTGCCGCTTCCACACTCGCTGCCCGATCGCATTCGACCGCTGCAAGGTCGAGGTGCCGCCCCTGCGCAGCTACGCAACGAACCACGTCGCCGCGTGCCACTGGGTCGAAGAACACAACGGCAGCGCCCCAGACCTAACAGCCGCCGCCCCCGCCGTCGCCTAACTCCGGAGGCTCTGATTTGGCGCAGGGCGAGCCGATGCGACCGCCATCCATGGCTGCATCGGCAGGCTCGCATCCAGCTGGCACGGCGCCGGGCGGCGAAGTGTGCGCTAGCACATGAGCCGCCCGGCAACGACGCCATGCGTCAAATCAAAGCCTCCGGGAAGAAGAAGAGCGGTCGCTTAGCGACCGCTCTTACTCTCAGGCGGGCCGGGTTATTTCTTCTTTTTGCGTCCGCCCTTTTTCTTGGCGGCTTTCTTGGCGCCGGCTTTCTTGCGTCCGCCCTTTTTCTTGGCGGCCTTCTTAGCCGTCTTCTTTGCGCCTTTTTTGGCCTTTTTCTTGGCGGCTTTTTTGGCCGTCTTCTTGGCGGCTTTCTTCGCCGTCTTCTTGGCGGCTGGCTTCTTGGCGGCGGCCTTCTTCTTGCGCGAGGACTTCTTCTTACGCGGCGGGGCGGCCGCGCCCACCTCGGCGCCCGGCTCCTTGGTCTCGTCTTCCAATCGATCCTCCTCGTCCGCTGCAGCGGAACGACAGATGCGGAACGTCGACGTATTGGATGTCAACGTCTTTGGTTGCATCTTATACCTCGTGCGAAATATTTGCAAGATTTAGGGGTTCGCTTTGCCCCGCGCTTGACGGCGGCGCTATACTAAGGTCGTTTTCGTCCAGCCCGGGTCGCCGAACAGCCCAGAACCGAGGAACCGTTTGAAAAAGCCGCTGATCATCGTCGAATCGCCGACGAAAGCGCGCACGATCAAGAAGTTTCTGCCCCCACGATACGTGGTGAAGGCGTCGGTCGGGCACGTCCGCGATCTGCCAAAAAGCTCGCTTGGCGTCGATATCGAGCACGGTTTCGCCCCCCGCTACCTCACCATTAAAGGTAAGGGCGACGTCATCAAAGACCTCAAAAGTGCTGCCAAAGCGGCCTCCGACGTGTACCTCGCGACCGACCCCGATCGCGAGGGCGAGGCCATCGCCTGGCATCTCGCGGAGCTGCTCAAACTCGAACACCCCAAGCGGATCGAGTTGCACGAGATCACCAAAGCGGCCGCGCTGCGGGCGATCGAGGGAGCCCACGAGATCAACATGGACCGGGTGAACGCCCAGCAGGCGCGCAGGATCCTGGACCGCTTGGTCGGGTACAAGATCTCGCCGCTGCTCTGGGCTAAGGTTCGCGGCGGCCTCTCGGCCGGGCGGGTCCAGTCGGTCGCCGTCAAGCTGATCGTGGACCGCGAGCGCGAGATCGCAGCTTTCACGTCCCGCGAGTATTGGACGATCGACGCGCTGCTGAACAAGGCCCGGCTGCCGGCGGCGTCGTTCGGCGCGGAGCTGGTCGAAATCGACGGCGTCAAAGCCGAGATCGACAACGGCGGGCGTGCCGATCAAATCGTCGCCGACCTCGAAAGCGCGGCCTTTGCTGTCTCGGCCGTCAAGCAGCGTGAGGTCAAGCGCAACGCTTCGGCCCCGTTCACGACCTCGACCTTGCAGCAGGAAGCCTCGCGGAAATTGAAGTTTCGGGTGCGCAAGACCATGCAGACGGCGCAAGCGCTGTACGAGGGCGTCGACCTCGGAGCCGAGGGAACCCAAGGCTTGATCACCTACATGCGCACCGATTCGACCCGCATCTCCGAGGAGGCGCAGGCGGCCGCGAAAGCCTTCATCGACGCGACCTACGGCCCGGGCTTTCACGGCGGAGCCAAGCAGTTCAAGCTCAAAGAAGGCGCCCAGGACGCGCACGAAGCCATCCGCCCGACCTCGGTCAGCCGGACGCCGGATTCGCTCGCGGGCGTCCTGAAGCGCGACGAATTGCGCCTCTACGCGCTGATCTGGGAGCGCTTCGTCGCGTCGCAAATGGCGGCCGCGGTCTACGATCAGACCTCGGTCGACATCGCCGCCAGGCCGGCGCGCGGGACGACGGCCTATACCTTCCGCGCCTCGGGCAGCGTGCTGAAATTCGCAGGGTTCACGGCGGTTTACGAAGAGGGCAAAGACGACGACGCAGCACCCGAGAAGCCCGGTGCAAAGCTGCCCAAGGCGCGCATCCTGTTGCCGCCGCTCGAAAAAGGCGAGGCTCTCGACGCGCGGTCGATCGAACCCAAACAGCACTTTACCGAGCCCCCGCCCCGGTTCACCGAAGCGACGCTCGTGAAGGCGCTCGAGGACAACGGCATCGGCCGTCCTTCGACCTATAGCTCGATCGTCGAGACGATCCAGGCCCGGCGCTACGTCGAGCAGCGCGAGCGCCGTTTCTATCCGACCGAGATCGGGACCGCGGTAAACGACCTGTTGGTCGAGCACTTCGGTACGATCGTAAACCTGGCGTACACGGCCAACTTGGAGAGCGAACTCGACCGGGTCGAGGAGCACCAGCTCGAGTGGGTCGACGTCCTCTCGCAATTCTACGGGCCGTTCGCGCGCGATCTGGCGGAAGCCGAAACGAAGCTTCCCAAGGTCGAAATCAGGGACGAGCCGACCGACGAAATCTGCCAGAATTGCGGCCGTCCGATGGTCATCAAAACGGGCCGCTTCGGCCGGTTTATCTCGTGCTCGGGCTATCCTGAGTGCAAGACGACCAAACCAATCCTCATCGACACCGGCGCGATTTGCCCCAAGGACGGCGGTAAGATCGTCGAGCGCAAATCGCGCCGCGGCCGTACGTTTTATGGTTGCGCCAACTATCCGGCCTGCGACTTCGTGTCGTGGGACCGTGTGCTCCCCGAGCCGTGCCCCGTCTGCGGCGCCTACGTGACCGTGAAATCGAAGCGCGGCACGCCGCACTTCGAATGCTCCAAGGATAAGACACACGATACGAGCACGCTGGGAGCAGCCGCCGCCGAACGGGAGACGGAACCGGTCGCAGGATGATCGAGCGGCTGCGCGTCGTCGGTGCGGGCTTGGCGGGCTGCGAAGCCGCGTGGCAAGCGGCCGAACGCGGGCTCGAAGTCGAGCTGTGGGAGATGCGGCCCGACGTACGCGGGCCGGCGCATCGCACGGATGGGCCGGCGGAGCTGGTCTGCAGCAACTCGCTGCGCGGCGCGGCGCTCGAAAATGCGGTCGGCTTGCTGAAGGAAGAGCTGGCGCGCATGAACTCGCTGATCGTCAGCAGCGCCCGCGCAACCGCCGTGCCCGCGGGCGGTGCGCTCGCGGTCGATCGCGAGCGGTTCTCGAAGCTCGTCGAGCGGCGCCTGACCGGGCACCCGCGGGTGCGCTTCGTGCGCGGCGAAGTCCGCGCCGTCGACCCGGATGTGCCGACGATCGTGGCTTGCGGGCCGCTGCCCTCCGAGCCGTTGCTGCGGGCGATCGACGGCCTTTTGGGCAATCGCGCGCGGCTTCACTACTACGACGCCGCCTCGCCGATCGTGGCGACGGAGTCGCTCGATCTCTCGCAGATGTACGAGAAATCGCGCTACGACAAGGGCGAGGGTGCGGACTACCTCAACCTGCCGCTCGATCCCGAGCAGTACGCGACGCTCGTCCGCGATCTGCGCGAGCTGCCGAAACACGAGCTAAAAGAATTCGAGAGCGACGCTGCCGGCGGTAAGGTGCCGTACTTCGAGGGCTGCCTCCCGATCGAAGAGATGGCGGCCCGGGGCGACGACGTCCTGCGCTACGGGCCGCTGAAGCCGGTCGGACTGCGCGACCCGCGGACGGGCGCGGCGCCGTTCGCGGTCGTGCAACTGCGCAAAGAGAACGTGGCCGCTACGGCCTACAACTTGGTAGGATTTCAGACCCGGCTCACCTGGCCGGCGCAGAAGGAGGCTTTCGGCAAGCTGCCGGGCCTGGCGAACGCGGAATGGGTGCGGCTCGGCGTGATGCATCGTAACTCGTTCGTCGACGCGCCGCGCTGCCTGCTGCCCGACTTGCGATTGCGCGGCAGCGCGCACACGTGGCTGGCGGGGCAGATCACGGGTGCCGAAGGCTACGTCGAAGCCGCGGCTTGCGGCTTGATCGCGGCGCTGTCTGCGGCGCGCGTGTTGCGCGGCCTCGAACCGGTTCCGGTGCCCGAGGACACCGCGCTCGGAGCGGTGGTCGCGCATTTACAGAACCGGCAAACCGGCGACTTCCAACCCGCCAACGTGAGTTGGACGTTCTTTTCGCCGCTGCCCGGAATGCCCGTGCGCGACAAGCGCGAGCGGCGCCGGAAGCTGGCCGAGCGTGCGCTCGCGAAGATCGAGAGCTGGAAGGCCGCGCTCGAAACGGGTTTTGCGCCGGACCGGCAGGTTGCAGGAGCGGCCGCCGGCGCGCTAGCTTCGGAGGGCTTCGACCTCCGCTTCCGATAGCTAGCAGGATGCGGATTCGGTCCACGACCATCCTCGCCGTGCGGCGCGACGGGAAGCTCGCGATCGCGGGCGACGGCCAGGTTACCTTCGACAAGACGATCATGAAGCACGGGGCGCACAAGGTGCGACGGATCGCAGGCGGCGCGGTGCTGGCCGGCTTCGCGGGCGGCGCTGCCGACGGCATCACGCTGCTCGAAAAGTTCGAAAACAAGCTCGGCGAGTACAAGAACAATCTCGTGCGCGCGGCCGTCGAACTCGCCAAGGACTGGCGTCAAGACCGTGCGCTGCGCCGCCTCGAGGCGTTGCTCGTGGTCGGCAACGCCGAGCATCTTTTCGTGATCAGCGGCACGGGCGACGTGATCGAGCCGGACGAGGGCATCGCGGCGATCGGCAGCGGCGGCCCCTACGCGCAGGCGGCGGCGATGGCCCTGGTGCGACACAGTACGCTCGGCGCCGAGGAGATCGCCCGCGCCGCGCTCGAAGTGGCCGGACGCATCGACATCTATACCAATGACGACGTCATCGTGGAGGTCGTATGATCGCCGAAAGCGATCCGGTGGCGTTCGTGCGTGCCAATCGCGAGCGTTACCTCGACGAACTGAAAGCCTTGATCGCGTGTCCCTCGGTCTCGGCCGACCCGGCGCGTCACGCCGAAGTGCGCCGCTCGGCGGAAGCGATCGTCGCGCGCATGCGAGCCGCGGGCCTGACCGACGCGCAGGTCCTCGAAACCGGCGGCCTGCCCGTGGCCTATGGGTCGTGGCTGCGGGCACCGGGCGCGCCGACGGTGCTCGTTTACGGCCACCACGACGTCCAGCCTGAGGATCCGCTCGACCTGTGGGAGTCGCCGCCGTTCGAAGGCACCGTTCGGGATGGAAAGCTCTACGGGCGCGGCTCCGTCGACGACAAGGGCCAAGTGCTGATGCACCTGGCCGCAATCGAAGCGCACTTGCACGCGCGCGGCAAGTTGCCGCTCAACGTGAAGGTCGTGGTCGAGGGCGAAGAAGAGGTCGGTTCGCCGAGTTTCGAGTCGTTTCTAGCGCGCGAAAAGGAGCGGCTGGCCTGCGACGTCGTCGTCGTCTCGGATACGGCCGTCTTTGCGGCGGACGTGCCGTCGCTGACCGTTTCGCTGCGCGGCCTCGTGCATTGGGAGGTTGCGGTTCATGGCCCGTCGAGCGACTTGCACTCGGGTTATTACGGTGGGCTCGTGCAAAATCCGGTCGAGGCGCTGGTCAAGATGCTGGCCACGCTGCGCGGCGCCGACGGCCGGATTGCCGTGCCGGGCTTTTACGACGGCGTGCGCGAACTCGATGCCCGCGAGCGGGCGGAACTGAAGTCGCTGCCGTTCGACCAACCCGCCGAAGCACGGGCGCTGGGGGTGACCGAACTTGCCGGCGGTGAGCGCGACCGCCTTCCGCTCGAGCGGATGTGGGCTCGCCCGACGATCGAGATCAACGGTATCTACGGCGGTTACCAGGGGCCCGGTAACAAGACGATCATCCCGAGCTGGGCGCGGGCCAAACTCTCGGCGCGTTTGGTCGCCAATCAGGATCCGGAACGCGTCAAGCTGGCCGTTCGCGAGCACTTGCGCGCGCTTGCCCCGGCCGGGGTTTGGGTCGAGATCGAAAGCGCCGGCGGGGTACGAGCCGTCAGCACCTCGCGCGACCACCCGGCTGTCGGCGCGGCGGCGCGCGCGATGGAGCGCGGCTTCGGCAAAGCGCCGGTGTTCATCGGTACCGGCGGGACGATCGGTCCCGTCTCCAGCTTCGACCGCATCCTAGGCCTGCCGCAGGTGCTGATCGGCGTCGGCCTGCCCGACGACGCTATTCACGCTCCCAACGAAAGGTTCGATCTGGGCCAATTCTACGGTGGGATCGAGACGATGGCGTACCTCTACGACGAACTGGCGGAGGCGCTCGGGTAAATGCCCTCTCCGGAACTCACGCCCCGCCAGATCGTCGCCGAGTTGGACCGCTACATCGTCGGTCAGGCCAAGGCCAAGCGGGCCGTCGCCGTCGCCATGCGCAACCGCTACAGGCGCGAGAAACTGCCGGCCGAGATGCGCGGCGAAATCATCCCCAAAAACATCTTGATGATCGGGCCGACCGGGGTCGGCAAGACGGAAATCGCGCGCCGGCTCGCGACGCTTGCGGGTGCGCCGTTCGTGAAGGTCGAGGCCACGAAATACACCGAGGTCGGTTACGTGGGGCGCGACGTCGAGTCGATGGTGCGCGATCTCGCGGACGCGGCGATTCGCATGGTTCAGGACGAGCGCCGCGAGGAAGTGCACGAAGCGGCCGAGGCCGCCGCGGTCGAGCGCATCATCGATCTGCTCTATCCCGAAACGCGCTCGCCGGGCGCCGCCCAACCGCCGAACGCGTTCGCGCAGACGCTGGGCTCGATTTTCGGCAACACGTTCACGGCGCCGGCGCAGCAGCCGCAGCCCGCCCAAACCGTGGCTGCTCCGGCCGCCCCAGACGATGCCCGAACGATTCGCGAGCAGGCGCGGGCGGACGTGCTGCGCGGCTTTTTCGACGTGCGGCTGGTCGATATCGAAGTCGAAGAAGCGCCCCAACTGCCGATTGGTATGATCGGCGGTCTGGATCCCTCGGCCGGGGGCGCGGACATGAGCGAGATGCTCGGCGGCCTGTTGCCGAAAAAGCGCGTGCGCAAGCGCGTCACGGTCAGTGAAGCGCGCCGCATCTTCGTGCAAGAGGAGACCAGCAAGCTGGTCGACATGGACGCCGTCAAACGCGAGGCTCTGCGCCGGGCGGGCGAAAACGGGATCATCTTCATCGACGAAATCGACAAGGTGGCCGGGCGCGAGGGCGCGCGCGGCCCCGACGTGTCGCGCGAAGGAGTGCAACGCGACATCTTGCCGATCGTCGAGGGCAGCACGGTCGCAACCAAGCACGGGCCGCTCAAAACGGACCACGTCCTGTTCATCGCGGCGGGCGCGTTTCACATGAGCAAACCCTCAGACCTGATCCCGGAATTGCAAGGCCGCTTCCCGATTCGGGTCGAGTTGGACTCGCTCTCCGTCGACGATTTCAAGACGATCCTGACCCAACCCAAGAACGCGCTGACCGAGCAATACAAGGCCCTGCTGGCGGTCGAGGGCGTTGCGGTCACGTTCGCGCCCGACGGGATCGAGCAGTTGGCGCGCTACGCGATGCAGGTCAACGAGCAGACCGAGAACATCGGCGCGCGGCGGCTGCACACGGTGCTGGAACGCCTGCTCGAGGACGTCTCGTACGCCGCGCCGGAAGAGCGCGGCGCGATCCTGGTCGACGGCGAGTACGTGCGGACGCGCCTGGAAGAGATCGTCCAGAGCGCCGACCTCAGCACCTACATTCTGTGAGCGGCCTGGCCGGTAGCTGAAAAGGTTTCCCCTTTTTCACCCCTTCCATCGGCGCGGTATAATCGAATCCGTGCCCTACATCCGACCGATCATCCACGACGGACACCCCACCTTGCGCAAGGTCGCGAAGCGAGTCGATCTCGAGGAGCTGAGAGATCCGCTTTTTCAACAACTGATCGACGACATGTTCTTCACGATGTACGACGCGCCCGGCATCGGGCTCGCGGCGCCGCAGGTCAACGTGTCGAAGCGGCTGTTCGTCGTCGACCTGCAGAACGACAAGGAGCAGGGCCCGTACGTCGTGATCAACCCGAAGTTCACGGTTACCGAGGGTGAGATCGAGTCGATCGAGGGCTGCCTATCGGTACCCGGCATGATCGGCGATCTGACCCGCTTCGAACGGGTCGTGTGTGTCGGAATCGATCGCAACGGCGCGAAGATCGAGCTGGAAGGCACCGAACTGTTCGGCCGCTGCCTGCAGCACGAGATGGATCATCTCAACGGCGTGCTGTACATCGATAAGGCCCAGAACATTCGCAAGGCGCAAACCGAGGAAGAGGAAGCGGCTCTGGCCGAGGTCGAGGCGGAAGGCGCCGCGCGCGAGCGCAACGCCCAAACCGCCTCCGCATAGGCATCACGCCGCGCGGAGTTTTTTTCGGAACCAGCGAGTTCGCCGTTCCCGCGCTGCGCGCGTTTGCGGCCGCGACCGAGTGCGTGCTGGTCGTGACGCAACCGGATCGCCCCTCCGGACGCGGCCAGCGGCTGCAGCCGGCGCCGGTCAAGCGCGTCGCGCGAGAACTCGGGATCGCGACCTACGAGCCGGCCACACTGCGCGACGGTTTGGGCCCGTTGCGCGCCGCCGGCGCGGGCCTCTACGCGGTTGCTTCATACGGCAAGATCTTGCCCGCGGCGCTGCTCGAACTGGCGCCGCTCGGGGCGTTCAACGTCCACCCGAGCCTGCTGCCGCTGTACCGCGGGGCGACGCCGCTGCAGGCGCAACTGCGCGACGGGGTGACTGAAGGCGGCGTCACGATCATCTTGATGGACGCCGGCATGGACACGGGCGACATCGTGCTGCAGGAACGGCGCGCGATTGGGCCGCGCGAAACGTACGGCGAGCTGCACGACCGTTTGGCCGATCTCGGCGGCCGGCTGTTGGCTCTCGCTTGCGACCAGGCGGCCGCCGGTACGCTCGCGCGGCTGCCCCAGGCCGGGCTCGCGAGCCCCCAAGAAATCGCGCGCACGGTAACCCGGCCGCTGACCAAGACCGACCTGCTCGTCGATTGGGGCTGGCCGGCGAAGCGCATCGTCGACCGGGTCCGCTCGCTTTCACCCGTGCCGGGAGCGCGCGCGCCGCTCGACGGCGAAGCGCAGATGGTGAAGCTTTTGGAGGTGCGCGAAGCGCCGGGTCCGGCAGCCGGCCAGCTGACCATCGCTTGCGGAGACGGTGAATTCGTGACGATCGAACGGCTGGTTCCTCCGAACCGCAAGCCGATGACCGGCCGCGCCTACCGCGCCGCGGCACGATGAGCGCGCGAGATCTCGCCTTCGACGTCGTGCGCGACGTTTTCGGCCCCGAGCAGCGTGGAGCGCGGGCCGCTTTCGACGTGCGTTCGCGCAAGGCCGGGCTCGATGCGCGCGAGCGCGCCTTCGCCGCCGAACTGGCCTACGGTTCGATCAAACAGCGGCGCTTGATCGATTGGTACCTGCAGCCCTATGTCGGCGAGCGCGAGAAGCCGCTGCCGGCAGCCATCCACGAAGCGCTGCGCCTGGGCGTCTATCAGCTCCGTTTCATGTCGGGAACAGGCGATCACGCCGCCGTATCGGAAACCGTCAACCTGGCGTGGCGTCACGGCCACAAAGGGACGGCGGGGCTCGTCAACGCGGTGTTGCGGCGCATGCTGACCGACGGTCCGCTCGAGCCCGATCAAGCCGGGTTCGAAAGCGAGAACGACTACGCGGGCGTCAGGTACTCGGTCCCGACCTGGGTCGCAGCGCAGTTCGGCCGCAGCTACGACGGCGCGCGAGACGCGGCGCTGGCGGGAGTCAACGCCGCACCGCAGCATGCGCTCTCGGTCAACACGCTGCGCGCCGACCCGCAGGCCGTGGCCGCGGAACTGGCTGCGCGCGGCATCGGCGTGCGGCCGTCGCCGTTCGTCGCGGAGACGTTGCTGCTCGATTCGGGTTCGGTCGGCGACGATCCGGACGGACGCTGGTCGATCCAGGGCGAGGCAGCCGCCATGCCGGTCGATCTGTTGGCACCACAGCCCGGTGAGACGGTCTTGGAGTTTTGCGGGGGTCGCGGGAACAAGACGCTGCAGCTCGCCGCGCGAACCAACGCGGCCGGCAGCGTCGTCACGATAGAACTCGACGAGAAAAGGCTGCGCTCCATGCGCGAGCGACTCGAACGCAGCGGCGCGAGCAACGTTTCCATCGTTTGCGGCGACGCGCGCTACGCCGCGCAAGAAGTGCAAGCCGACGCCGTTCTGCTGGACGCGCCGTGCTCCGGCCTCGGTGTCATCGGACGCCATCCCGAAGCTCGCTGGCGCAAGACGCCGAACGACGGCGCTCGGCTGGCAGTGGCGCAAGCCGAACTGCTGGACGCGGCGGCCGCCCGCACCGCGGCCGGCGGCCGGCTCGTCTACAGCGTCTGCTCGAGTGACCCCCGCGAAGGACGCGAGCGCATCGATGCGTTCTTGGCGGACCACGCCGCCTTCGCGCGCGCCCCGCTTCCGCAGTGCTACGGCGCCTTCGCGCGCGACGGCGACGTGATCGTTCCGGCCGGCATCGAGGGTCGAGACGGGTTCTACATCGCCTCGCTCGTGCGCGCCTAGCGCTGGGATGAACGTCTTCGAGCGTCTCGAGACGATCTGTGCGAACGCCGTCGAGCGCACGTTTGCGCTGGCCTTTCCGAGCGCGCTCGAACCGGTTCAAATCGCGCGCAAGCTGGTGGCGGCATTCGAATCGAGCAGCTCGGCGAATGGTCGCGGCGGCCGGCGCTTCGTGGTCCGCATGAGTACGGCGGACTTCAACCGCTTCGAGCGCGACCGCGCTTATCTCGAGCGCCAGTGGGGCGCGATGCTGGAGCGCCTGGTGGAGCGCTCGGGCCGGCCCGAGCGGGCACCCGAGGTCTGTGCCCAGAGCGATCCGTCGGTAGCGACGGGGACCGTTGCAATTGCAATCGATGCATTGCCCGAGCCCAGCCGTCTCGCCCTGCGGTTGCGCAAGGGGATGCCGCCCGGTGCCCGCGCGACGCTCGAACGCCGGACGGTCGTCGGCCGCGACGCCGGCTGCGACTTCGTCGTGCTTGATGCTAGAGTGTCGCGGCGCCACTTGGAGATCGAGCCGGCCGGCGGCAGCCTGCACTTCCGCGATCTGGGCTCGGCGAACGGAACGGCACTCAACGGGAAGCGCACCGCCGCCGGGGAACTTGGCCTCGGCGACGTGCTCGCGATCGGCGACAGCGAACTGTACATCGAGGCCGACGAGACGTGACGCAAGATCCGCGCCTAGCGAGCATCGAGGTCGTCGCGCTGACAGCGCTGGTCGTGCTGGTCGCGTTGCCGCGCCGGCGCCGCCAGCGCGACGATGCGATGATGGCCATGCAGGCCGTTGTGCTGCGCGTGGAGCAAGATCACCGGACGCGAACGGTTCGCGCTCCCGTCCCGATTACGATCGGGCGCGCGACCTCAGCGAACCTGGTCGTTCCCGATGCACAAGTGAGCCGGTTGCACGCTCGAATCGATATCTTAGACGGAGTCCTCAGCGTCCGCGATCTCGACAGTCGCAACGGAACGCTGGTGAACGCCCGCCCGATCGAGCGGCCGGTAGCCTTGCACGACGGCGACGAAATCGACGTAGGCACGACGCGCATCGTCTTTTGCGGAGTGGGGCCGTGGAAGTAGCGGTTGGAACCG
>Ga0302314_10005744_pt1 | contig 22573 bp, 14 predicted proteins | sample III_Palsa_N2_3_FD_200533 | JGI IMG/M metagenome (GOLD analysis project Ga0302314, IMG submission 200533) | Peat permafrost microbial communities from Stordalen Mire near Abisko, Sweden - III_Palsa_N2_3 | ecosystem: Environmental > Terrestrial > Soil > Palsa > Peat permafrost | place: Sweden... | reverse complement strand
CTCGTCCAAGCTGGTCCACGGCGGGCTGCGGTACCTGCAGACCGGCGCGGTGAAGCTGGTCGCGGAGAACCACAAGGAGCGCCGGGCCCTGGCCACCGACGTCGCCCCGCACCTGGTCAACCCGCTGACCTTCTTCGTGCCGGTCTACAAGGGCGGCCCGCACAGCGCGCCCAAGCTCGGCGCGGGGGTGTTCCTGTACTCGGCGCTGTCGGCGTTCCGCGACGGGATGGGCCGGGTGTCGACCCCCGCGCACGCGCTGCAGCAGGTCCCGGCCCTGCGCGCGGAGGGGCTGCGCTCGGTCGCGGTCTACGGCGACCACCAGATGAACGACTCCCGGGTCGCGGTGATGACGGTGCGCGCCGCCGTGGACTCGGGCGCCGTCGTGCTCAACCACGCCGAGGTGACCGGGCTGCGCTTCTCCGGGGGCCGGGTGTCCGGCGCCGACCTGCGCGACAGGCTGGACGGGACCGAGTTCGGGGTCAACGCCCGGCTGGTGCTCAACGCCACCGGGCCCTGGGTGGACCACCTGCGCGCGATGGAGGACCCGGGCGCGGCGCCGAGCATACGGCTGTCCAAGGGCGCGCACGTGGTGCTGCGGCGCAAGGCCCCCTGGCGGGCCGCGCTGACGATCCCGATCGACAAGTACCGGGTGTCGTTCGCGATCCCGTGGGAGGACCACGTCCTGCTCGGCACCACCGACGAGGAGTACACCGGCGACCCGGCGGACCTGCGCGCCACCGAGGCCGACGTCGACCAGATCCTCGGCGAGGCCGGACACGCCGTCAAGGACGAGCACCTGGACCGCGACCTGGTCACCTACTCCTTCGCCGGGCTGCGGGTGCTTCCCGGCGGCCCCGGGGACACCGCGGCGGCCAAGCGCGAGACCGTGGTGACCGAGGGGCGCGGCGGGATGCTCTCGGTGGCCGGAGGCAAGTGGACCACCTACCGGCACATCGGCCGGGTGGTGCTGGAGAAGCTGGCGAAGGTGCCGGGGACCGGACTGGCCGAGGACATCTCGGTGATCCCGCGCACCGTCCCGCTGCCCGGCGTGGCCAGCCCCAACGCGGTCGCCCACCGGCTGCTGGTGGACCGCGACCCGGGCGCCCGGATGGACCCGCTGGTCGCCCGCAACCTGGCGACGCACTACGGCACCCTGTCCTTCGAGATCGCGCAGATGGTCGACGACAACCCGGAGCTGGGACGCCCGATCCACAAGGACGGCCCGGACATCTGGGCACAGGTCGTCTACGCGGCCACGCGTGAATGGGCGCAGACCGCGGACGACGTCCTGCGGCGGCGTACGACAATGGTGGTGCGCGGGCTCGACACCCCCGAGGTTCGGGCGGAGGTCGAGGACTACCTCGCGCAGCGAAAGCTGGTGTGAGCGCGGCACGGGCGGGCAGGGTCTCCCCATGGCCGCAGCGGCGACATGGGGAGAGCTGCGATGGTGGTGCGACGGGTGTCCGACCGGTCGAGTACGGCGCGAGGACGGTTACTGGTCAGCTTCGCGCTGACCCTGACCGCCCTGATGGTCACGTTCATGTTCTCGCTTGCCCACACCGACTACACCGTGATGGGGCTGTGCCTGACCGGGATGGGGATCTTCGCCACCACCTGGTTCCTGCTGGACGTGTGCATCGCCTGGCAGGACGACCTCCAGCGCCGACGGCGCGTCAGGTAGCACGGCGTCGGCGGGACTGATGGCCGAGCTCAGCACGGCGGCGTTGGGCAGCAGCGTGGTGCCCTCCGCGGTCCGCAGCTGGACGAACAGCAGCGTCATGTCGGTGACATGGCCCTGGATCCGGCCGCCCAGCGCACCGGCCTGGATGGTGACGTCCTGGCCGATGTGGAAGGGCCGCGCGGTCAGCAGCACCAGTCCCGCGAAGATGTTGCCCAGTACCGGCTGGGCCGCGATCCCCACGATCACCCCGGTCAGCGCGCCGCCCAGGATGAGCCTGCTCCACGGCACATGGAGCAGGCTCAGCGCGCCCAGCACCACCATGGCGTAGCCGGACAGCAGGCACAGCACCCGCAGCGTGGTGACCCGGGTGTCGCCGAAGCGGTTGGGCACGAGCGTGAGCAGGTCGTCGGTGGCGCCGCGCACCGCGATCAGCGCGAACACCAGGAAGACCAGGGCGCTGCCGCCGGCCACGAGCCGGTCGGCGACCCCCTGGTGGGTGTCGCGGTTGCCCAGCAGCCCGCCGTAGTAGGTCGACACGATCAGGCCGGCCACCGCCAGGGCGGTGGTCAGCACCGCCTTGCGGACACGGATCCCGCGCCGGTGCCAGGCGGTGGCGCCGGTCGATGAGTGCTCGTCAGTGGTATCCATCAGCGCATCCCTACCACGTCGTTCAGGGGCGGCGGTACATCCGGGTGGCCGTGACCGCGCCCTGGACCTCCGCGTCGTCGGGGTCGATGGCCGGCAGTCCGGGACGCAGGTGCTCCTCCACCGAGATGTACTTCAGCCCCGCACGCAGGTCGGCGTCGTTGCGCAGGCGGATGATCAGCGGGAACTCGGCGAGGGCGTTGGCGTCCAGCAGCCCGGTGGTGTAGATCAGCTGGACGCCCAGGGCCGACGCCACGGCGCGCTGGAGCTCGATCAGATAGGTGGCGTTGGCGCGGCCGATCGGGTTGTCCAGGAACAGCGTGCCCGCGTGGGCGAGCCGGGCCTGCCCCCGGTCGTTGGCGCGCAGCGCCGCCATGGTGCAGTACAGCGCGATGGCCGCGGTCAGCAGCTGGCCGCCGGAGAACACGTCCGACATCTGGCTGACCGAGACCCGCTCGGCGCGCAGCACCGCGTCCGGCTTGAGGATCTCCACGGCGACGCCCTTGGGCTCCAGGGCCGCGTGGACGCCGCGCAGCAGCAGCGACATGCCGTCGCGTCGGCCCCAGTCGCTGCCGGCCGAGGCCGCGCCGGGGGTGCGGCGGACGGCGGCGCGGGTGGCCTCGTCGATGACCTCGCCCAGGCGTTCGGTGAGCACCGCGTGATCGGGGTCCTCGAAGCGGATGCGCAGGAACTCCTGGCCCGACCACTCCCCCAGCCCCTCGGGCAGGCGGGAGAGGCGCTGGGCCGCGCGCAGCGTCGCCAGGGAGGTCTCCACCAGGCCGCGCAGCCGGTCCACGATGCTGTCGCGGTTGCGCTCCAGCTGCTCCAGCTCGTCCGTCAGCACCCGGAGCCGGGGCGCGAACGCGGTGGCCCAGGCCGCCGCGTGCTCGGGCAGGGCGGCGGCGGGCAGTTCGCGGATCTGCTGGCGGGCGGGGGTGCGCACGGCCTCGAAGCGGGTCGCGTTGGCGTGCCGGACCAGGGCGTCGGAGGCGTCGCGGACGGCGAGGTCGGCGGCGGCCAGGTCGGCGGTCGCGGCGCGCAGCGCCCGGCGGGTGTCACCGGCGGCCTGGCGGGCCTCGGCGAGGGGGCCGGGGAACGGCTGCGGCGCCTCCTCCTCGCTGTCGGCGGGGGCCGCCGCGGGTTCGCGCAGGCCGTCGCGCAGCTGCGCCGCGGTCTCCTCGAACTCGGCGGCGGCCTGCTGGGTCGTCTCCAGGGCGCGCCGGGCGTCGGCGTGGGCGGTCCGGCCGGCCGTCAGCAGGTCGGCGCGGCGCGCGAGTTCGGCGGTCGCGGTGCGCAGCAGCGACTGGGCGTGCTCGGTGTCCTCGGGGACCAGCGCGGCGGGCAGCTCCGTGTGGGCGTCGCCGGTGGCGGGGGCGCTGCGTTCGGCCTCGCCGCGGAGCCGGCCCAGGTGCTCGCTGGCGGTGGAGGCGCGGGTCTCGATGGTCTGGACGAGGTCCTCGGCACGGGCGGCGGCGGCCTGACGGGCGGGGCCGTCGGCGCCGTCGGGGCTGGTGAGCAGCTCCTCGGCGCGGCTGCGGACCTTGTTGGTGAGCCGGTCCAGCTCGATCCTGGCCGCGGTCTCCTCGCCCTCGGCGCGGGCCTGCTCGGCGCGGAGGTCGGCGCCGACGCCGACCTGCTCGTAGAGCTGGGACGCGGCGCGATGGGCCTCGCGCAGGGTCGGCAGCGAGCCGGGCGGGTCGCTCTGCTCGCCGTCCTGGCCGGAGGCGGCACCCGCCAGTTCGGAGGTCGGGAGTTCGGCCCGTTCGGAGCGCAGGGCGCGCACGGTGCGGCGGGCGTCGTCGGCGGCGCGCTGGGCGGCGCGGCGGTCCTCCTCGGCGGCCTGGGCGCGGTCGGTGCACAGCTGCTGGCGCTGCTCGGCCTCGGCGGTCTCGTCGGCCAGCTCGCGCAGCCGCGCGCCCCAGGTGGCACGTTCGCGCAGGCGGAAGGCGAGCCCGGCGAGGGCGTCGGCGCGGCGGCGGTTCTGCTGGGCGACCTCGCCGCGGTCCTCGCGGATCCGCACGGCCTCGTTGTGCTCGGTCTCGGCCTCGGCCAGCTCGGCGCGGGCGGTCGCCAGCTCGGCGGTGGCGAGGTCCAGCGCGGTCGCCGCGGCCTCGACCTCGGCCGCGAGCGCGGCCAGCCGGTTGCCGGGGCAGCGGGTGCGCCAGGAGGCCAGGCGTCCGGCGAGCAGACGGTCCGCGCCCAGGCGGGCGGCCAGCTCGCGGATCTGCTCGTCCCTGGCGGTGGCGCGTTCGCGCAGCTGGCGCCGCTCCTCGTCGGCGGCGTTCTCGTCGTGCATGGCCGGGTTCGGCGGGACCAGGAACAGTCCCGCGTCCGGGGCGGTCGCGGGGACCGGGCCGAGCAGGGCGGCGGCGGTGCCCACGGCCACGGCCGAGCGCGGCAGCAGGGCGGCGGCCTCCAGGACCGCGCGGGCGCGTTCCAGCGCGGCCGGGTCGGTGACGATGACCCCGTCGACCAGCTGCGGGCGGGCGTCGAGGATGCGGTCGTGGTCGGCCGGGTCGACGGACTGCGCGAGGTAGCGCCAGCCCGGCAGGGCGGGCACGCCGTGCTCGCCCAGGTACTCGACCGTGGCCAGGACGTCGGGGCCGGGCGGCAGCAGGCCGCCGTCGCCGAGGGCGGCGAGGACGCGGGAGTCGGCGGCGGCAGCGGTGCGCAGGTCGAACAGGGTGCGCTCGGCGGAGGCGACGGCGGAGTCCAGCAGGTCGCGCAGCGTGTCGGCGGAGCGGTCGAACGCCTCGGCGTCCTGCTCCTGGTCCCGGTCGGTGCCCAGCAGGTCCGCGGCGCGGGGGTCGGCGGCGAGATGGAGGGCCGCGTCCTGCTCGGCGGCCAGGACCGCGCTCGCGGCGGCGCGGGCGTCATTGGCGCGGGCCGCCGCCAGCTCGGCGCGGCCCGCCCGCAGCGCGGCCTCGCGGGCGCGGGCCGCCGTCCGGTCGGCCAGGGTGCGGGACTGCTCCCAGGCGGCGGTGGCGTCCTTGTCGGCGTCGGCAGCGGCCAGGGCGGCGCGGGCCGGGTCCAGGGCCTCCAGGCTGCCGTCGGCGGCGTCGATCCAGCCGGAGCGCACGGCCGCCTGGGTCTCCTGCTCGACCTCGGCCAGCCGCTGGCGCAGGTGCTCGCTCTCACTGCGGGCCTTCTGGGCGGCGGTGGTGGCCGAGGTGGCGTCGCGGCGGGCGGCCTCGCCCTCGGCCTGCAGGACGTCGGCGCGCTGCTCCTCACCGTCGGCCTGCGCCTCGGCGTCGGCGGCGGCCGACTCCAGCGCGCGGACCAGCGCCAGCGCGGCGCGGGTGCGGGCGGCGAGGGCCGGCGCGGCGTCGCGCTCGGCCTCGCGGATCGCGGCGGACACCCTGGCCGAGCGGTCGGCGGCCGCGCGGTGCCTGAGCACCACCTCGGTGGCCTGCCAGGCCGAGTGCAGGGTGCGGGCGTCGAGCAGTTCGCGGCGCAGGGTGGCGGCGGAGGCGGTGCCGACGGCCAGGGCCAGGCTGGCGTGGCGGTGCGTCAGTTCAGCCGTGATCAGCGACTGCCGGGTGCGGGCGTCCTCCGCGTCGGCGACCAGGGTCGCGGCCTCGGCGACCTGCGCGGCCACCTCCAGGGAGCGGTCGCGTTCGGCGGCGGCGCGGGCGGTGAGGGTGCGGGCGAGACGGCGGGTGCGGCGCTCGGCGGAGCGGTGGGTCTCGCGGACGGACTCGCGGTCCCGCGCGGACTCGGCGATGCGCTGCAGCAGGTCGATGGAGCCGCCGGTGAAGTCGCGTTCGGCGGTGAGCTCGGAGCGGCGGCCCAGTTTGGCGGCGAAGCCGTGGACCAGGTCGGCGAGGCCGTCGGTGTCGCGGGTGTCGGTGACGGCGCGCAGCAGCAGGTCGGTGAAGTCGGCGTCGCTCTTGACCGCGAACAGCCCGGCCGCCTCGCCCTCGTCGGCGTTCATCTCGCGCTGGTAGCGGAACAGTTCGGGGTCCAGGCCCAGGCCACCGAGGTGCTCGATCCAGCGGTCGTGGCCCTCCTCCCAGGTGAGGTCCAGCTCCGGGTAGGCCTTTCCGGCCTCGGTGAGGGAGTCCCGGAAGCCCTTCATGGTGCGGCGGCGGCCGCGCGCCGACACCACCGGCGCCTCCTGGCCGGGGGCGGGGAGCAGCACGGTGCGCTCGGCGACCGGCAGCGACTCCAGGCTCAGGCCCGGTCCCGGGCGGAAGGAGTACCAGGCCTCGGCGAACTTGCGCGGGTCGGTGGAGACCTGGCGTCCGCGCCATTCGCTGGCCTTGCCGACGACGACGGTCTCGCCGGTGAGGGTGTGCTGCCACTCCAGCGCGACATGGCCGCAGTCGTCGGCGAGCAGGAACTTGCGCAGCACGCCGGAGCTGGCGCCGCCGAGGGTGTTGCGGTGGCCCGGCAGCATCACCGAGAAGATCAGCTTCAGCAGGACGGACTTGCCGCCGCCGTTCTCCAGGAACAGCACCCCGGCCGGAGCCGGGCGGCGGGCGGGCCCGGTCTGCTCCTCGTCGAAGAAGCCGGGCTGGCGCGGAGCGGGCTCGGGCACCGGGTCGCCGACGTCGCTCAGGTCGAGCAGCGTGTCGGCGTACCGCGCACCGGCAGGGCCGATGGAGTACAGGCGGACCCGATTCAGCTCGTACATGTGGCGTCAGATCTCCGTACTGAGGTGGGGGTGGGGGCGTTCAGGAGGCGTGGAAGGGCAGGCCGGCGTCGGCGACCAGCTCCTCGGTGGGGTCCGGCGGCAGCAGCGAGGCGCTGCCGTCGCTGATCGGGACCACGCCCAGGGCGAGCAGTTCGGCCATCGCGGCGCTGCCGGCCAGGTCGCGGACCTGGAGCTGGTAGCGGGCGGTGGTGCGGAAGGTCCCGCCGGAGTCGTCGGAGGTCTTCTGCAGGAAGCCGGAGTCGACCAGGAAGGCGGTGGCCTTGCCCACGATGCCGATGGTGGAGCCGACGAGGCGGCGGGCGTCCTTGGTGGCGCCGGTGGCGCTGCGCCTGGTGTAGACCCGCCAGGCGGCCTCCAGACCGGGGGCGTCACTGGTCGGGTCGGTGTTGGCGCCGTCGGCGGCCGCCTGGTCCTCGAGGCGGCGGCAGACCTGGCGGACGAAGGTGTCCACGCCGTTGACGGTGATCCGGCCGAGGTAGCCGTCGTCGGCGAGGTCCTCCGGGCGGGGGAAGGCGAGCGCGGCGACGGCGAGGTGGGCCAGGCCGTGCAGGAAGCGGTCGGTGGACTCGGAGGCGGCGCGGCGGGAGTAGTCGCCCAGGCGGACCGCGAACACCGAGTCCTCGGCTGCGGCGACGGCCATGCCCGCGCGGGCGGAGACCTCGAGGACGACCAGGCCCAGGCCGGTGGCGACGGCGTCGGCGAGGCGCGCGAACCCGGGGTCGTCGCGGTAGCGGCGGACCAGCTCGCTGTACTCGGCGTCGCGCGCGGGCAGGAGCTTGGGCTGCAGCCCGAAGGAGACCAGCCGGGAGGCGTCGGCGACGTCCGCAGGGGTGACCTGCGGCTTCGGGTCCCCGTGGCCGGGGGCGGTGCTGTCGGCGGCGCTGGTCATGGGCATGGCTCCAGGTAGTACGGGCTCGGCTCCGCAGAGAGGTGGCCGGAGGCGGAGCGGCCCCGCCTACGGCGGGGGGCCGACTCGGCCGGGGAACCTGTCCTGCTGAGCAGGACAGAAACGCGGTCGGGCGTGTCACGGACCTCGGCGGACGGCGCGCTCCGCAGGAGGTCGGCGCAGGACGCCGCCCACCACCGAGGCACGCGGAGGTTCTGGTGGTCACCCCCCGCGGTGTGGCGGCGGACGGCGCTCCGTGGGAGGGGGGTCATGCGACCTCCGCGCGTTCTGCGGCCATGCCTGCGGCGTCCAGCAGTGCGCTGCCGACGATCAGGTCGGCGCCGCCGAACTCGGGGTCGTCCAAGCGGGTGCCGTCGTCGACGGCGAACAGCAGCCGCTCCTCGCCCTGGCGGTAGGCCGTGCCCACGGACGGGCTGGCGGCGTGGATGGCCAGCAGGGCGACCAGGTACGGGAGTTCGGGGTCGCGGCGGCGCGCCTCGGCGAGCAGGCCGGAGAGCCGCCGGGGGGCGTCCGGCGGCAGGTCGAGCAGCTCGTGGGCGGCCTCCAGCTGGGCCTCGGAGAAGCGGCTGTCGTCGGGGGTGTCCACCAGGTCGGGCTCGGGCAGTTCCACGCCCAGGTGCTCGCGTTCCACCGGCGGTGTGAGCAGCACGTCGATCAGGTCGGTGACGCGGACCGCGGACCGCGTGCGCAGCCCTATGGCGTGGACGAAGAACGCGTCGGTGACCTGTGCCGCCTGTTCGACCGGCAGCCGCATCAGCGGCGCGAGCAGCTGCCCGTACAGGTCCAGGCCGCTGCGCGCGGTGGGCGCCGCGAAGGACTGGCGGTCCTGTTCGGCCCGGAACAGCGGTCCGGCTTCGAGCAGCCGGGTCTGCAGCTGGGTGTGGCGGCGGATGCAGTCCTTGACGATGTCGACGAGTTCGGCGGCGCGGCGCTTGTGCTCGGCCCCCTCGGCGGTGTTCGGCTCGGCCTCGTCGCGGGCGCGGCGGATGTTGGTGAGGATGGCGTTCTCGTGCCGGTAGCGGTCGGCGATGTGATCCAGGGCCTCGGCGATCAGGTCGGGGACGGTCTCCACCCAGTCGACGGCGCGGACGTTGCGGCGGGTGGCCTCCAGGGCGCGACGCAGCGTCTCGGCGAACTGGACGGTGCGGTAGCGCGCCTGTTCGGCGGCGAGTTGGGCGTCGGTGAGCCTGCCCCGGCGGATCAGCACCTCCAGCTTCACCTCGGCGGCGATCTGGGCGCTGGTGACGTCCGTGTCCAGGGCCCCGACCAGGACGTTGACGGCCTCGTCGGTGGTCCGCAGGTAGACGCCGCCGTCGGGTCCGGGGACCTCTTCGATGAGTTTGAAGTCGTAGTCGCGGCGGACGTAGGCGCCGGCGGGGGTGAAGGTGCCGTAGACGGCGCGGAAGCCGCGGTCGACGCTGCCGACGTTGATCAGCGACTCCAGCACCCAGCGGGCGACCCGCTCGTGCTCGCGCCAGGGGCGGTCGGGGGCCTGGGCGGCGACGCGGGGCTGCAGCCGGGCGAGGACCTGGTCGCGGTCGGCTCCGGCGTCGAAGTCCATCTGCAGGGTGACCAGGTCGATGGCGGAGAGGGCGACCTCGGCCATGGCGTAGGTGGCGTACTCCCCCGCGAGGTTGGCCTTGCGGTTGTCGAGGTCGTGCAGCGGCGCGGTGCAGGCGAGCGCGCGCAGGCGCCGGGCCAGCCCCTCGTCGGCGGCTGGGCCCAGCGCCGGTCGGGTGGGTTCGGCGGTGGTGGTCACGAGGAGCAAGGTTAGGGGGTGGCACCGACAAGGTCCGAAACGCCACGAATCGTGTGCACTTGTGTGATGTCCCGCCTACGCCGGGTGACCGCGCGGACCGGGGCCCTCGCCCGGTCCGCGCGGTCACTCAGTTCGTGCCGGGCGGGGTCAGCCGAGCTCGTCGGCGAGGAAGTTGCCGCCGTTGTAGGAGCCCCAGCCGGTCACCTCGTCGTAGCCGGTACCGGCGCTGTAGGCGCCGTTGCTGCCGCTGGTGATGTCGTGGAAGGCGCTGCTGTACTCGGAGGACTGGGCCAGCGCGTAGATGGACGCGTTGGCGTAGCCCAGGGCCGGCTTGCCGAGGGCGGCGGCCTCGTCGTCGTAGATCGCGGTGAAGGCTGCCCAGTTGGGGGCGGCGGCGCTGGTGCCGCCGTACTCGGCCCAGGAGCCCTCGGTGTAGATCGACCAGCCGGTGCTCGGGTCGGCGTCGGCGGCGACGTCGGGCACGGCGCGGTAGGCGCCGCTGTTGACCTTGCTCTGGAAGCTGGGGGTGGCGAAGTACGAGGAGAAGCCGCCGCCGCTGCCGTCCCACGCGGTCTCCGAGCTCCAGGCGCCGGAGGACGAGGTCTTGAGCGTGGTGCCGCCGGTGCCGGTGACGTAGGGGTCGGAGGCGGGGAAGTCCACGGAGGTGCCGCCGTTGCCCGCGTCGTCGGAACCGCTGTCGCCGGAGGCCGAGTAGATGGACTGGCCCTGCGCGGCCGCCTCGGCGAAGTCGGTGTTGAGCGCGGTGCGGTCGCTCGCGGTGTCCTCGGCCTCGGCCTCGCCCCAGCTGGTGGAGATGATCTTCACGTCGTTGCTGACGGCCGCCGCGTAGAGGGCGACCTCGCCCGCGTCGCTGTTGGGCGCCTCGTAGACGTCGATCGCGGCACCGGGGGCGATCGCCTGCACGACCTCGATGTCGAGCTCGACCTCGTCCTCGCCGTCCGTGCTGGTGGTGCCGCCGCCCGCCTTCACCACGACCGGCGTGGAGGGGCTCAACGAGTAGTACTTGTCGTAGGCGGTGATGTTGCTCTGCTTGAAGGCGGAGAACTCCAGCACGGCGACGGTCTCGCCCTTGCCGGTGTAGCCCGCGCTGATGCTGGAGGTGAGGTTGTAGGCCTTGCGGATGGTGGTCGGGGTGAACCCGGCGGCGGCCTTGGACGCGGCCGGGTGGACCGCGGCGTTGCGGACGGTGTTCTGGTGGGCGACGGTGTAGTCGGTCAGCCCGGAGACGTCGGTGATCGCGGAGGCGATGCCCGAGGGAAGGACCGGAGCGCCCAGGTTGGCGTAGAAGTCCTGCTTGGCGGTGGCGTCGTGGAAGGTCGCCAGGGTGGTGCCGAAGGCCTGCTGCACCTTGGCGACGCTGCCGGTGGCGGTCAGGGTCAGACCGTTGGCGGTGACCTTGCCGACGGTCAGTCCGTGTCCGCTGAGGTAGGCGCTGACCTCGGCCACGGTCGCGGGGGCGGCACCGAAGCGCTGGGCGAACTGCTTGACCGTCAGATAGTGCTTGTACTGGGGCGACTTGGGGTCGGCGACGCTCTGGACAAAGGCCTGAAGACCGGCCTGGTCGCGCTGGGCCAGGGTGACCGTGACGGTTATCGACCGGCCGGCCGGGAGCGTGCCGGTGCGGGTGGCGTGGGCGAGAGCCGGCACCACGTCGCCGCGCAGCGCGACGCTGACGGCGGCGGGGGCGGGGCGCACGGCAGCCTGCGCCGGGGAGACGGCGAGGGCGATGATCGGCAGCGGTGCCGCGATCAGTCCGATGGCATAGCGGAGGGGCAGCTTCACGGTAGTCCTCCAGGGACTGGTTGTGCGCACAACTCACCTCGGCCTGCGGGGCCTTGGTCACTGGTGCAGCGGGAGTGGTCGGGTTCCACGCTACGAAGCGCCGAGACTGCCGATAAGCGGGGGAACCCTTGCCGTTGATGTGAACTCGACGTGTCCGCCGGTGTCCGCCCGTGCCAGCCCGGTCCGCGAGCGCACGCCGAGCTTGCGATACACCCGGGAGAGCGTGCCCTCGACGGTCTTGACGCTGACGAACAGTGCCGCCGCCACCTCGCGGTTGGTGGCCCCGCCCGCCACCAGCTCGGCGATCCTTCGCTCACTGGCCGTCAGTTCCGTTGTCGTGCCCACGCGTTCACCCGGTGCGAGGCGTTCGTTCTCCTGCTGGACGCGCTGCAGCAGCGGCAGCGCGTGGTGGGCGCGGCACAGCTGCTCCGCCTCCTCCAGCACGGCGCGGGCCGACGAGCGGTGCCTGGCCCGGCGTTCGACCGCGCCCCATCCGGCCAGGGTGCGGGCCAGTTCCAGCGGCAGCGGCACGGCCCGCAGCGCGGCGGCGGAGCGGCGCAGCGCCGAGACACCCTCCTCGGTGCGGCCCAGGGCCGCCAGCGCCAGGCCGTCGGCGCGGTCCAGGGCGGCCAGGGCGCCGGTCCCCCAGCGGCGCGGCCAGGTCCGGGTCGCATCCCCCGCGTCGGCCAGGACCCGCCGTGCCTCGTCGGGTTCGCCCAGCAGCACCAGTGCTTCGGCCAGGTCGCCCAGGCGCCGCACGGCGTCGGGGTCGGCCAGGCCCATGGCCTGGCCCAGTTCGCGGGCCCGCTGCAGGACTTCGGCCGCCGCCGCCGCGCCCTGGACGTCGCCGGTGAGCAGTTGCGCGCCGCCCAGCACGCCCAGGGCTCGGACCTGGAACAGCCGGTCGCCGTCGGCCTCGCAGCCGTCGGCGGCGGCTGCGGCCAGCTCGGTGGCGCGCGAGGCGCTGCCGCCGACGGCCTGGGCCACGGCGGCCGCGTAGTCGCCCAGCGGGGAGGTCAGGCCCGCGTCCTGGAGCAGCCGGGTGGCGCGGTCGGCGGTGGCCAGGGCCGGGCGGCACTCCCCCGTCCTGGCCTGGATCCTGATCTGGGCCACCAGGGTGGCCAGTGAGTCCTCCACACTGCCAGGTCCGCTGCCGAGGCCCCGGTCGGCCAGGGCCGCGATCTGGCGGGAGGCCTGGGTCGCCCGGTCGGCGTCCAGGTCGAACAGGGCCTTGCGGCGCAGCAGTCCGGTGTTCTGCGCGCGCCCGGCGAGCCGCAGCGCGGAGCCGATGGCGGTCTCGGCGGCGGCGGGGCGGCCGCGCATCGACTCGACGGTGGAGAGCAGGCCCAGCGCGTCCACCCCGGTGGCGCGGTCGGCGCCCTGGGCGGCGAGTCCGGCGGCGAGCTGCGCCTGGGAGGCGGCGTCGGCGGTGCGGCCGCCGAGCAGTTCCCTGACGGCGGACCAGAAGCGCAGCCGGGCCTGGAGCGCGGGCGCCCCGGCGGCGTCGGCGAGGCCCCCCTCGATCAGGCTCCTGGCGTCGTCCAGGGCCTGGCCCGCGGTCTCCAGCAGGGCCAGTCGGGCGTGGACGCGACGGGTGGCGTCCGGCGTCTCGGCCAGGACCCGGTCGGCGGCACGGCGCGCGTCGGCGTGTCGACCCGCGTCGGCGGCGTGGACGGCGGCGGCGAGCAGCCGCTGGTGGCGGTCCTCGAGGCGGGCCGCCGGGGTGCGCTCGACGGCGAGCGCGGCGAGCTCGTAGGCGGTGTCGGCCGCCCCGCGTCTGCCCGCGGTGACGGCGGCCTCGCTGAGCGCGCGGGCCACCTGCTGGTCCTCGTAGGGGCGGGCGAGGGCCAGGTGTCTGGCGCGTTCGACCGGCTCCTGGACGGCGCCGGCGAGGGCCTCGTGGGCGGCGAGCCGGTCCCCGGTGCGGGCGTCGTCGCGCAGCGCGGCGGCGAGCAGGGGGTGGGCGAGTGCGATCCGGCCGTCGGCGGCGACCACGACCAGGCCGCGCTCCTCGGCGGCGGCCAGGGCCGCGACCGGGTCGGCGACCCCGGCGGAACGCAGCAGGCCCAGGCCCGGTCGCCCGGCGCTGGCGGCCAGCAGCAGGGCGGTGCGGGTCGACGGCGGCAGGCCGTCGGCCGGTCGCAGCAGCAGGGCGCGCAGCTGCGGCGGGACGGTGGGACCGCCGTCGGGGGCGGGGGCGGCTGCGGCGAGTTCCCTGGCGTAGCGCGGGTTCCCGGCGGCGAGGTGCAGGATGCGGCGCAGCCGGGCCGGGTCGGTGGTCAGGCCTTCCGCCGCCAGGATCGTGGTGAGCGCGTCGTCGGGCAGGCCGGGGACCTCCAGTTCGACGTGCGCCCGCGGCAGCAGCCGCCGCGTCCCGGCCACCCCGTCGGCTGCCGGATCGGCGGAGGCGGCAATGATGACCCTCAACTCGGGTGCGCGGCGGGCCACGTAGGCGAGCACCTCGGCGCTGGGGCGGTCCAGGTGCTGCAGTCCGTCGAGGACCAGCAGCACGGGGGCGTCCTGGCCGATGAGTTCCAGGGCGCCGGCCACGGCGACCCGCAGGGTGAGCCGGTCGAGGTCGGTGCGGGGGTCTCCGCCGCGCAGCAGCACCGAGTGCAGCGCCTGGTACTGGCGCTCGGGGAGCCGGGCGGTGAGCCGGTCGGGGACGGTGCGGAACAGGTCGATCAGTGCGGCGTGCGGCAGTGCGGCCTCGTCGGGGACCGGCTCGCAGTGCAGCACCGGCCCTCCCGCTGCAGAGGTCTCCCGGGCAAGTGCGCGCAGCAGTGTCGAGGTGCCGATCCCGGCGGGTCCGGTGAGCAGCAGCCCGGCGTCAGGGTGCAGTGCGGCGCGGGCCTCTGCGAGCAGGGCGTCCCGCCCCACGGGCCGATCGGTCGGCCCGGTGGTGCGGGTCTGTGTCGGGCTGTGCATCGCTTCGTCCGTCCTGTCCTGGTATCCGACCATGCATGGAGATGTCATGCGCCTGACATATGGCGTTACACGGGGAAACCCTGGCAGCGGAGATCATCCCGCCATCCCAGCGCCCCATCGCTTTCCGCGTCAAGAGTGAGAACCTGTGACCGCACACATACAGGCGCCGCAGCCGGTGGACCGAGCCAGGAGCAAGGGGAGTCGTGACCCGACCTATCGATCTCAACGCCGATCTCGGTGAGGGCTTCGGACAGTGGAAGCTCACCGACGACGACGCCCTGCTGAGGGTGGTGACCAGTGCCAACGTCGCCTGCGGATTCCACGCGGGCGACCCGTCCACCATGCGCCGGGTGTGCGCGCTCGCGGCCGAACGCGAGGTGCGGATCGGCGCCCAGGTGTCCTACCGCGACCTGGCCGGGTTCGGCCGGCGCGCCATGGACGTGCCGCGCGCCGAACTCGCCGACGAGATCACCTACCAACTGGGCGCACTGGACCTGTTCGCCCGCGCCGAGGGCGCGACGGTGTCCTACCTCAAACCGCACGGCGCGCTCTACAACCGGGTGGTCGCCGACGAGGAGCAGGCCGGCGCCGTCGTGGACGCACTGCTCGGCTACGCCCGCGCGCACGGCCGGACGCTGCCGGTGCTCGGCCTGCCCGGCTCGGCCCTGCTGCGGGCCGCCGCAGGGGCGGGACTGCCGGTGGTCGCCGAGGCCTTCGCCGACCGCGCCTACACCCCGGCCGGGACCCTGGTCCCGCGCACGGAGGCGGGCGCCGTGGTGCACGACCCGCAGGCCGTGGTGGCCCGCTCCCTCGCCATGGCCGTCGACGGTTCGGTGACCGCGGCCGACGGCAGCCGGGTCGCGGTCAGGGCGCGCTCGCTGTGCGTGCACGGCGACACCCCCGGCGCGGCCGAACTGGCGGGACGGGTACGCGCCGCGCTGGAGGCGGCCGGAGTCGCGGTGGAGGCGTTCGCATGAGGGCACGACCGATGGGCCGCACCGCACTGCTGCTGGAGGTCGCCGACGACGGCGAGGTGGCCGCGCTGCTGCGCGAGTTGACGGAACGTCGCCGCTCCGGCGCCCTGGGCCCGGTCGAGGAGATCGTCCCGGCCGCGCGCACCGTGCTGCTCGACGGCGTCGCCGACCCGCAGGCCCTGCTGCGGCGGCTCGCCGACCTGCGGCTCGACCCGCCGGCTCCCGGCGCGGGCCCGCTGGTCGAGGTTCCCACCGTCTACGACGGCGCGGATCTGGCCGAGGTCGCAGCGCTGTGGGGCGTGGACGAGGCGGAGGCCGTACGGATCCACACCGGCTGCGAGTACCGGGTCGCCTTCTGCGGCTTCTCACCCGGGTTCGCCTACCTCACCGGCCTGCCCGAGACGCTCGCGGTACCGCGCCGGGCCACCCCGCGCACCCGCGTGCCCGCCGGATCGGTCGCGCTGGCAGGCCCCTACACCGGCGTCTACCCCGGCGCCTCGCCCGGCGGCTGGCAGCTGATCGGCCGCACCGGCCTGCCACTGTGGGACCCCGGGCAGGAGCCCCCGGCCCTGCTCTCCCCCGGGACCCGGGTGCGCTTCACCGAGGTGCCCCGGTGAGCGCCGCGAGGGCCCTGCGGGTCGTCCGGGCGGGCCCGCTGACCACCGTTCAGGACCGGGGCCGCAGCGGCGTCGCCGCCCTCGGCGTCCCGCGCGCCGGGGCACTGGACCGGCCCGCCTACGAGCTGGCGAACCGGCTGGTCGGCAATGAGCCGGGGGCGGCGGTGCTGGAGACCACCCTGGGCGGGGCGGCGCTGCGGGCGCTGGCGCCGCTGACCGCCGCGGTCGTCGGCGCGCCCGCCCCGGTCCGCCTCGACGGCGGCCCCGCCCCCTGGGGCGAGCCGCTGCTGGTCCCCGAAGGAGCGGTCCTGGACGTCGGACCGCCCACCCACGGCGTCCGCAGCTACGTCGCGTTCGCCGGCGGCATCGACGTCCCGCCCCAGCTCGGCAGCCGGTCGGCCGACCTGCTCGCCGGGCTGGGTCCGGCGCCGCTGGCCGACGGCCTGCTGCTCCCGGTGGGCCTCCGCTGCGGGGAACCCGTGCGGATCGAGCCGCTGCCGCTGCCCGCACCGCCGCGCACCCTGCTGCTGCGCCTGGACCCCGGTCCGCGCGCGGACTGGTTCACCGCCGAGGCGCTGCGCGTGCTGGCTGCCTCCCGCTACACGGTGTCCGCCGCGAGCAACCGGGTCGGGCTTCGGCTGCACGGCACCCCGTTGGAAAGGGCCCCCGGACGCGGCGAGCTGCCCAGCGAGGGGATGGTGCTGGGAGCGGTGCAGGTGCCGCCGGACGGACTGCCGGTGCTGTTCCTCGCCGACCACCCCACGACCGGCGGCTACCCGGTGATCGGGGTGGTGCCGGTCGCGGACCTGGCCGCCGCCGCGCAGGCCGCCCCCGGCACCCCCGTCCGCTTCACGCCCACCGCACGCTGAGCCGGGCGCCGGGCCCACAACGCCTGGCCCCGGGCGCGTCGCCGGGACACCGGGCCGGGCGGAGGAGAAGACTGGCAGCATGAGCGAGACACTTCTGGCCGTGGGCACGGCCAAGGGGCTGTTCCTGGGACGGAGCGCGGACCGGCGCGCCTGGCACTGGACCGGCCCGCACTTCGTGATGCAGGGCGTGTACTCGGTGGCGATCGACCGCCGGGGCACGGCCCCGCGCATCCTGGTCGGCGCGGACAGCAGCCACTGGGGCCCCTCGGTGTTCCACTCCGACGACCTGGGGGCCAGCTGGCAGGAGCCCCCCAGGTCGGCCGTGCGCTTCCCGGAGTCCACCGGGACGTCGCTGGAGCGGGTCTGGCAGCTGCAGCCCGCCGGGGCGCAGGAGCCCGGCTGGTCTACGCGGGCACCGAACCCGCCGCGCTGTTCCGCTCCACCGACGGCGGCGAGTCGTTCTCCATGGTCGAGAGCCTGTGGCAGCATCCGCAGCGGGAGTCCTGGGGCGCGGGATTCGGCGGCCAGGGGATGCACACGGTCCTGGTCGACCGGCGCGACCCCGACCGGCTGACCGTCGCCGTGTCCACCGGCGGGGTCTACCGCTCCGCCGACGGCGGGCGCAGCTGGCACCCGTCGAACACCGGGGTCGAGGCGCGCTTCCAGCCCGACCGCTACCCCGAGTTCGGGCAGTGCGTGCACAAGGTGGCCGTCGACGCCGGCGACCCTGACCGGCTCTACCTGCAGAACCACGGCGGGGTCTACCGCAGCGACGACGGCGGGGCGACCTGGCAGTCCATCGACGCGGCCCTGCCCGCCGACTTCGGCTTCGCCGTGGCGACCCACCCGCGCCGGGCCGGCACCGTGTATGTCTTCCCGCTGGTCGCGGACTACGAGCGGCTGCCGCCCGACCACCGCTGCCGGGTCTACCGCAGCGAGGACGCCGGCGAGACCTGGCAGGCCCTGGAGAAGGGGCTGCCGCAGGAGGCCCACTACGGCGTGGTGCTGCGCGACGCGCTGTGCACCGACGACGCCGACCCGGCGGGCGTCTACTTCGGCAACCGCAACGGCGAGGTCTACGGCTCCGCCGACGAGGGCGACTCCTGGTCTCTGCTGACGGAGCACCTGCCGAGCGTGCTCTGCGTCCGGGCCTCGCTGATCGGCTGAACCACCGGGGGTCACACGGCGTCCTGCAGGTCCGGGCGGAACTGCAGGGCGCGCAGCGCGGCGGCCGTCTCCCCGGCCGCCCGGTGGTCCAGCAGCGAGACCGTGCCCGCGCGCCGCTGGCGGCTCTCGGCCAGGGCCAGCCGCAGCAGGTCGGGCAGCAGATCGGTGCAGCGGTCCGCCACCCAGCGGGTGCCCTTGGTCAGCATCCACCAGGTCTGCGCCCCGCGCGTCGGGGGCCTGCCCAGCGGCTCGGCCCCCGGCGGCGGCCCGCAGGCCGTGCCGCGGGCCCGCAGCAGCGCGTGGAACTCGCGGGCCAGGGCGCGGTGCCCGCGCTCGGAGGGGTGCAGCCGGTCCACGCTCCACATCTGCGGATCGTCGACCCAGGCGCAGTCGGCGATGTGGACGTGCACGGCGGCATGGCGCTCGGACAGGGCGTGGACGACCTCGTTCACGCTGCGCATCCGCCGGGCCAGCGGTCGCGCCAGCGGCTCCGGCAGACCGAGCATCCGTCCCGGATCGGGCAGGCAGGCGGTGAGCAGGGTGCTGCCCTCGGCCGCCAGCGCGCCCAGGACGTGATCGAGGTTGCGGGCGATCGCATGGATGTCGTACGACGCCCGCAGGGTGTCGTTGACGCCCACGACCACGGTCGCCACATGCGGCCGGTGGGCGCGTGCCAGCGGGAGTTGACGGTTCAGCACATCGGCGGTCTGCGCGCCGCTGACGGCCAGGTTACGCAGGTCCACGCCCTCGTGCGTGGGCCGGAGGCCCCCGGCGAGCAGCGCGGCCCAGCCGCGCCAGGGTCCGGGGGCGGCATCCGGGTGCGGGTCGCCGAGACCCTCGGTGAGGGAGTCGCCGAGCGCGACCATGCGCAGGAGCGGGGCGTTCACGGAAGGACTCCCTGCGAGGCGAGGGCGGGCAGTGGCGCCGCGCGGTGGGCGCCGAGGAAGCAGCCGACGGCCTGGTCCCAGCCGTAGCGTTCGGCGCGGGCCCGGGCCGCCGCGCGGCGGACGGCCTCCGGTCGGGCCAGCAGCTGCTGGACGGCGTCCGCGAAGCCGGGACCGGTGTCGGCCGCGACCGCGCCGGCCGCCCCGACGATCTGCGGGAGCGCGGAGGAGGTGCTGACGGCCACCGGGGTGCCGCAGGCCAGTGCCTCCAGCGCGGCCAGGCCGAAGGTCTCGATCGGGCCCGGCGCCAGCGCGATGTCGGCGCTGGCCAGCAGCGTGGCCAGGGCCTCCGCGGAGGCCAGGTGGCCCAGCAGGTGCACGGGCAGCTGCTCGCGCTCGATCCGGGCGGCCAGACGCCGCCGCAGCGGCCCCTCACCCGCCACCGCCAGCACCGCCGGGACGCCCCGCCCGCGCAGCTCCGCCAGCGCGTCCAGGGCCCGCTCCGGCCGCTTCTCGGACGACAGCCGGGAGCACAGCACCATCAGCACCTCCTCGGGCCTGGCGTAGTGGGCGCGGGCGGCGGCGCTGCGGTACCGGGGGTGGCGCAGCCGCAGGTCCACGCCGAGGGGCGCGCGGACCACATTGCGCGCCCCGATCCGGTGGAACTCGGCCGCCGCCCAGGCGGTGGTGCAGATCACCGCCTGGAAGTCGCGGGCGGTGGCGGCGTTGAGCCGGTCGGAGGTGCGCCGGGCGAGGCCCTCGGACAGGCCCCAGGTCCGCAGCAGCCCGTCCAGGCTCTCGTGGGAGACCATCGCGGCCGGGACGCCGTGGCGACCGGCCCAGTCGCCGGTCCAGCGCAGGGTGCTGCGGTCGGAGACCTCCAGCCGGTCCGGGCGCAGCTCGGCCAGCAGCTCGGCCAGGGCCGGGCGGTCCAGCAGCACCCGGTAGCCGCCGGTGCCCGGGACGACCCGGCCCGGCATCGTGATCACCCGGCCCTGCCCGGTGTCGCGCTCGGTGGGCGCGCTGCGGGACGGCCCCGGCACGACCAGGACCGGTTCATGGCCCGCGGCCAGGTACCCGGCGCCCAGGTGCGCGAGCGCGGTGCGCAGCCCACCGGAGACGGGGGTGACGAAGTTGGCGAGCCGGACGATGCGCAGGCCGCTCATGCGGCTGCTCCGCTCCGGGCGAGGGCGAGGGCGCGGTCCGGGTTGTGGTCGAAGGCCCGTGCGGCGAGGACCTCGCGGTAGTGGTCCAGCAGTTGGTCGCCCACGGACTCCCAGGTGCGTCCGGTGACCTCGGCGCGGGCCGCCCGGCCGTACCGGGCCCGGGTGTCCTCCGACGCGGCCAGGGAGGCGACGGCGCGGGCGACCGCGCCCGCGTCGCAGGGCGGGACCAGCAGGCCCGTGCGGTGGTGGTCGATCAGGTCCAGAGGCCCGCCGACGGCGGGGCCGACGACCGCGACGCCGCTGGCCATGGCCTCCTGGATGGTCTGGCAGAAGGTCTCCATCGGGCCGGTGTGCACGAAGACGTCCAGCGCCGCGTAGAGCGCCGCGAGCTCGTCGCCGGTGCGGCGGCCCAGGAACCGTGCGTCGGGCAGGGCCTGACGCAGCGCCGGCTCGCTGGGCCCGTCCCCGATGACGACCAGGGTGATCCCGGGCAGTCGGCCGACCTCCGCGAGCAGGTCCACCCGCTTCTCGGGGGCGAGCCTGCCCACATAGCCGACCAGCACGCTGCCGTCGGGGGCGAGGCTGCGGCGCAGCTCCTCGTCCCGGTGGCCGGGGTCGAACCGCACCGAGTCGACGCCGCGCCGCCACAGCTTGACCCGGGGGACGCCGTGGGCGGTGAGGTCCTGAGCGGCCGGGGTGGAGGGGGCGAGGGTGCGGTCGGCTGCGCAGTGCACGGCGCGGATGCGGCGCCAGGCCGCGGCCTCGCCGATGGTGCTGCCGGCCCGGTAGGCGCGGGCGTATCCGGCCAGATCGGTCTGGTAGACGGCGACGGCGGGCAGTCCCAGGCGTTCGGCCGAGGCCATGGCCCGCGCGCCGAGGACGAAGGGGCTGGCGAGGTGGACCAGGTCGGGGCGGTGGTCGGCGATCAGCTGGTCCAGCCGGCGGCTGGGGAGTGCGAGGCGGACCTGCGGGTACCCCGGCAGCGAGAGCGCGGGGACCCGGACGACGGGGCAGGGATCGGCGGCGGTGGGCGGCACGGCCGGAGTGGGCGCGATCACCAGGGGTTCGTGACCGCGCCGCACCAGGTGCTCGGCGGTGCGCAGAACGGAGTGGGCCACTCCGTTGACATCGGGCGGGAAGGATTCGGTGACGAGAGCGACACGCATGTCTGCGTTATTCCGAGGCCCGGCGTGCGCCCGGCCACCGGAAGCTGTCGAACTGGCGAACGCCTCCGGAACCCTGGGCTCGAGCGATGTCGCTGCCGCGAGCCTCCGGCACCAGTGGGACAGCAGGGCCCCGTGAGACACCACACCCGCGCGGGTCGCGGGCAACCGGGGATTCTGGATCTGTCGCGCTCGGGCGGACAGGTCCGGTGGGGTCAGCCTGCGCTCAGTCTGCCTCGGACGGCTGCGTGGACCTCGGCCTCCTCGCCGGGGTCGGCTGCGAGGCGGCGGAGCCGGTCCAGGACGCGGACGTCACCCTTGGTGAGTACGTGGCGCGCGGCCAGCTCACGGGTGGACTCCTCGCAGTCCCACAGGCACTCGACGGCCGCCCCGGTCGGGAAGCCGGGGTCGGTGGCGGAGAGGCTGCGGGCGGCGGTGCCGCGCAGCTGCGAGCTGCTGGTCTCGGCGTAGATGTGGCGCAGCACCGGGACCGCTGCGACGGCCGCCAGCCGTCCGGCGCCCTCGACCAGGGCGGCCAGGCCCTCGCCGTCGACCCCGCCCCCGTGAACGTCGCGGTGCAGCGCCGCGACCACCAGCGGGGCGTCGTCGGGCCCGCCGACGGCGGCCAGCAGCCGGGCCGCGGCGTCGGCGAGCGCTCCGCCGTCCGGGTCCGCCGCCCAGCCGCGGGCGCGCGTGATGATCCTCTCGCCCCGCATGCGGGCCAGCGTGGAGAGCGCGAATCCCGCCGTGCGGCGGGACGCGTCGGCGGCGGCCTCCTCGATCAGCTCGGCCGCGAGCACGTCGTCGTGGTCGGCCAGGTGCCGCAGGGCCGCACAGCGGGCCCCGTCCTGGGCGCCCCTGGCCGCCTCGACCAGCAGCGCGCGGTCCGCCGGACCGGCGACGGCTGCCAGGCAGCGGGCGGCGGCAGCCACCCTGCGCTCGAAGGAGTCCTGCGAGGCCAGGGCCGAACCCTCGGCGTCGGCCCAGGCCAGGACCGCGGCCGTGCTCCAGGCCGGGGCCTCGGTGGGCCGGTCCAGCTGGCGCTGCCACAGGTCGAAGGGGGCCTGCTCGGTGGCGGCGGCGACCCGTGAGTGGGTCTGCGCCCACAGGTGCCAGGGCCGGGGCTCGTATGCCTCGCGGACGGCGGCGCGCAGCGCCGTCTCGCCCTCGGGGCCGTGGGGGAACCGGTTCAGGACGGGCTCGGCGAGCGCCAGCAGCGCCTCGTCGTCGTCCCACAGGGCCAGCTCGTCCAGGGACCAGGCCCAGTTGCTGCCCACGGCCGTGTAGCGGCGGAGCAGCAGCAGTGCGTCCCGGCGGCCGTAGCCTGCGAGCCGTCCGAGGACGGCGAGGGTG
>Ga0302314_10005741_pt1 | contig 22577 bp, 17 predicted proteins | sample III_Palsa_N2_3_FD_200533 | JGI IMG/M metagenome (GOLD analysis project Ga0302314, IMG submission 200533) | Peat permafrost microbial communities from Stordalen Mire near Abisko, Sweden - III_Palsa_N2_3 | ecosystem: Environmental > Terrestrial > Soil > Palsa > Peat permafrost | place: Sweden... | reverse complement strand
CCGCGAAGCGCTGCAGATACGCCAGGTTGGAGTAGCCGGTGCCGAAATCGTCGATGGCCAGCTTGACGCCCAGCGCCTTCAGGCGCTGCAGCGACAGGATGAAGGCTTCGGCGTCGTCGACGAGCGTCGACTCGGTGAGCTCGAGTTCGAGGCAGCCGGGGCGCAGCCCGCTGCGTTCCAGCACGCGCCGCACCACCTCGTCGATGTTGCCGCGTCGGAACTGCACCACCGACAGATTGACGGCCATGGTGAACTCGCCGCAACCCGCGCATTGCCATTCGACCAGTTGGCAGCAGGCTTGCTCGAGCACCCATTCGCCGATGTCGACGATCAGGCCCGAGCGTTCCGCGGCATCGATGAAGAGCCCGGGCAGCATCAGCGGCGTTTCGGGGCGGCGCCAGCGGATCAACGCCTCGGCGCCCAGCAGGCGCCCGCTGGCCAGGGCTATCACCGGCTGGTAGTGCAGTTCGAACTCCTGGCGCGCCAGCGCGCCGCGCAGGCGCGACACCAGCAGCACGCCTTGCTGCAGGTTGGCCTGCATGGCCGTGTCGAAGAAGCGCCAGGCGTTGCGGCCGGATTCCTTGGCCACGTACATCGCGATGTCGGACTGGCGCAGCAGCGTGTCGTAGTCGGCGCCGTCCTGCGGATGCAGCGCGATGCCGATGGAGCCGGTGCACGAGAGCTCCGTGTCCTTGACGACGAACGGCCGTGCCAGGCTCGCGAGGATCGCCGCGGCCACTGCCGAGGCGTCGTCCGCGCTGGCGATGTCCGCCAGTCCGACGAGGAACTCGTCGCCGCCATGGCGCGAGACCACGTCCGACTCGCGCACCGCCTGCGTCAGCCGCAGCGCCACTTCCTTGAGGAAATCGTCGCCCGTCTGGTGCCCCAGCATGTCGTTGACCGACTTGAAGTTGTCGAGATCGACGAACAGCAAGGCCACCCGTTTTTGTTGCGGCGCCGCCTGGCCCAGCGCCTGCTCGATGTGATCGCGGCCCAGCGCTCGGTTGGGCAGGCCGGTCAGCGCGTCGTGCCTGGCGAGATAGGCCAGGTGGGCCTGCGACGCATTGAACCTGCCGATCTGCTCGCGCAGCCGGTCGAGCGCCTTCTGCATGTCGTCGATCACGATCCACACCGCGGCCGCGCTCACCAGCAGGATCACGTTCGTGTCGCGCCACAGCGCCGCGCCGCCGGCCAGCACGTTGTCCTGGCGCGTGTGCCAGACGTAGGTGGCCAGCGCCAGCCACGAGACGAATCCGAGCATGCAGGCGAGCAGCAGGAAGAAGTAGCGCTTGGCGCCAAGCAGGCCGGCCATGATCAGGATGACCGGATAGGTCACCAGCGCGACGTCGTGCAGCCCGTCGGATATCCACATCAACGTGGAGGCCAGCAACGTGAGCGACGCCAGCAGCACCGCGCCGCCGAGCGATTGGCGACCGCCGCGAGAGATCGCGAGGCAGAGCCCGCACAGGACGGCACCGGTAGCCAGCGCCATCGCGATGAGCCACGCTCCGTGCCATGCGTAGATGACCGCCGTCGCCGTCTCCGCGATCAGCACCAGCCGCGCGATCTGCGTGAGACGGCGCGCCCGCAAGGGATGCGAGTCGTCGTCGGTCCGGGCCGTCTCCTCACTCATGGCTGATTGAAACATGGATGGCCGTGCAGCGCGTGGCAGGGCGCGACCGAATTGACAAACCGCTGGCGGCCGGAAATTCAGGAACGGCCCAGCAGTCGCTCGATCTCGTCGGCGGCCAGCCCCGCCTCGCGCAGGATGTCGGCGCCCTGCGCGCCACGTTCGGGCACGGCGCCCGGCGTGCCCGATGGCGTTGCCGAGAATCGCGGCGCCGGCGCGGCCTGCAGCACGCCGTCCCGCTCCGCGTACACCGCGCGCGCGGCCAGGTGCGGATGCGCGAGCGCCTCGCGCGGCGTGAGCACCGGCGCGAAACAGGCATCGCTGCCTTCGAGCAGCGCCACCCAGTGGGCGCGCGGCTGCGTGGCGAACAACGTGGCAAGACGCTCGCGCAGGCGAAGCCAGTGTCGCGGGTCGTAAGGGTTGCGGAAGTCGGCGTCGTCGGCGAGCCCGAGCTTGGCGAACAGCAAGGCGTTGAACTGCGGCTCGAGCGCGCCGACGCTCACGAACAGGCCGTCGGCGCACACGTAACTGCCGTACCAGTGCGGGCCATCCAGCAAGCCGCGGCCACGCTCCAGCGGCTGCTGGCCTGCCGCATGCAGGGACAGCAGCAGGTTCATCAGGTTGGCGCTGCCATCGACGATCGCGGCATCGATCACCTGGCCGACGCCGGTCTGGCGCGCGCACAGCAACGCGGCAAGCACGCCCATGGCCAGGTACAACGCACCGCCGCCGAGGTCGCCGACCAGCGTGGGCGGCGCCATCGGGGCTTCGCCCGGCGCGCCCGAGAACCACAGGGCGCCGGACAGCGCGATGTAGTTGATGTCGTGGCCGGCGGCCTGCGCCAGCGGGCCGTCCTGGCCCCAGCCGGTCATGCGGCCGTAGACGAGGCGCGGGTTGCGGGCGAGGCAGGTGTCCGGCCCGAGGCCGAGGCGTTCCATGACGCCGGGGCGCATGCCTTCGATCAGCGCGTCGGCGCCATCGACCAGGCGCAGCAGCGCGTCGACCGCGGCCGGATCCTTCAGGTCGAGCACCAGCGAGCGCTTGCCGCGGTTGACGATCGCGTTCTTTCCGAGCGACAGGGGATCGGCAGCGCGGCCCGTGCCGCGCTCGACGAGCACCACGTCGGCGCCCATGTCGGCCAGCAGCATGCCGCAGAACGGCGCCGGACCGAGACCGGCGATCTCGACGACACGGAGTCCGGACAGGACGCCCATCTCAACGCCTCGTCTGGCGCGCCAGCGGCGCCCAGTGCAGCACGCCGAACAGCAGCGACAACGCGACGCTGACGGCGAACGGGCCGCGGTAGCGCCCGAGGTACTTGAACGCGAACAGCAGTTCGAGCGCGTGGATGCCCAGCAGCGCGATCGACAGGATCGCGCCCGCGCTCGCGAGCGGCCCGTGGATCAGGCCGAGCAGTCCGGCGATGCCCAGCGCATACGCGACGAGACAGGCGAATTTCATGACAAGGGACATGGCCGTCTACTCCGTGAGGACGCGCGCGGCGCGCGAGGCCATCATTGTGCGGGCCGTGGCGGCGAGCGCCTCGGGCTGCAGCGATTCGAGAGCGAGTCGATCGGCGGCGTCGCCGGGCCCGAACTCGCGCGTCGTCGAACGCTCGTAGGCGGGGTCGTAGTGCTGCGTCATCACGCGCTCGAACAACTCGTCGGACCGGCCTTCGGTGGCGAGCGTCTGCCACAACGCCAGTTCCGCGCCGCCCACCAGCGGCTTGAGCGGCGCCAGCCGCGCGACCATGGACAGCGGGTCGGCGGCGAAGTGCGCGTAGTCCTCGCGGCACAGGCGCACGCGCTCGGACATCGGCACGCTCAGGTGGACGGTGGGCGCGCGCCGCATCGCGGCGGTGAGCACTTCCGGCACCAGCAGCCGGCCGATCTTCTTGCTTTCGGCCTCCAGCCAGACCGGGCGCGCAGGGTCGAAACGGCGCAGCTGGTCCAGCACCAGCGTGTCGAAGTACTTCTGTGTCGGCTGGGGCTGGCCTGGCAGGTCGCCCAGCAGCGATCCCTTGTGGCTGGCCAGCGTCTCCAGGTCGAGCACCTGCTCGCCCTGGCGCGCCAGCTCCTGCAGCAGGCGCGTCTTGCCGCAGTTGGTGGGGCCGCACAGCACGCGGTACTCGAAGGCCGGCGGCAGCGTGGTCAACGTCTCGCGCACCCAGTTGCGGTAGCGTTTCCAGCCGCCGGGGACCACGTCGACCGTGAACCCGATCAGGCGCAGGTTGGCGGCCCACAGCGCGCTGCGCTTGCCGCCGCGAAAGCAGTAGACGAGGAAGCGGTCGTCCGGCCCGAAGCGCGAGATCAACGCCCGGGTGTGCTCGGACAGGTTCTGGAACGAGTACTGCGCGCCGATCAGGTAGGCCGCGTGCGGATTCGTCTTGTGCTGGATGCCCACCTCGGCGAACTGCGCGTCGTCGACCACCGGCAGGTTGACGGCGCCCGGCACGTGATCCTCGATGAATTCGTGCGGCGAGCGCGCGTCGATGACCAGCGCGTAGTCGCCGAACGCGAGCGGCGCCAGGGACTCGGAGGAGGCCAGAGGGGACGGGGACGAGGGGCTCATGGCGGAAGGCATGCGGGATTGTGCCCGCGGAGTCGCTACAGTCGCCTTTTCATTCCCGCGCGCCGCCGTCCCATGTCCACACTCCCGCCCTCCCCCCTCCGCCTGACCAGTTTCTCGCACGGCGGCGGCTGCGGCTGCAAGATCGCGCCGGGCGTGCTGTCCGACATCCTCAAGGCCAGCGCCCCGGGCTTCCTGCCGCCGCAGTTGATAGTGGGCATCGAGACGGCCGACGACGCCGCGGTGTGGAAGCTGAACGACCACCAGGCGCTGATCGCCACCACCGACTTCTTCATGCCCATCGTCGACGATCCGTTCGACTTCGGGCGCATCGCCGCCGCCAACGCGATCAGCGACGTCTACGCGATGGGCGGCACGCCCATCATGGCGCTGGCCATCGTCGCGATGCCGATCGCGCAGTTGCCCGTGGACGTCATCGGCCGCGTGCTGGCCGGCGGCAACGCGGTATGTGCAGACGCCGGCATTCCGATCGCCGGGGGCCACACGATCGACTCCGTCGAACCCATCTACGGCCTGGTCGTGATGGGCCTGGTGCACCCCGACCGCGTGCGCCGCAACGCCGACGCGCGCGCCGGCGACGTGTTGATCCTCGGCAAGCCGCTGGGCGTGGGCGTGCTGTCCGCAGCGCTGAAGAAGGGGCGGCTCGACGACGCCGGCTACGCCCGGCTGATCGCCACCACCACGCGCCTGAACAAGCCGGGCGCCCGGTTGGCCGAGCTGGACGGCGTGCATGCGATCACCGACGTCACCGGCTTCGGCCTGGCCGGCCACACGCTGGAGATGGCGCGTGGCGCCGGCCTGCGGGCACACATCGCCTGGTCGGCCGTTCCGCTGATCGCGGGCGTCGAGGCACTGGCACGCGACGGCTTCATCACCGGCGCGTCGGGCCGCAACTGGGCCGGCTACGGCGCGGACGCGCAGCTCAGCCCGGCGCTGCCCGCGGTCGCGCGCGACCTGCTGAGCGATCCGCAGACCTCGGGCGGCCTGCTCGTGTCCTGCAGCCCGGATGCGGTGGACGCCGTGCTTGCGTGTTTCCGCGACGGGGGCTTCGATGACGTGGCCGTCGTCGGCCGCATGTCGTCGGACGCGACCGGACTGCAGGTCGACGCCTGACCAGCGCGCGGCCGCCCGGACGGGTGTCGCGGCAAGCACCCGCGCGTGCAAGGATGCCTGCTCGACCGTGATATTTGATCCCGACAAGGGACAAATCGTGCGAAAGCACCGGTGCCGGCCTCGACTGGCAGCGCGGGAAGCCGAAGGATTCGGCTCGAGCCACCGCTCGATTCGAATGCAACCGCGACCACAAGACGAATGATCAGGGACTATTCCACGCGGCTACGCGCCGCCGCCTGCGCGGCTTTCGCCGCGAGCCTGCTGCTCGCTGCCGGCACTGCCACGGCATCCGAACTGGCCCAGGCCATCGACCGCCTCGTGGCGCAAGGCCTCGAGGATCCGCAAGGCGCCAACGCGGGACTGAACGCCCTGCAGGCCGCGACGCCCGCCACGCCGGACAACACGCGCGCCCTGCTCGTCGGATTCGGCCTGGTCGCCGCCGACCAGCATCTTCCGCAGGAAACGGCCGCGGCCGCCTCGGCCCTGGCGGCGCTGGCCGCCACGGCCGGCCCCATCGCCGAGGCCGACGCGCATCTCGTCAAGGCCGATCTCGAATTCGAGGGCATGCAGGAGGAGAACGGCAACGCCGAGGCGCGTGCCGCCGTGGCCGGCTATTCGCCCTATTGCGAAGCCAGGGATGCGGCCCCGGCGGCGCAATGCGATCGCTTCAACTGGTTCTACGCGCTCCTGTACGCCGGCTACGGCGCCCACGGCGAGCGCAACACGGCCGCCGCCGCGATCTACGTGCACATGGCGCTCGACGCGGCGCTGCAAGCCGGCAACCGGGTGCTGGAGACCAAGGCGACGGCGATCCTGGCGATGCTCGCGCAAGGCGACAACGACACGGAACTGGCCCAACGGCTGATCGACCGGGCGCAGGACCTCGCGAAGCTGGAGGGCGATCCGGCGCTCGACGCCTACGTGGCGTCGTTCATGGGCGACGTGCTCGGCGAACGGGAACAGTACGAGGCCAGCCGCGCCGCCTACGAACAGGCCATCGCGATCTCCCGCGCCGCGGGCCTGCATCGGCGCGAAGCCCAGGGCGAACTGAGTCTCAGCAGCGCCGAACTGGGCCTGGATCATCCAACTGCCGCGCTGGCTGCACTCGACCGCGCCGAGGTGTTTCTCGCCAGGCACAACGAGCCGGGCATGGAGCGTCAGCGCCTGCACGACCAGACCATCGCCCTGCTCGCGCTCGGCCGCACCACCGAGGCGAAGGTCGGGCTGCGCGAGGTGCTCGCGCGCTATGACAACGAGACCGGCCCGAACGCGCGCATCGGCGTGCTGCGCGACCTCGGACCCGCGCTGGCCCGCTCTGGCGACCGCGCCGGTGCGCTGGAGCTGTTCACACGCGAGCAGCAGTTGCTGGAGGCCAAGAGCGACGGCCGCTACGAGCGCGACATGCAGGACGTCCAGAAACTGATCAAGGACGAGCGCGACAAGCTGCAATCCCGGCGCGTGGCCGAATGGGGTGGCGCCGCGGCGGCCTGCATCCTGCTGGCCGGGGTGATCGCCTTCATCGCGCGGCGCCAGGCCGAGCGCAATCGCCTGCTTGCGAGCCGCAACGACGCGTTGCTGTTGCAGGTGGAGCACGATCCGCTCACGGGATTGGCCAATCGCGCGCACCTGCAGGCGCGCGTGGCCGACAAGGCCGGTGACCTCTTCGAAGGCGCGCTGTTCCTGATCGACGTCGACCACTTCAAGGACATCAACGACCGCCACGGCCACGCGGCCGGCGACAGCGTGCTCGTGGCCATCGCGCGCCGCCTGGAGGCCGTGCTGCGCGAGCGCGACCTCGTGGTGCGCTGGGGCGGCGAGGAGTTCCTCGTGATGGTCGCCACGATGCCGGTCAGCGAGGCCGTGGCGCTGGCGCAGCGCCTGATGAAGGCGTTCGTGGACGCACCGGTCGTCGTCGACGGCCAGGCCATCGAAGTCTCCGCATCGATCGGCTTCGCCGTGTTTCCGCTGCTGGGCACGTCGCCCGGCCACGCCTTCGACATGGCGTTCGCGCTGGTCGACGCGGCCATGTACCACTCGAAGAGCCAGGGCCGCGCTTGCGCCACGTGCATCGTGTCGCTGGACGCGGAGCTGCCGCTGGAACCGTCATCGGTGCCCGCCACCCTGGCGCAGGCCGCCGCGGACGGCCGCGCGCTGTTGGCGGTACACCGCACGGCCGGGACCGTCTCGTCCGCCTGACCCGCTCAGCGGCGTATCGCACGCGCCGCGCGCCACGTCAGCGCGGCGCCGGCAGCCAGCAGCACGGACGTGCCGAGGAACACCGGCCGCATGCCCAGATGGCCGCCGATGAAGCCTCCGGCCAGCGGGCCGGCCACCTGGCCGACGTACTGCGACGACGTGGCATAGCCCAGCAGCATGCCGGTCGCGCGCGCGGGTGCATGGTGGCGAATCAGGCTGGTCACGCAGGGCAGCAGGCCGCCCAGCGCCAGGCCCATCAGGAAGCGCAGGACGACGAGCTGCCAGCCGGCCGTGACGAAGGCCTGCGGGATCAACAGCAGAGCCGCCGCGACGAGCCCGCCGGTCAATACCTGCCAATGACCGATGCGGTCGCCCAGCTTGCCCAGGCGCGAGGCCGAAAGGATGCTGCCGAGCGCCGCCGCCGACATCACGATGCCGGCGACTCGGGTCACCTGGCTCGCGTCGTGCACGAGTTGCTGCACGAAGACCGTGATGATGGGCTCGATCGACATGTTGGCCAGCATCAGCAGGCCGCCGGTGACCAGCATCGCGACGATGGGCCTCTTGTCGGGCACCAGCGACCACGCGCCGGCCGGCTTCGCGGTGCCCGGCGTGCGCAGCGGCCGCACCTCCTTGATCAGGAGGCTGGTGGCCAGGAAGATCACGAAGATCAGCGCGCCGGCCAGCCAGAACGTCTTGCGGATGCCGATCAACGGCGGCAGCGCGCCGCCGATCAGCGGACCGGCCAGGTTGCCGGCCATGATCCCGGAGGCGAGCACGCCCAGCGCCCAGCCGGAACGGGCCCTGGGCGTCTGCGTGGCCACCAGCACGTTGGAGCCCGACGCGTAGCCGCCAAGGAACCCGGCGAGCAGGCGCAGCGCCACCAGTTGCCACACCGTCGTCGCCATGCCGATCAGCGACATCGCCACGGCCATGCCCAGGCTCGCGCGGATCAGCATCGGCTTGCGGCCGTAGCGGTCGGCCAGCCGCCCCCACAACGGCGCGCACAGCGCCGCGGTGAAGAAGGTGGCGCCGTAGGCCAGGCCCGACCATTCGACGATGGCCGCAGGGTCGCTCACGCCCAGCTGCGCCACGTACAGCGGCAGGAACGGCAGCAGCAGCGTCATCGCGACGATGGTCGTGAACGAGCCGGCGACGCACACGGCCAGGTTGCGTCGCCAGTGCGGCGATTCGCCGTCGTCCCGGGCTTCGCGTGCGACGTCGTGGCCGTCAAGGGTGGCGCTGCTCATGGCAGACATTCTTCAACGCTTCGCGGCCGCACGGGGCACCGTATGCTCTGCGAGATGGCGCATGCGCTTCGCCGCCGGCGAAGCCGCCATGGCGCGCAGAAACGGACAAGGGCCGCGAAGCGGCCCTTGTCGTGTTGCATCACGCGTGCGTCAGTGCGCACCACCCGCGTCCACCCCGGGTCCGCCACCGGCGATCTTCGGCGGCCGCCGCGTGAACCAGATCGTGAAGATCAGGAACAGGAAGGTGACCGCGGAGCCGATGAAGACGTCGTCGGCGGCCCAGGTGAAGGACTGGATGTCGATCAGCCGGTTGATGCTGGCGTATGCGGCGGTGCCGGACACGCCGGCCTGGTTCAGCGCGGTGGTCGCGCCGTCCAGCGCGCTGCCGTTCAGCCCCATCTGTTCGACCAGCCGGACGTGGTGCAGCGTGGCGCGGTTGTCCCACAGCGTGGTCGCGATCGAGGTGCCCATCGCGCCGAACATGATCCGCACGAAATTCGACAGGCCGGCGGCAGCCGGGATGCGTTCCGGCGGCAGGCCCGCCAGCGTGATCGTCGTCAACGGGATGAAGAAGAACGCCATCGCGCCGCCCTGGATCAACGTCGGGATCAGGATGGTGCTGAAACCGGTCTCCGACGTGAAGTTCGAACGCATCCACAGCACCACCGAGAACATGATGAACGCGCCCGTGGCCATCCAGCGCGGATCCCATTTCGCCACGTTGCGGCCGACGACGGGCGTCAGCAGGATCGCCAGGATGCCCACCGGCGCCAGCGCCATGCCGGCCGCCGTGGCCGTGTAGCCCATGTACTGCTGCAGCCACAGCGGCAGCAGCACCACGTTGCCGAAGAACAGTCCGTAGGCGATGGCCAGCGTACCCGCGCCGAACAGGAAGTTGCGGCGCGCGAACAGCCGGATGTCGACCACCGGGTGCTCGTCGGTGAGCTCCCATGCCACGAACACGGCGAACGCGACGACCACGATGACGGCCAGCGCGACGATGGTGCTCGAATTGAACCAGTCGAGCTCCTTGCCCTTGTCCAGCATGATCTGCAGCGAGCCGACCCACAGCACCAGCATGGCCAGGCCGACGCTGTCGATGGGCCGCTTGACGATGGGCGTCTCGCGCTTGCGATAGATGCTCCACGTCACGCCCGCGGCGAAGATGCCCACCGGGATGTTGATGTAGAAGATCCACGGCCAGGTGAAGTTGTCGGTGATGTAGCCGCCCAGCAAGGGCCCGGCCACCGGAGCGACCAGCGTCGTCACCCCCCACAGCGCCAGCGCGGTGCCGGCTTTCGCGGGTGGATAGGTGGACAGCAGCAGCGTCTGCGACAGCGGGATCATCGGCCCGGCGACGAAGCCCTGCAGCACGCGGAACGCGATCAGCAGCTCGATCGACGGCGCGAGGCCGCACAGCACCGAGGCAACGACGAACAGCAGCACGCTCAGCGTGAACAGGCGCACCGCGCCGAAGCGCTGCGTGAGCCAGCCCGTGAGCGGCACCGAGATGGCGTTGGCGACGCCGAAGCTCGTGATCACCCAGGTGCCTTGCGAGATGCTGACGCCCAGGTCGCCCGAGATCGACGGCAGCGACACGTTGGCGATCGACGAATCGAGCACGTTCATGAACGTCGCCAGGGACAGCGACAACGTGCCCATCACGAGCGCGCTGCCTTTCAGCGCGGTTGGCGGCCGCGCCGCCGCAGCGGGCGCGTTCATGACTGCTTGTGGTGGTGGTGATGCTTCGTCGACGCGGAAGCGACCTTGTCGCCGGCGCTGGCGGCCGAGGCCGTCGGTGCGGACGCCGGCATCGCCGCTGCGGCCGGTACCTTGGGCGACGAGGCGCGACCGCCACCGTTGGCCGCGATGATGCGCGCCACTTCGTCGTCGGCGTGCTGCGGCAGCAAGTCGAACACGGTGGTCGACGCGACGGCGCCCTGCGCCTTCGTGCGCGGGGTGTCGGACACGGTGAGGCCGTTCTCGTCGGCGACGTTGACCGTGGCGGTCATCGACAGGCCCACGCGCAGCGGATTCTGGGCGATTTCCTTCGGGTCGAGGGAGATGCGCACCGGCACGCGTTGCACGACCTTGATCCAGTTGCCGGTGGCGTTCTGCGCCGGCAGCAGCGAGAACGCCGCGCCGGTGCCGGCGCCCAGGCCTTCGACCTTGCCGTGATAGACCACATGCTTGCCATAGACGTCGGCTTCCAGCGTGGCCGGCTGGCCGATGCGCAGGCGCTCGAGCTGGCCTTCCTTGAAGTTGGCGTCGACCCAGGCGTTGTCGAGCGTGACGACCGACATCAGCGGCACGCCGGCCTGCACGCGCTGGCCCACCTGGACGCTGCGGCGCGCCACGGTGCCGCTGACCGGCGCGGGCACGTCGGCGCGCTGCACCGCCAGCCAGGCCTCGCGCACCTTGGCGGCGGCGCGCAGCACGTTCGGATGGTCGGCCACGTTCGTGCCGTCGGTCTGCGTCTGGTTCGAATTGAGCTGCTCGCGGGCGGCGTCCAGCGCCGACTTCGCGGCCGTGTACGCGCTCTTGTACGACGCGAGCTGCTGCGTCGAGTGGTCGAATTCTTCCTTGCCGACGGCGCCGCTCTGCACCAGCGGCGCACGGCGGTTGACGTCGTCCTGCGCACGCGACAGGTCGGCGGCGGCGCGCGTGGCGTCGGCCTGGCGGGCGTCGATCTGCGCCTGCAGCGTGGAGTTGTTGGCGTACAGGATGCGGGTCTCGCGCACCGTCTGCGCCAGCGCGGCCTCGGCCTGGTCCAGCGCCACGCGCGAGTCGGCCGGGTCGAGCCTGACCAGCAGTTGGCCGGCCTTCACGTAGTCGGTGTCGTCGGCCTGGATCGCGATGACGGTGCCGCCGGCCTGCGCCGTGATCTGCACGACGTTGGCCTGCACATAGGCGTTGTCGGTGGACTCCGAATGACGGCCTGTCATCCAGTAGTAGATGCCGTAGCCGCCGCCGATGACCAGCACGGCCACCGCGATCGCGGTCAGGGCGGTGCGACGCTTGGGATTGCCGGCCGGCGCGGTGGTGACGGGGGCGGCGGTGTTGGAAGCAGGTGCGTTCATGATGCTTTTATGCGGGCGTGAGGTTGTCGTTCTTGGCGGTCGTCGTCGGCGTGGAGGCCGCGGCGGCAGGAGGTGTGGTGGCCGTGCCGGTGGCGGTCCAGCCCCCGCCCAGCGCCTTCATCAGCTGCGCCTGCACGTCGAGCGCGCGGTACTCGAGATCGACCTCGAGGCGGCGTTCGTTGAGCGTCTGCGTCTCGGCATTGAGCACGATCAGCACATTGCCCAGGCCCTGGCCGTAGCGCTTCTGCGAGAAGTCGTAGCTGGCCTGCGAGGCTTCCAGCGCCTGGCGCTGCAGGCTCAGCTGGCGACCGATCGAGGCCGCGGACGTGGCGGCGTCGGCGGCCTCGCGCACGGCGTCGATCACCTGCTGGTTGTAGGCCTGGATCGCGGCGTCGCGGTCGGCGCCCTTGCCCTTCAACTGGGCGCGCAACTGGCCGCCTTCGAAGATGGGCAGGTGCAGCGCAGGGCCGAAATTCCACGCCTTGCTGGGCAGCTCGAGGAGCTTGTCCAGCTGTATCGAGTCCAGGCCGAAGCCGGCCGAGAAGTTGATGTCCGGGTAGAACTTCGTGCGCTGCGAGACCACTTGCTGGTTCGCGGCTTCCACGCGGGCGAGCGCGGCGGCGACGTCGGCCCGGCGCGCGATCAGGTCGGCACCCAGCACTGGCGGCTGCGCGGATGCATGCAGCTGGGCCAGCGTGGGCGCCAGCGTGGCGAGCGCCTGCATCGGCTGCACGGTCAGCGCCGCGAGCTGGTGGCGAGTGAGATCGATCTGTTCGTCGAGCGATTCGATCTGCGCCAGCGTGTCGGGCAGCGCACCCTCGCCCTGCTTCTGCTCGACGACGGTGTCCAGGCCGGCATGCACGCGCTGGTTGATCAGCGACAGCATCTGCTTGCGCTGGTCGTACGTGCGCTGGGCAACCGCGCGCTGGCTCTCGAGGCGCGCGAGCGAGAAATAGGTGCGCACGACCTGGGTGGCGATCTGCTGCGCGGCGACGTCGGCGTCGGCCTGGGCCGCGCGTGCGGTGCCCAGCGCGGCCTCGAGGTCGGCCTTCTGGCGGCCGAAGAAATCGGCGTCCCAGGTCACGCCGAAGGTGGCATCGGACTGGTTGAATATGCTGCCGGCATACGGAGGCGGAAAGATGCCGTTCTTCGACAGCAGTTCTCGCTTGACGGAGGCGTCGAAACCCACCTGCGGCAACTCCGATCCGCGTGTGGCCTCGACGACGGCCTGCGCGCGCGTCAGGCGGGCGGCCGCGGTGCCGAGGCTCGGCGAGCCGTCCAGCGCCTTGGCCACGAGCGCGTCGAGCTGCGCGTCGCCGAACTGGTGCCACCACTGCGCATCGACGGCGGTGGTCTGCTGGTTGGCCGGCAGTCCCAGCGAGTCGGCCGTGCGGGCGGCGACGGGCGGCGACTGGTGGCCGGGCGAGGCACAGCCGGCCAGCATCAGCACGGCGGCCGACGCGACGGCGAGCGCGAACGTGCTGGCCGACAGCACGCGCGGCATGTCGAGTTCGAGCCCGAGGTGCTTGCGCTGGCGCAAGGAGCGCGGCGCGGGCTGCGACTCACCGGTCTTCGGGGCCGTGCCGGCGCGGCGCGGGCATTCTTGTTGTTGATTGGCGCAGGGCATGGGAATCTTTCAGTCTGGGGTCGCTGAATTGCTGGCAGTAGCGGCGCGTAAGGCGTCGCCGTTGGCGCGCATGCGCTTGAGCATGCTCAACAGCGCACGCCACTCTTCCTTGGAGAAGCCGGCGAGGTGCAGGTTGAGCACTTCGGCCAGCACGGCGGGGACGACGGCGGCGACTTCGCGACCGGCATCGGTCAGTTCCAGGTTCACGACGCGCCGGTCCTCGCTCGAGCGCACGCGCGCCACGAGGCCCTTGGCTTCGAGGCGATCCAGCGCGCGCGTCATCGCGCCCGGGTCGCTCTGCAGCGTGCGGGCGAGCTCGGCCACGGTGCCGCATTCGCCATGGGCCAGCTTGAACAGCGGCACCCATTGGGCATGCGTCAGGTCGTGGTCGACGAGTCGGCGGTCGACCTGGGTGGTGATGGACCCGATGACACCCTTGATGACGGACCCGACGCTCTCTTCCTGGGTGTAGCCCTCGGCAGAATAGAAGTCGGCCCGCGGGTGGGGATCGTTGGTGGATGACATGGACGCGAATATACTTGCTTAGGCAGTAAATGCATCGACAATGATTGAATAGGCTTTTATTACGCGGGGGTATACCCTTTGTTCCGCGTCGTGAAGCTGGTTGAAACACGCAGCCCGTAGACTGGACCCATGACTTCTGCTTCCGATCGTGCGAAGGCGGCCTCCCCGCGCTCGCTATCCGGCCTTCTCCCCTTTCTTCGCCCGTATCGCGGCCGCATTGCGGCGGCTGTCGTGTTCCTGGTGGCCGCGGCCGTCACGACACTGGCCTTCCCCGTGGCGCTGCGGTCGCTGATCGACGGCGGCCTGGGCCTGTCCGGCTCGGCCAGCCTGGCCTCCGGCGTCAACTCGAGCGCGGCCAACGGCGCGCGCGTGATGGCGTTGCGCAGCCACTTCCTGGCGCTGTTCGGCGTCGGCGTGGCGCTGGGCGTGTTCTCGGCGCTGCGTTTCTACTCGGTGACGTGGCTGGGCGAGCGCGTGACCGCCGACCTGCGCAATGCCGTCTACCGCCACGTCGTGCGCCAGAGCCCGGCCTTCTTCGAGACCAACGCCACCGGCGAGGTGCTGTCGCGCCTGACCACCGACACCACGCTCGTGCAGCAGGTCGTCGGCTCCAGCCTGTCGATGGGCCTGCGCAACGGCGTGATGGGCATCGGCGCCATGGTGATGCTGATCGTCACCAACCCCTACGTGATGACGCAGGTGCTGGGCATCCTGCTGCTGGTGGTGGCGCCGTCGATGGTTTTCGGCCGGCGCGTGCGCAAGCTCAGCCGCGCCAGCCAGGATCGCGTGGCCGATTCCAGCGCCATCGCCGCCGAGGTGCTCAACGCCATTCCGGTCGTGCAGAGCTACACGCAGGAAGGCCGCGAAGCGGCGCGCTTCGAAGTGTCCACCGAGCATGCGTTCGACACCGCGCGCAAGCGCACGCTGGTGCGTTCGATGCTGGTGGCCTTCATCATCAGCGCGACGTTCGGGGCGCTGATGTGGGGCCTGTACCAGGGCACGCAGGCCGTGGTCAACGGCAAGATCTCCGCCGGCCACCTCGGCGAGACGGTGGTCTACGTGATGCTGCTGGTGAGCAGCGTGGCGGTGCTGTCCGAGGTCTACGGCGACCTGCTGCGCGCCGCCGGCGCCACCGAACGCCTGATGGAGCTGCTGGCCGCGGTGTCGCCGGTGGGCGATCCGGACGTGCCGCAGGCGCTGCCGCCCACGCGCGCTGGCTCGGCCGTCGAGTTGAGCCACGTGCAGTTCCACTACCCGTCGCGGCCGCTGCATCCCGCGCTCAGCGATTTTTCGCTGCGCATCAAGCCGGGCGAAACGGTGGCGCTCGTGGGCCCGAGCGGCGCCGGCAAGAGCACGGTGTTCCAGCTGCTGCTGCGCTTCTACGACACCGGCGCCGGCGCGGTGCTGGTGGACGGCGTCGACGTCCGCGCCACGTCGCTGCACGAGCTGCGTTCGCACATCGGCATCGTGCCGCAGGACAGCACGGTTTTCTCCGCCAACGCGATGGAGAACATCCGCTACGGCCGGCCCGACGCGTCCGATGACGAGGTGATCGCGGCCGCGCGTGCGGCGTTCGCCGACGAGTTCATCCTGCGCCTGCCCGAGGGCTACCAGACCTTCCTGGGCGAGCGTGGCGTGCGCCTGTCGGGCGGGCAACGCCAGCGCATCGCGATCGCGCGTGCGATGCTGAAGAACCCGCCGCTGTTGCTGCTCGACGAGGCCACCAGCGCGCTCGATGCCGAGAGCGAACGCATGGTTCAAGCGGCGCTGGAGGCCGCGATGGCCGACCGCACGACGCTGGTGATCGCTCACAGGCTGGCCACGGTCCAGAAGGCCGATCGCATCATCGTGATGGAGCAGGGCCGCATCGTCGAAGAGGGAAACCATCAGGTATTGATGCAGCGTGACGGCCTGTACGCGAAACTTGCCAGAATGCAGTTCCACACCGCCCCGCTTGCTCCCACCGACGAGACGGCCGAACCGCAAGAAGCCGCCTGATCTCACCCCGCCACCCCATGACGACCCCTCCCGAAGACGTCGACGCCCTGTTCGACGCCCCCGCGCCGCCAGCACCCGTCGTTCCCCCCATCATTCCGCTGCTGGGCTCTCGTTCCGCCGAGGGCCGCAGGGAGCAGCGCGTCAAGGTCTCCTGGCCCGCGCGCGTGCAGTTGTCCAACGGCAAGGTGGTGGAGTTGCGTGTGCGCGACCTGTCGGAGGGCGGCGTCGGCCTGCTGACGGATGTGCACATTCCGCCCAGCACGGTGCTGAACTTCGCGATGGGCGTGCCGGGCCTGCAGGACGCGACGAAGATCACGGCCGTCTCGGCCACGATCAAGACCACCTACGTGGTGGTGCAGGGCCGCGACCTGGTCTGCGGCGGCATGTGGGTGACGCTGCCGTCGGATTCGCGCGAATTGCTGGACAACTGGATCCGGCGACTGAGGAAGTAGTTCGGCGCCGGCCCCGGCCGCCGCTCAGGGCGCGTATAGCGCCGCGCAATGACCCGGCTGCGCGGGATTGTTGGCGATCGCGCCGCCGCGCGGCACGCACTGGCTCGCGGGCAGCGGCGCACGCGTCTCCACATGCGCCACCAGCAGGTCGAACGCCGCATGCGCGTGCGGCTCGATCAGCGCGAGTTGCGGGAACGTGTCCTGGAACGTCTCGATGTGGTTGCCGTTCTGCACCTCGTAGAGCCGGTACGGCGCGTCGCGCTCGTCATGGCGCGGGCCCTCGGCCTGCGCGGAGGCCACCTTGCGCGCATAGGCGCGCGCGTGATGGTCGATGGGCAGCAGCGCGTCCATGGTGCCAGCGACGGTGATCAGCGGGCGCTGGATGCGGCCGGTGGTGGCGAACGCGGCGACCTGCGCGCCCACGTCGGACACCGACAGCCGGGCGACGTAGTTGTACGTGCCGGTGCCCGAGTTGTAGGTGTCATAGGCCGGATCGAGCCGCTTCTGCCATTGGCACTGCGTCACCTCCCAGAACTGCGCCCAGTAGCTCGTCCACAGCGTGGACGTGGGGCTCGCGACGATGTCGGGCGGGTAGCCGGCGGCGCGGATGTTCTTGGCCGCCGTGCTGTTGGCGTCGAGACCGGCGGTCGCGTAGTCGGTGAAGTTCAGCACCGCGGCCGGCAGGTCGGTGAGCAGGTTGGGCGCGTGCTCGTCGACGAACGTGCCTTCCCAGTCGACGCCGCCGTCGAACAGCTCCGGCGCAGTCTCGATGGCCCGCCGCACCTGGTAGCCACCGTTGGACGTGCCCACCGCGTAGGTGAAGCGCGGCATCCGGCCGTAGGTCGACGCCACGCCTTGGCGCGCGAGCTGGGCCGCCTTGATCATGTATTCCGTCCACCGCACGAATTGCTGGTTCGGGCCGTTGTCGTAGAAGTTCACGTAGGTGGTCGACACCGGATTGAGCCGGCAGCCCAGCGGGTCGGCGGCCGTGGACAACTGCAGGTTCAGCACGCCCTTGTTCTGCGATGCGTAGGCGTAGCCCTTCTGGACCACGTAGTCGCTCCACGAAAAGTCGCCGTTGAATTCGCTGCGCGTGCCGGACGCGCCGGCGACGACGAGGCGGCCGTTCCAGTCGCTGGGCAGACGCAGGAGGAAGCGCGCCTGGCCCGTCGGGTCGGACGCGATGCGGCCGTCCAGCTGGATGCCGGGGACGATCTGGGTGATAGGCGCGCGCTTGCCCGCGCTGGGCGAGATCGTCGCGCGGTCAGTCTGCGGAGTGAACGCGAACGCCGGCAGCGTCGCGATCGCGTTGTTGGCCGGCGTGGTGTCCGGGTTGGTGGTGGTGAGGTCAGCGCTGTCGACGCAGGTGGCGTCGGCGAGCTGCGAGCCGAACTGCCGCAGCAGGTGGTCGCAGGCGGCCGACGCCGCGGCCAGGCCGGGCATGAAGCAGGCGAGCGCGAGCAACGGCGCCCGGCGACGAAGAGGACTCGTCATCGGCAGATCTCCTTGGGTTTCTTGTGTGCGCGCAGACTACTGCCGCGGCGGCGCTGGCGCAATCCACCGTTTCTTGGGCACGCGATTGGCGCGCGCGCGTCAGGTCGGCTGGGCCGGCATGGCCCGGCGGGCGTACGCCGCCGTCCCCGTCGCGCCGAGCACGCCACCCACCACGGCCACGTACCACAGCGAGACGCTGCCGATGGCACTGTTGACCTGCACCAGGCCGATGCCAGCCGCCACGAGGCCGAGCACGGCCAGCAAGGCCAGCACGAGCAGCGGGATGGCGACGATCTTCGTCGCGACGCCGCGCATCGGATCCAGGTCGCTGACCACGAGCAGGAACCAGCCGACGAGCGTCAGCAGCGGAAACAGGATCCACAGCGACAGGCCTGGCGCGACCGCCACCAGGCCGAGCGGCGCGGCGACCAGCAGCGCGGCGGCCACGAGTCCGAGTGCGGCGAGAAGGCCGCCAGCGATTGCGATCATGGCGAAAGGCTCCGAGTCGAGATGGGGTGAGCATAGCGCCGCGGCGGTGGCGGCTCGTTTCCCATGATGCTCGCGCGGATCAGAAGGCCAGCCCCAGCAGCGCGCGCGCCTGTTGCGGCGTGGCGATCGGTCGTCCCGCACGCTCCGCGCACTTCGCCAGCGCTTCGATCATCGGCCCATTGCCGCTCGCGCGTTCGCCGCCGGGCAGGTAGAAGCTGTCCTCCAGCCCGGTGCGCAACATGCCGCCGAGCTCGGCCGTCTTCTGGTGCACGGGCCAGATCTCCTCGCGGCCGATGAGCGTCGCCTGCCACACGGCGCCCGGCGCGATCCAGCGCGGCAACAGGGCCAGCAGGTCGGCGTCGCAGGGCATGCCGGAGGCGACGCCCATCACCAGGTTGTATTCGGGCGTGCCCATCGACGCTTTCAGCATGCCGGCCTTGAGGAACATGCCCACCGAGCGCACGATGCCGACGTCGAAGCACTCGAACTCCGGATGCGCGCCGGCGGCTTCCATCGCGTCGAGGAACTGCTGCACCTTGGCCACCGGGTTGTCGAACACCATCGGCGGCCAGGCCCAGCGACCGTCCGAGCGCAGCTTCAGGTAGTTCAGGCTGCCGGCGTTGCAGGCCGCGATCTCGGGCCTGACGCGGGCGATGCAGGCCAGCGGGCCGCTGATGTCCTTGCCGATCACGCCGGTCGTCAGGTTGATGATCACGCCGGGACAGGCCGCGCGGATCGCGCCGCAGACGTCCTCGGCCACGTCGGGATCCCACGACGGCAGGTGGCCCTGGCCTTCGTCCTGGCGGCGGATGTGCACGTGCATGATGGACGCGCCGGCGTTGAACGCGTCGCGCGCCGCGGCCGCCATCTGCGCCGCGGTGACGGGCACCGGGTGCTGCGCGGGATCGGTGAGCACGCCGGTGAGCGCGCAGGTCAGGATCGCTTCGTTCATGGTGTCCCTTTTTCTGTCGGATCGAGATCGAGCTCGACCAGCACCGCGCCCGCGGCCACCGTGTCGCGCAACGCCACGTGCACGGCGCTGACGACGCCGGCGGCGGCGGCCTGCAGCCACATCTCCATCTTCATGGCCTCGACGCAGACCAGAGGCTGGCCGGCGGCGACGCGCTGCCCCACTTCCACCGCCACTTGCGCGATCACGCCCGCGGTCGGCGCGCGCGCCACGCGCGCCGCGCCCACGGCATCGGGCTGGGGAAACGGCGAAGGTTCGGCGAATACGTGGACCGCGGCGTCGCGCGCGACATGCACGTGCTCGCCGTCGTCGAGGACCAGACGCTGGCGGCGCAGCCCGTCGACGTCGATGGCGCGCCAGCCGTCGGCATCGCGCGGATGCAGCACGACGTGCCACAGCCGGTCGGCCAGCTGCACACGCGCGCCGCCGCGGGCCAACGCTTCCATCGTCATCGCGCGCGTCGCACCCGCGCAGGTCAATTGCAGACGGCGCGACGCCACGCTGGCCGCGACCGGGCCGCTGGCCGGTGCCGCTTCGCTCGCCTGCGCGCGCAACGCGGCCGCGACGACCCAGTCCTCGTCATCGGGTTCGGGCGCGACGTTGAGGGGATCGCGTTGCGTGGCCCAGTCGTCGAGGCGCTTCGTGGTGACGGTGCCGGCGACGAACTCGGGGTGGCGCACCAGGTCGCGCAGGTAGCGGCCGTTGGTGCGCAGGCCCAGCAGCGGCGTGTCCTCCAGCGCGGCGCCCAGGCGGCGCAACGCGTCGGCGCGGTCGCGCCCGTGCACGATCACTTTGGCCACCATCGCGTCGTAGAACGGCGAGACGACGCCGCCCTCGGCGATGCCGTCGTCGACGCGCACCGAGGCCAGCAGCGCGGCCGGCACGCCCTGCGTGCCCGCGTCCGCGCGGCCGGCGCGCTGCGCGCGTTGCGGGCGCCAGTGCGCGATGCGGCCGGTCTGCGGCGCGAAGCCGTCGTACGGATCCTCGGCGTACAGGCGCGCCTCGATGGCGTGGCCCGTCCAGCGGATGTCTTGCTGGCGCAGCGGCAACGGCGCGCCGGCGGCCACGCGCAGTTGCCACTCGACCAGATCGAGACCGGTCACGCATTCGGTCACCGGATGCTCCACCTGCAGCCGCGTGTTCATCTCGAGGAAATAGTGGCGGCGCTGTTCGTCGACGATGAACTCCACCGTGCCGGCACCGACATAGCCGACCGCCTGCGCAGCGGCCACCGCGTCGCGGCCCATGGCGGCGCGCATCTGTGCGTCGACGAACGGCGACGGCGACTCCTCGATCACCTTCTGGCGGCGGCGCTGCGCGCTGCAATCGCGCTCGCCCAGGTGCAGCGCGTTGCCGTGCGCATCGGCGAAGATCTGGATCTCGATGTGACGGCCGTCGGTGACCAGGCGTTCGAGCATCAGCGTGCCGTCGCCGAACGCCGATGCGGCCTCGCGGCGCGCGCCCGCGAGCGCGTCGGCGAGTTCGCCGGCGGCGTGCACGAGCCGCATGCCGCGGCCACCGCCACCGGCCACGGCCTTGACGAGCAACGGGTAGCCGAGCGTCGTCGCCTGCGCGGTGAACGCGGCGTCGGATTGATCCTCGCCCAGATAGCCCGGCACGCACGGCACCCCGGCCGCGAGCATGCGGCGTTTGGCGCCGGCCTTGTCGCCCATGGCCGTGATGGCCGACGCTGGCGGGCCGATGAAGACGAGGCCCGCATCGACGCAGGCTTGCGCGAAGTCGGCGCGCTCGGACAGGAAGCCATAGCCGGGGTGCACGGCATCGGCGCCGGTGCGTGCGGCCGCGGCGAGCACGGCGTCGATCCGGAGATAGGAATCGGCCGCCGACCGGCCGCCGAGCGCGACCGCTTCGTCGGCCAGCGCGACGTGCGGCGAGGCCGCATCGGGCTCGCTGTAGACGGCCACGGTGCGATAGCCCAGCGCTCGCGCCGTGCGGATCACGCGGCACGCGATCTCGCCCCGGTTGGCGATGAGAAGCTTGTCGAACGCGGTCATTGCGGTGCCCACGACGGCAACCGCTTCTGCAGGAACGCCCCCATGCCTTCGATGCCCTCGGCGCCGCGCGCAGCCTGCGCGAACACGCGTGCAGCGTCGTCCACCAGGTCGGCCGCCGGCGTGTGCAGCGCACGCGCCATCAAGGCCTTGGTGGCCGCGATGGCGCCCGGCGCGCAACGCAGCACCTGCGCCAGCGTCGCAGCCAGCGCGGCGTCCAGTGCGGCGCCCTCCTCATGCACTTCGTGCACCAGGCCGATCGCCAGCGCCTGCGCGGCGGACAGCTTGCCGCCCGTCACCGCGAGGCGCCGTGCCTGCGACGCCCCGACGCGCTCCACGAGGAACGCGGCGATCTGCGCCGGCACCACACCGAGCGAGGTCTCGGGCAGGCGCAGCTGCGCGCCTTGCCCCGCCAGCGCCACGTCGGCAACGCACGCCAGCCCGAGGCCGCCGCCCATCACCGAGCCTTCGAGCACCGCGATCGTCACCAGCCCGGTGCGGGCGAAAGCGCCGCACAGCGCGCCGAAACGCGCGTTGACGGCGGCGATCGCGTGGCCGTCGCCGGCCAGCTCGCGCTGGCGCGCACTGGCCATGTCGTGCAGGTCGGCACCGGCGCAGAAATGGCCGCCGGCGCCGCGCAACACGACCACGCGCACGTCGCCCGCGCCTTCGGCCTCGATCAACGCCGCACGCAGCTCGTCCACCATCTGCAACGACATCGCGTTGCGTACTGTCGGCCTGCTTAGAAGCACGGTCAGCACGCCGCCGCCGGACGTGACGACCAGCGTCTCGTACAGCCCCGCCGTCGACATCAATGGTTCCCCTTCGGCAACGTGCCTTCGAGCTTGCAGATGATGCCCAGCATCACCTCGTCGGCGCCGCCGCCGATCGAGACCAGGCGCGAATCGCGGTAGGCCTGCGAGATCGGGTTGTCGCGCGTGAAGCCCATGCCGCCCCAGTACTGCAGGCAGCTGTCGGCCACCTCGCGGCTGAGGCGGCCGCACTTCAGCTTGGCCATCGAGGCCAGCTTGCTGACGTCCTTGCCCGAGATGTAGAGCTCGCAGCACTGGTAGGTGAGCGCACGCAGCGCGGCGACCTCGGTGCGCAGCTCGGCCAGGCGGAAGTGCACCACCTGGTTGTCGAGGATGCTCT
>Ga0302314_10005739_pt1 | contig 22579 bp, 24 predicted proteins | sample III_Palsa_N2_3_FD_200533 | JGI IMG/M metagenome (GOLD analysis project Ga0302314, IMG submission 200533) | Peat permafrost microbial communities from Stordalen Mire near Abisko, Sweden - III_Palsa_N2_3 | ecosystem: Environmental > Terrestrial > Soil > Palsa > Peat permafrost | place: Sweden... | reverse complement strand
AGATAGATGAGATAGAGGCTGTAGAGGCCGACGATGCCGAGAATGCTCAGCATCGGCAGGATGGCGAAAATCCCCGCCAGCCAAGCCGCCGTCCAGCCATAGACAACGACCTTGAGCGCCTGGACGCGGTTCTTCGTGCCGCCGAAGCTGGGCGCCAGCTCGTCGATGACCAGACCAGTGACGAACACGCCGACCAAGCTCAAAATATAGAAAAGCACAGCGCTAACGATGACACCGATCAGGCTGCGGTGGACGCACACCCCGAGAATGCAGACCGGAAAGAGGCCGCCGATGATCTGGGCCACGGCCGGGATCGCCGCAAGAATGCAGGCATAGCCGGTAAAGAGGCTTTGCGGCGTCGCCGTCTCGCCGTCAATCTTGTCCCACTCGGCGGCCGGCGACATCAATATGCCCTGAACGCGGGCGATCAGCGACGGCGCGCTTGTCGGCGCCGGATTGACGACTGTCATTCGATTTAACTCCCCGAAGATTCCCCTTGGGAAACATAACCACGTTATGAGCCGGCCGTAACGACCAAATTCTCAAGCGTGCGTGAAGCTTGGGCGGCCGACTCATTGCAGATTGACGCCCCATTTCCGGTACAAGGCCTCCATGGCTCGCGACGGCGCGGCATATGTCTGTCAGACCTGCGGCGCGGTCCATTCCAAGTGGGCCGGCCAGTGCTCGGCCTGCAACGCCTGGAACAGCCTGGTCGAGGAGATCCAGAGCCGCCCTCCCGGCGCCCTGGCTCCGACACGGCCAAGCAAGACGCGCGGCCTTGTCTTCGAGACCCTGGAAAGCCACACCCCCGCGCCACCGCGGATCATCACCGGCCTTGAAGAGTTCGACCGCGTCTGCGGCGGCGGCATCGCCAAGGGTTCGGCCATCCTGGTCGGCGGCGACCCGGGCGTCGGCAAGTCGACCCTGCTGCTGCAGGTGGTGGCCGAGGCCGCCCGCCGCGGCGCCGTCTGCGCCTACATTTCCGGCGAAGAGGCGGTCGACCAGGTGCGCGCCCGCGCCGGCCGCATGGGCTTCGCCGATTCCAGCGTCAAGCTGGCCGCCGAGACGGCGGTGCGCGACATCGTCGACGGGCTGAAGCGCGAGAAATTCGATCTCGTTGTAATCGACTCCATTCAGACCCTGTGGAGCGACATGCACGAGGCCGGACCCGGCTCGGTGACCCAGGTGCGCGCCGCGGTCGCCGAGCTGGTGCGGTTCGCCAAGTCGCGCGGCGTCGCTATGCTGCTGGTCGGCCACGTCACCAAGGACGGCCAGATCGCCGGACCGAAGGTTGTCGAGCACATGGTCGACGCAGTGCTGAGCCTGGAGGGCGAACGGGGCTATCCGTTCCGCATCCTGCGCGCCGCCAAGAACCGCTTCGGCGCCGTCGACGAGATCGGCGTGTTCGAAATGGGCGATTCGGGGCTGCGCGAGGTGAAGAACCCCTCGGCCCTCTTTCTAAATGACGGCGGCGAGCGAGCGGCCGGCGCGGCGGTGTTCGCCGGCGTCGAGGGATCGCGTCCCGTCCTGGTCGAGTTCCAGGCCCTGGTCGCACCCTCGGCCTACGGTACGCCGCGCCGGGCGGTGGTCGGCTGGGACCAGGGGCGCCTGGCCATGCTGCTAGCCGTGCTCGAAGCCCGCTGCGGCGTCGGTTTCGCCGGCCGTGACGTCTATTTAAACGTCGCCGGCGGCTTGCGCATCAGCGAGCCGGCGGCGGACCTGGCGGCAGCGGCGGCGCTGATCTCCTCGGCGCTGGACGTGGCCCTGCCGCAGGACTGCGTCGTCTTCGGCGAGGTCAGCCTGTCTGGCGAGGTTCGCACGGTCAGCCGCACCGAGACCCGCGTGAAAGAAGCGGCGAAGCTGGGCTTCGGCCAGGCGCTGGCGCCGTCGGGCGCCGCCGAGTCCGGCGCCTTTCGCGTCACCGGCGTCTCACGCCTGGTGGAAGCGGTGCGGCGGATCGGCGAGGACGCCTGGACGTGACCCTGTTCGACATCATCGCCGTCCTGATCCTGGGCGTCTCGATCCTGGTCGGATTTCTGCGCGGCGCCCTGCGCGAGGTCGCCACCGTCATCGCCTTCGTTCTGGCGGTCGTGATCGCCATCTTCGCGCTGCGCCTGACCGGTCCGATCGCGCGCGCGGCGGTGCACCCGTCCTGGGCCGCGACGGGCGTGGCCCTGGTGGTTGTGTTCCTGGCTGCCTATATCGCGCTTCGCGTGCTGGCTGCGAACCTCATGCGCGGCGTCCACAATGTGAGGGCGCTGGGAACGGCCGACCGGATCGTCGGATCCGGCTTCGGTCTGGCGAGAGGACTGGTCGTGCTCGGCGTCTTCTATCTGGCCTTCAACCTCGTCCCACCACCGATGGGGACGCCGGGCTGGATCGCCAACGCCAAGCTCTACCCCCTCGCCCATGCCTGCGCCGACGCCCTGCGCAACCTCGCGCCCAAGGGCTCGGCGCTCGCCGGCCGCTTCACGCCGGTGCTGACAAATGCGGTTGAGGAAGGCTCGGACAGTTCCGATGGCGGACAATCCGGCCAAAGCAGTTATAAGGGCGCGGCCGAAAAAGGACTCGATGACGTGACGAGGAAGATGCGGTGACCAGGCAGTCCACTCCCTGGCGCGACGACGACGTTCTGCGGCTGGAATGCGGCGTTTTCGGCGTCTTCGACACGCCCGGCGCCGCGCAGATCACCGCCCTTGGCCTGCACGCCCTGCAGCACCGGGGCGAAGAGGCCTGCGGCATCGCCGCCTTCGACGGCCAGGGCTTCCACACCGAACGCCATATGGGCCATGTGGCCGACCATTTTTCCGACGACCTGGGCGAGCGCCTGCCCGGCCGCTTCGCCATCGGCCACACCCGCTATTCCACCGCCGGCGGCAGCGTCCTGCGCAACGTCCAGCCGATGTTCGCCGATCTGGGCGCTGGGGGCGTCGCCTTGGCCCACAACGGCAATCTGACCAATTTCCTCACCTTGCGCGAACGGCTGGTCTCCGAGGGCCACATCTTCCAGTCGACCTCGGATTCCGAAGTGATCCTGCAGCTGATCGCCATTTCGCGAAAAACCCGCTTCGTCGACCGCTTCATCGATGCGCTGAGCCAGATCGAAGGCGGCTATGCCCTGGTCGGCCTGACCAACAAGAAGCTGATCGGCGCGCGCGATCCGCTTGGCATCCGCCCGCTGGTGCTCGGCGACCTGAATGGCAAGCCGGTGCTGGCCTCGGAAACCCGGGCGCTGAACATGGTCGGCGCCAAGTTCGTCCGCGACATCGAGCATGGCGAGGTGGTGGTCATATCGCGTGAGGGCGTCGAATCGATCCGCCCCTTCCCGGCCGCCAAGGCGCGGCCGTGCGTTTTCGAATACGTCTATTTCGCCATGCCGGACTCGGTGGTGAACGGCCGCTCGGTCTACGATGTGCGCAAGCGCATGGGCCAGCGCCTGGCCGAGGAAAGCCTGGTCGACGCCGACATCGTGGTCCCGGTGCCGGACTCGGGCGTTCCGGCGGCGCTCGGCTTCGCGCAACAGGCCAAGCTGCCCTTCGAGATGGGCATCATCCGCAACCACCACCTGGGCCGCACCTTCATCCAGCCCAACCAGGACGCCCGCGAACTCAGCGTGCGCATGAAGCACAGCCCCAACCGCGCCGTGCTGGCCGGCAAACGGGTGATCCTGGTCGACGATTCGATCGTGCGCGGCACCACCACGGTCAAGGTGGTGAAGATGGTCCGCGAGGCCGGCGCCAAGGAAGTGCACCTGCGCTCCGCCTCACCGGCCATCCGCTTTCCCGACTTCTACGGCATCGACATGCCTGACCGCGAACACCTGATCGCCGCCCAGATGAGCGTGCCGGAAATGGCCAAGCGCTTCGGCGTCGACAGCCTGGGCTTCCTGTCCGTCGACGGCCTCTATTGGGCGATGGACTCAGGGCCGCGCGATCCGGCCTGTCCGCAGTTCACCGACCACTATTTCACCGGTGACTATCCCACCCGCCTGCTGGACCGCGAGATCGCCGAGGGACGCAACGAGCAGGTCGAGCGACAACTTTCCTTCCTGGTTGACGCGTGAGCGTTCTCGACGGTCGTATCGCCCTGGTTACGGGCGCCTCACGCGGGATCGGCCGCGCCGCGGCCCTGGCGCTGGCCGGCGCTGGCGCGCACGTCGTCGCCGTCGCCCGCACGCAAGGGGCGCTGGAAGAGCTGGACGACGAGATCCGCAAGCTCACTGGCGCGCCGGCGACGCTGGTTCCGATGGACCTGGGCAACGGCGATGGGCTCGACCAGTTGGGCCTGGCCATCCATCAGCGGCATGGCAAGCTCGACATCCTGGTGCATGCGGGCGCCATGCTCGGCGGGCTCTGGCCGGTGGCGCACATGAGCCCGACCCATTGGGACCATGTGGTCTCGGTCAACCTGACCTCGGCCTATCGGCTGATCCGCTCGTTCGAGCCCCTCCTGCGCCTGTCCGAGGCCGGCCGGGCCATCGTACTGACCTCGGGCGTCGCCGAGCGTCCCCGGGCCTTCTGGGGCGCCTACGCGGCGACCAAGGCGGGCCTGGAGGCCCTGGTGCGCTGCTGGGCCGACGAGATCGAGAGCACGAACGTCCGCGCCGTGCTGCTCGATCCGAACGTCATGCGCACCCGCATGCGCGCCGAGGCCTTCCCCGGCGAAGACCCTGAGACCCTGGTCGATCCGTCCGAGATCGGGCCGATGATCGTGGAACTGGCGGCCAAGACCGACCTTAGCCTGCCGAAAGAGACTGTGAAGTTCAGCGCTTGGAAGGCGGCGCAGGTCGCTTAGATCGCGCGGGGCGATCACGCTTGGCCTTCAGCTTCAGCCGCGCCGCGCGTGAATTGCGATCGACGGGCTTCTGCTTGGCGCGGCCGCTCGGGCCGCCGTCGGCGTTTACGAACGGGTTCTTGTTCGACTTGATGGTCAGCCGCACCGGCACGCCGGGCAGGTCGAAGCTCTCGCGCAGGCTGTTGATCAGGTAGCGCCGATAGCTGTCGGGCAACTGGTCGGCTCTGCTGGCCATCATCACGAAGGTCGGCGGCCGAGCCTTGGTCTGGGCCATGTATTTCGGTTTGACGCGCCGGCCGTTGACCGCCGGCGGCGGGTGGCGTTCCAGCGCGACATGCAGCCAGTCGTTCAGGTCGCGGGTCTTGATCTTGGTGGACCAGTCGCCGTGCACCTTGATGACGGCCGGCATCAGCTTGTCGAGCCCCCTGCCCGTCTCGGCCGACAAAGCCACCACCGGCGAGCCGCGCAGTTGCGGCAGAAGCCGCTCGGCCTCGGCCGCGAAGGCCTTCAGCATGCCTTGCTCGTCCTCGATCAGGTCCCATTTGGCCAGGACGAAGACCAGGGCGCGGCCCTCGCGCTCGACCAGGTCGGCCAGCTGCAGGTCCTGGGTCTCGAACGGATGGGTCGCATCCATGATCAGCAGCACCACCTCGGCCATGCCGATGGCGCGCAGGGCGTCCTGGACCGAGAGCTGTTCGAGCTTTTCCTCCACCCGCGCCTTGCGACGGATGCCGGCGGTGTCGACCAGCCGCAACCGCCGGCCCTGCCAAGTCCAGTCCACGCGGATCGAGTCGCGGGTGATGCCGGCCTCGGGACCGGTCAAAAGCCGTTCCTCGCCGATCAGCCGGTTGACCAGGGTCGATTTGCCGGCGTTTGGCCGACCGACCACGGCGATTAGGATCGGCGCTTCGCTGTCGGTCTCGTCCTCGGCCTCCTCGACATCGTCCGACGCGCGCTGCAGCACGTCGTAGAGGTCGGACATGCCCTCGCCATGCTCGGCGGAGATGGCGATCGGCTCGCCGAGGCCGAGCTCGAAAGCCTCGTTGGCGCCGGCGTTGCCAGCCTTGCCCTCGGCCTTGTTGGCCAGAAGGACGACGGGCCTGCCGCGCAGGCGCAGGATCTCGACGAACACCCGGTCGAGCGGCACGATCCCCTCGCGCGCGTCGATGACGAACAGCACGATGTCGCAGTCCTCGATCGCCCGCTCCATCTGCGCCTGCATGCGCGCGGCCAGGCTCTCGTCGTCCTGGTTCTCGAAGCCGGCGGTGTCGATCAGCTCGAGATCAAGATCGCCCAGCCGGCCGGTCCCGTAGCGGCGGTCGCGGGTGACGCCCGGCCGGTCATCGACGATGGCGAGCTTCTTGCCCGCCAGCCGGTTGAACAGCGTGGACTTGCCGACATTGGGCCGGCCGACAATGGCGAGTTTGAGCGCCACGGCCTACCGTATGGCGATCAGCTCCGCCGCCTGTGTCGCGACGTAGAGATTATCGCCAACCGCGATAGGGGTCATCAGGGCGTCGGAGCCGAGCTTGAGCGTGCGCTGGACCGCGCCGGTCTTCGGGTTGAGCGCCACGGCCTCGCCGAGGCTGGAGACCAGCACCAGGTTGGGGCCGGAGAGGATCGGGCCGGACCAGACGCCCCGGTCCTTCTTGCGCTTGCCGTGGTTCAGGTCGGTGATCCAGTAGATCTGGCCGTTGTCGCGCGAGGCGCAGATCACCCGGCCCACCGTGTCGCTGACAAAGACGACGTCGCCGACCGGCCAGGGCGTGGTGGTCGAGGTCACCGGCAAGGTCCAGCGCTGGGTGCCGGTGCGCATGTCGATGGCGGCCATCATGCCGGAGTGGCTGACGGCGTAGACATCGCCACGATAGATCACCGGCCGGCCGGAAATGTCGCGGATTTCCGAAAGCGCGCTGTTGCGGTTGGACTTGGACAACTCGTCGCTCCACAGCGGATTGCCGTTCGCCGCTTGCAGCGCGATCAGCTCGCCCGAGGCGAACGCCGTGACCACCGCCTCGCCCGAGATCGCCGGGCTGGAGGCCGCCAGGATACGCGCCGGCTCGACCAGGGCCTGGTGCGACCAGCCGGGCGCGCCGGTGGCGGCGTCGAAGGTCATCAGGTTGTCGTCGGTCGATTCGGCGAAGACGCGGCCGTTCGCCACCGTCGGCGCGGCGTGCACCGGCGCGTCTGTCGCGGTGCGCCAGATCACCTTGCCGGAATTGGCGTCGAGCGCCGCCACGAACCGGTAGCCGGACGAGACATAGAGGCGGCCGCTGTCCAGGGCGACGCCGCCGCCGAAGGCTTCGCGCTCGCGGGAATTGCGGATCGAAAGGTCGGTATGCCAGATCTGGCGGCCGTCATTGAGGTCGAAGGCCGAGACGCCGGCGGCGCCGTCCATCGTGTAGATGCGTCCATCCGCCGCGACCGGCGTCGCGGTCACGTGATAGGCGCGGTCCGATCCGCGGCCGAACTTGCGCCGCCAGGCGACGATGAAGTCGCGGCCGGCGGTCGGATGCTCGACCGACTGCTCGGGCGTGCCGCCCGGCAAGGGCCACGCGGTGACGACCTGGGGATCGGGCAGGAAGAAGTCCTGGCCTTTCAGGGAGTCGGAGACGGTCAGCACATCGCCGGCGCCCAGCACCGAGATCCGTTCGCCGGTGCCGGTATACTTGCCGGCCTTGGGGCGATTGAACGGATTGGGCAGGTGGATACAGCCCGAGACCGCCAGCGCGAGCGCCAGGATGGTCATCAAACCGAGCGTGCGTCTTGACGTCATTGGGCGGCTCCCGCGGGTGCTGACTGGTCGGGGGCCGCGCCCGCGGGCGGTGCGGCGGGTTGTGGTGGCGGCGGCGGCAGGACCAGCGCCGCCTTGACGGTCGCCGGCAAGCCGGACGCCGTGCCGGCCTTGATGAGGGTGATGGCGGCCTGGGCCCGCTCGCGCACGTCCTGCGGCGCGTCGGCCATCAAGGTCAGCACCTGGAAGTCGGTCAGGGCGTCGTCGGGCCGGCCGGCGTTCAGCTTGGCCATGCCCAGCGCCTCGCGGGCCAGCGCGTGGAAGGGCCGATTGGCATCGGTTAGGGGTTTCAAGCGCGCCTCGACCTGATCGTAGGGCGCGGTGTCGAGCAAGGCGAAGGCGGATTTGAGGCGCGCCGAATCGGCGAGCACCGGGTTGTTGGTAGCCGCCGCGGCCTTATCGAACAGGACGACGGCCTCGGGAACGCGCTTCTGGTCCATCCGGACCCCCGCCTCCTGGGTCAAAGCCAGCGCCTGATAGCCCGCGGTCGGCTTTTCCGCCGCCTGGGCGAACTTGGCGTAGGCCGCGTCGAAGTCGCCCTGGCTGAGCTTGTCCAGGCCGTCGGCATAGGCCTGGGACGCCGCCTCGGTGTTCTTTTCCTGGTATGAGGTATAGGCCCACACGCCCAGCGCGATGGCCAGGGCAAGCGCCAGCACGCCGCCGACCCATGGCAGATATCGCCGCGCTAGGACGGCCAAGCGGTCGGAGCGAAGGTGCTCGTCGACCTCTTCAAAAATATCAACCACGTATGGGGGCTCCGCGCCTGCGCCTGGGAAGTGCGAGGCCGGGAACCTATAGCCTCGAAAGCGCCGCCGCAACGCAGCCTTTAGCCGCTATTCCGCCGCCTTGGTGAAATAGGTCTCCGCCGCGCCCGGAAAGCGCCGTTCGCGGACGTCTTCGGCGTAGGCGCCGACCGCGCGATCGATCTCGCCGCGCAGGTCGGCATAGAGGCGGACAAACTTCGGCGTCCAGTCGAACAGGCCCAGCATGTCGTCGGTGACCAGGATCTGGCCGTCGCAATCGACCGAGCCGCCGATGCCGATGGTCGGGACCTCGACCATGGCGGTGATCTCCTGCGCCAGGGATTCGGCGACCCCTTCGATCACGATGCAGAAGGCGCCCGCCTCGGCCGTGGCCTTGGCTTCCTGGATCACCCGCGCGCGCTCGGCTGTGTTGCGGCCCTTGGCCCTGAAAGCGCCGTCGACCAGCACGGCCTGGGGCCTGAGGCCGACATGGCCCATCACCGGAATGCCGCGGCGAACCAGATAGGCGATGGTCTCCGGCACATCCTGGCCGGACTCGACCTTCACCCCTTGCGCGCCGGTCTCCTTCATAATGCGCACGGCGTTGGCGTGGGCCACCTGCGGGTCGCCCTCGTAGGAGCCGAAGGGCATGTCGACCACGACCATGGCCTTGCGCGCGCCGCGCATCACAGCCTGGCCGTGCATGATCATCATTTCCATGGTGACGCCGACCGTGTTGGGCAGGCCGTGCAGCACCATGCCCACCGAATCCCCGACCAGCAGAAGGTCGCAGTGGGCGTCGAGGATCTCGGCCATCGGCGTCGTATAGGCCGTGAGGCAGACGATGGGCTTGCGCCCCTTTCGCGCCGCGATGTCGGCGGCGGAGATCCGCCGAATCTTGTCTTCACGCTGTGCGGACATTGGACTGGCCCTAGAACTCTTTCATCACGCGGGTGACGGCGAAGCCGACGGCGGCCACCGCGAAGGCGCCCGCCACCCAGAACATTCCCACGTCCGGCGGCAAGCTCTGCGGCATGATGCCCGCCTGGACAAGGTCAATCACCTTACCGGTGAGCAGACGGCCGGACTGCGAGGTCGCATCTCCGAGCCGCGCTACCAGACCACCGCCAAGCAATTGCGCCCCGCCGACGACGCCGCCGGCGATGCCAAGGCCGCCGATCATGAGCCGGCGCACAGTCCAGCCGCGCTGCAGCCGCTCGTCGACCCTGAGCGCGAACAGGTTTGCGTCGCCTAGCTCGGGCGCCTCGGCGAACATGCGGTTCAGTTCGCGCTCGAAAATGAGTTCAGCCATGACCGCTGGCCTCTTCGGGATCGAATTCGCGGCCCGGCGCCAGGCGGCGCCTGAGCTTATCCAAACCACGTTTGACATGCGATTTGACCGTTCCAAGTGGCGTATTCAAGGCCTCCGCCGCCTCGGCGTGTGAGAGCCCGCCGCCGTAGCAAAGGCAGACGCACAACCGCTCGACGTCCGAAAGCGCCCGCAGGGCCTCCTCCAGATCGAGACGCGCGGCGCTCGCCGCCTCCCCGACCGTCACCGTTTCCCGCTCCACGTCCGCCAGCATCGCCGCCGCCTGCCCCCGCGCGTCGCGCCGCCAGCGCTTGACGTAGAGCCGGGCCGCGATGCGCTTGACCCAGGCCTGGAAGGTGCCTTCGCCGCGGAAGTCGCTGATCTGCTCGAAGGCGGCCAGGAAGGCATCCTGCGCCACATCGTCGGCCAGGGCCGGCGTCGCGCCCATCCGGCGCAACAGGCCGCGCACGGCCGATCCGTGCCTGCGGATCAGCTCGCCGAAGGCCGCACGACCGCCCGTCGCCGCGAGGGCGACAAGTTCCAGATCGTGCGCCGAAGCGCGCTCTGTTGTGGAGTCCGCCATCGCGGGTCGCCCGTCACCCCAGCCTTGGGTTCAGGTTCAGGGCCGGGTCCCGGCGCGCCTGGCGAACCAGAGCACGAGGTAGGCGACGCCGATGAAGCCCGGAATGGCGCCGGAGCCTGCAACCGAGCCGCCAACGATGCCGGCCGGGATCGGGTTGACGAACATGAAGCCCCAGAACAGCCCCGCGCCCAGCCCGGCCAGTCCCAGGCCCACGGCGATCAGGATGATCGCCCGCCTCAGGTCCGCGTCCGGGCCGCCGGGAGACGACGAGCCCCCGTAGCTCTGTCGCGGCGTCGCGGCGGTGAGTTTCTCGATTAGCTCGGGCGGAACCGGCTGACCTTTTTCATAGGCGACCCTTAGGGTCTCATGCACCTGCGCCCGTTCGCGGGCGGCGAAATAGCTTCTGATCCAAAGCGGGCCGATCACGATCGCGATGATCATGAGTATCCCGAGGATCGGCACGATCTGGTCGATCACGCTCTCGAACATCTTGTCTTCTCCATCTCGTAGACAGCGTCGTTTGCGCTGTTTTGATGGGAAGAGGCGCGAAGAGCTACTGCTGGATGCACTTGGGCGCATGAATTCGCGGTAAGGGAAGCCCGCCCGGACTTCGAAATACCGAAATTATCAGCGGCGCCGGAAGCGGCGATCGATCAACCGAAGCGACGGCGACGCTAGTGCGTGACCCTTGGCCGCAGGTGGTATTGGCCGTTCTGGAAGCCGTCGAAGATCAGGGCCGCGTGCGGGTGACCCACCGGCTCGCCCGTGTCGTCCGGCAAAAGGTTCTGCTCGGAGACATAGGCCGTGTAGGTCTCGCGGTCGTTCTCGGCCAGCAGGTGGTAAAAGGGCTGGTCCTTGTGCGGCCGGACGTTTTCCGGAATCCGCAGCCAGTATTCTTCGGTATTGGCGAAGGTGGGGTCCACGTCGAAGATTACGCCGCGGAACGGAAAGAGCCGGTGGCGGACCACTTGGCCAATGCCGAATTTTGCGAGTCGGGCGTCCATAACGTCAGAAATAGTACACCATCCTGCTGACTGGAACATGAACGATCAAAAGCGCTCGCGCCTTCCGGCGACGGCGGACGCTTGCTAGACTTGTTCCGAACCAGGCGCAAACCACCCCGCGCCTCTATACGATTTAGATCGGCTTGATATGTCTGACGCGCCCCCGCCGGGCGAGCGTCACCGGACCGAACGGCCGCAAGGCGCGAGTGCGCGCCACCGGCCCCGCTCCGATGGGCTCTATGCCGCGCTCGACCTCGGCACCAACAATTGCCGCCTGCTGATCGCCGAGCGCAGCCCGGGTGGGTTTCGCGTCGTCGACGCCTATTCGCGCATCGTGCGGCTGGGCGAAGGCCTCAGCCAGACCGGGCGGTTGCAACCGGCGGCGATGGACCGGGCGGTGGCGGCGCTGAAGGTCTGCGGCGACCGCATCCGTCGCCGCGAGCGGATCAAGGTGCGCGCCATCGCCACCCAGGCCTGCCGCGCGGCGGAGAACGGCGGCGAGTTCCTCGATCGGGTCGAGCGCGAGAGCGGCCTTCGCCTTGAGATCATCACCCCGCAGGAAGAGGCGCGGCTTTCGGTGGCCGGCAGCGTCAACCTGCTCGACCGATCCGGCCGCGCGGCCCTGGTCCTGGACGTCGGCGGCGGCTCGACGGAGCTGTCGTGGCTGGATCTGGACGCCAATCGCAAAAACCAGGCCGGGGTCCCGTCGATCCATGCTTGGCTGTCGATCCCGATCGGCGTCGTCACCCTGGCGGAGCGTTTTCCGGAATTCGGGCCTGGCGATCCGGCCTGGTTCCGGTCGATGGTCGAGGCGATCAAGGCGCCCGTCGCCGCCTTCGACCGCGCCAATGGCCTTCGCTCCGTCTTCGACGCCGGCGAGGCGCACCTGATCGGCACCTCAGGCGCCATCACCAGCCTGGCCGGCCTTTTTCTGAACCTGCCGCGCTACGATCGCTCCAAGGTGGATGGCCTGTGGCTGACCCGCGACGACTGCGACGCCATGGCCGACCGGTTGCTCAGGCAATCCCCCGCCCAACGCGCGGCCGAGCCCTGCATCGGGCCCGACCGCGCCGACCTGGTGCTGGCCGGTGCGGCGATTCTGCAGGCGGTGCAGGAGCTCTGGCCCTGCGCCCGCGTGCGGGTCGCCGACCGAGGGCTGCGCGAGGGCGTCCTCTTGTCGATGATGGCCGAGAGCAATGGCTCGCGCCGCTCCCGCAGGCGTCGGCGCGGCGTCGCCGCCCGCCAGGCCAGGGCCGCGGCGTGAGCGACGAAGAGCCTCCGCGCAAGCGTCTGGTCCGCGCCCCCACCCGGGGCGGCGACGAAGGCCGCAGCGACGCCGTGCGCGTGCGCATGAAGCGCGGCCGCACCCCCTCCTCCAAGGCCTGGCTGGAGCGACAGTTGAACGACGACTTCGTCCATGCCGCCAAGGCACGCGGCTATCGCAGCCGCGCGGCGTTCAAGCTGGAAGAGATCGACGAACGGTTTCACCTCCTGAAGCCCGGCGCGCGGGTCATCGACCTGGGCTGCGCCCCCGGCGGCTGGATCCAGATCGCCATCGAGCGCGGCGCTGGCGCGGTTGCCGGCGTCGACCTGCTGCACGTCGATCCCCTGCCGCCGGCGCAGATTCTGGAGATGGACTTCACCGACCCAGCCTGCCGCGACCTGCTGATCGAGCGGCTGGGCGGCCAGCCCGACATCATCCTCTCCGACATGGCGCCCAACACCACCGGCCACCGCGCCACCGACCACCTGCGCATCATCGGGCTGGTCGAGCAGGCGCTGGACTTCGCCATCGACACGCTGAAGCCCGGCGGGGCCTTTGTCTCGAAAGCCTTCCAGGGCGGTGAGACGGCCGAGATCGTCGCACGGCTGAAGCGCAATTTCGCCGCCGTGCGCCACGTCAAACCCAAGGCCAGCCGGGCGGAAAGCTCCGAACTCTACCTGGTCGCCACCGGATTTGGCCGAAAGCCGGCCAAGGCATAACCCGGCCTTCGTCGGCGGCCTTTCAACACGTGCGCGGCTCCCCATGTTCCGAGGCCGCCGTCGCGGCGGGTGACAAGTCGCGCCGGCCTCGCTATACGCGGCCCGCAAAATGGAGAGTCTCATGGAGATTCGCGAAGGGCTTACCTTCGACGACGTTTTGCTCGAACCCGCTGAGTCCGCCGTCATGCCGGGCCAGGTGAACACCCAGACAAAGTTCACCCGCGAGATCAGCCTGAACATCCCGATCGTGTCCGCCGCCATGGACACGGTGACCGAAAGCCGACTGGCCATCGCCATGGCCCAGGCCGGAGGATTGGGCGTCCTGCACCGCAACCTGACGCCCGAGGAACAGGCCGATCAGGTGCGCGAGGTGAAGCGCTACGAAAGCGGCATGGTCATCAATCCGCTGACCATCCACCCTGACACCACGCTCGGCGAAATCCGCGAAATCACTCAGCGGCGCAGGATTTCCGGCTTCCCGGTGGTCGAGCGCGGCTCCGGCAAGCTTTGCGGAATTCTGACCAATCGCGACATGCGGTTCGAGACCGACCCGAAAAAGCCGGCCTCGGCCCTGATGACCACCGAGAACCTGGCCACCGTGCCCGAGGGCGCTTCGCCAGAGGTGGCGAAAGCCCTTTTGCAGCGGCGGAAGATCGAGCGGCTGATCGTCGTGGACGACGCCTACCGCGCCGTCGGCCTGATCACCGTCAAGGATATGGACAAGGCCGAAGCCCACCCGCACGCAGCCAAGGACGCGCAAGGTCGCCTGCTGGTCGGCGCCGCGTCCACGACGGGCGACGACGGCTATGAGCGGTCCATGGCCCTGGTCGAGGCCGGGGTCGATGTGGTGGTGATCGACACCGCCCACGGCCACTCCGTCCAGGTGGCGCGCGCGGTCGAGCGGCTGAAGCGCGAGAGCAATCGCGTGCAAATCGTCGCCGGCAATATCGCCACCTACGACGGCGCCATGTCGCTGATCGACGCCGGCGCGGACGCGGTGAAGGTCGGCATCGGCCCAGGCTCCATCTGCACCACCCGCGTCGTCGCCGGCATCGGCGTGCCGCAGCTGACCGCCATCGTCGACGCCGTGCGCGCCGCCCGCGGCCAGGGTGTGCCGGTCATCGCCGACGGCGGCATCCGGCTTTCCGGCGACATCGCCAAGGCGATCGCCGCCGGCGCCTCCAGCGTCATGATGGGCTCGATGCTGGCCGGTGTCGAAGAGGCGCCGGGCGAGGTCTTTCTCTACCAGGGCCGTTCCTACAAGGCCTATCGCGGCATGGGCTCCCTGCCCGCCATGGCCAGGGGCTCGGCCGACCGCTACTTCCAGAAGGACGTGGCCGACGAGCTGAAACTGGTGCCCGAGGGCATCGAGGGCCAGGTGCCGTTCAAGGGCCAGCTCGGCCCCATCCTGCACCAACTGGTCGGCGGCCTGCGCGCCGGCATGGGCTATGTCGGGGCGCCGGACATCGAGACCTTCCAGCAACGCGCCCGCTTCATCCGCATCACCGGCGCGGGCCTGCGCGAAAGCCACGTCCACGACGTCCACATGACCCGCGAGGCGCCCAACTACTCCGTGCAGGGCTGACCAGCCTCAGTGATCAAGAATCCACCGGGCCGGCGCGCTACAGCCAATCCTTCTCCCCTCGCGGGAGAAGGTGGCGGGTCGGAGACCCGTCGGATGAGAGGCCGCGCCGAGCTTTCCATATTCAGCCCTAGGGCGCTTGTCCCCACCCCCTTGCGCGGCCCCTCATCCGACCCCCTTCCAGGGGGCCACCTTCTCCCGCGAGGGGAGAAGGAACGCGGTGGCTTGAATGCGTGAAGGCGGACGCATCGCCGCGGCGATCCAGGTGCTCGAGGATATCCAGCAGCGGCACAAGCCGGTGCGGATGGCGCTGAAGAATTGGGGCGAGCAGAGCCGCTATGCCGGCGCCAAGGACCGCGCCTGGGTGTCGGGCCTGGTGCTGGACGCGCTGCGGCGTCGACGCTCGCTGAGCTGGATGATCGGCGGCGAGGATGAGCGTGCGGTGGTGCTGGGCGCCCTAGCCTATGCCTGGGACTGGCCGGTGGCGCGCATCGCCGAAGCTGTGGGCGACGAACCGCATGGGCCGGGCGCCCTCACCGAGGCCGAAACAGCCGCCCTCGGCTCGCCGAGACCACTCGAAGACGCCCCGGCGCCGGTACGCGGCGACTATCCTGATTGGCTCGATGCGCCGCTAGCCCACCAGTACGGCGACGACCGCACAGCGGAAGCCGCTGCCCTGGCGACGCGAGCGCCGGTCGATCTGCGGGTGAACATCCTGAAGACCGACGTCGCGCGCTCGCTCAAGGCCCTCTCGCCGCTCGGCGCGGCGCCCGCGGGTCTGATGCCCGACGCCTTGCGGGTGCCCGCCCCCGACGCCACCGAGCGCGCCGCAGCCGTGGAATCCGCGCCGGAGTTCCAGAAGGGCTGGTTCGAGGTGCAGGACCTGGGCTCGCAGATCGCCGCCGCCGCCGGCGGCGAGATCAAGGGCCGCCAAGTGCTGGACTTCTGCGCCGGCGGCGGCGGCAAGACCCTCGCTCTCGCCGCGGCCATGGGCAACTCGGGCCAGCTCTACGCTTACGATTCCGACGCGCGGCGCCTGTCCGAAACCGTCAAGCGCGCCACCCGCGCCGGGGTGCGCAACCTGCAGGTCCGCTCGCCCATCCGGCCCGACGCGCTCGATGGCTTAGAAGCTCGCATGGACCTGGTCTTCGTCGACGCTCCTTGCACCGGCTCGGGCACATGGCGGCGGCATCCGGACGCCAAGTGGCGCCTGACCCCGGCCCAGCTCGAACGCCGCACGGCCGAGCAGGACGCGGTGCTGGCCGCCGCCTCTATATACGTGAAACCCGGCGGGCGGCTGATCTACGTCACCTGCTCGCTGCTGGCCGAAGAGAACGAGGACCGCGTCGCCGCCTTCCTGACCGCCCATCCGGCCTTCGCCGTCACGCCGGTCGCGGTCGCCGGGACCGAGCGCTGGCTGACCGCTGAAGGCTTCCTGCGCCTGACGCCACACACAGCCGGCACGGACGGCTTTTTCGTCGCCGCCCTGACCCGAGGCGCCGCATGAGCGCCTATGACATCGCGGGACTCGTCGGCGTCGTGCTGATCCTGGCCGGATATGCCGCCGCGACCGTCGGACGGCTGCATCCGAAGGGCGCGCCGTCGCTGGCGATCAACTTTGTCGGCGCCAGCTTGATCCTTCTGTCGCTGATGCGGAACTTCAACCTCTCGGCCGCCCTCGTCGAGGGCGCCTGGGCCTTCATCGCCCTGGTTGGCCTCGTCCGCCTGGCGCTCAACCGCCTGCGCGCCGGGCCGCGCGGATGACGCCCCTTCGATTCTCAGCTATGGGCCGGCCATGAACGAACCCCTCCGCCACGAGCGCGTCCTGATCGTCGATTTCGGCAGCCAGGTGACGCAGCTGATCGCCCGCCGCGTGCGAGAAAGCGGCGTCTATTGCGAGATCCACCCCTACGACCGGGTCGACGACGCCCTGCTGGAAACCTTCGCGCCCAAGGCCGTCATCCTCTCCGGCGGCCCGGCCAGCGCCGGCGAGGCGGAAAGCCCCGCCGCCAACCCGACCATCTTCGATCTGGGCGTGCCGGTGCTCGGCGTCTGCTACGGCGAGATGACCATGTGCGCGGCGCTGGGCGGTGCGGTGGAAGGCGGTCACAACCGCGAATTCGGCCGCGCCGACATCCATATCGAGCGCGAATCCTCGCTGCTCGCCGGCCTCGGCGATGTCGGCGCCAATGAGCCGGTCTGGATGAGCCACGGCGACGTCATCACCGCCATCCCGCTGGGGTTCGAGGTGGTGGCGACCTCCGAGGGCTCGCCCTTCGCCGTCATCGCCGACGAGGGCCGCCGGCTCTATGGCGTGCAGTTCCACCCCGAGGTGGCCCACACCCCGCGCGGCGCGCTGATCCTGCGCAATTTCACGCACCGGATCGCCGGCCTCGGCGGCGACTGGACCATGGCCGCCTTCCGCGACGAGGCCGTCGCCCGCATCCGCGCCCAGGTCGGCGACGGCAGGGTGATCTGCGGCCTTTCCGGCGGGGTCGATTCCTCGGTGGCGGCGGTGCTGATCCACGAGGCGATCGGCGACCAGCTCACCTGCGTCTTCGTCGATACCGGCCTGCTGCGCCTGAACGAAGCGACGGAAGTCGTTCGCCTGTTCAAGGACCACTACAACATCCCGCTGATCCACGTTGATGCGGGTGAGGAATTCCTGGGCCAGCTCGCCGGGGTTTCCGACCCCGAGGCCAAGCGCAAGACCATCGGCCGGGTCTTCGTCGAGATCTTCGACCGCGAGGCCAACAAGATCGAGGGGGCGGCCTTCCTGGCCCAGGGCACCCTCTATCCGGACGTGATCGAGAGCGTCTCGGCCCGCGGCGGCCCGTCCGCCGTGATCAAAAGCCACCACAATGTCGGCGGCCTGCCCGAGGCGATGAAGCTGAAACTGGTCGAGCCCTTGCGCGAACTCTTCAAGGACGAGGTGCGCGCCCTCGGCGTCGAACTCGGCCTGCCCGCCGCCTTCGTCGGCCGCCACCCCTTCCCCGGCCCCGGCCTCGGTATCCGCATCCCCGGCGCGGTGACGCCGGAGCGCGTTGAAATCCTGCAAAAGGCCGACGCCATCTATCTCGACGAGATCCGCAAGGCCGGCCTCTATGACGAGATCTGGCAGGCCTTCGCGGTCCTGCTCCCCGTCCGCACCGTCGGCGTGATGGGCGATGCCCGCACCTATGAAGAGGTTTGCGCCCTGCGCGCCGTCACCTCCACCGACGGCATGACCGCCGACTTCTACGAATTCCCCTGGGCGGTGCTGGCGAGGACGGCGACCCGGATCATCAATGAGGTGAAGGGGATCAACCGGGTGGTCTACGACGTGACCTCAAAGCCGCCCGGGACAATCGAGTGGGAGTGAGGGCTAGTCGACAAGGACGGAGCGCATGCACGTTCACTTGTGGCGTTCATACGCGGCTTCGATATCCTTCCTGAGCGGTTCGTACGAAATAACGATGAAATTTACTGGAACATCCGAGTTGGGACTGTCCCATCGGGCAACCGCACTACTCATCTAGCGCACCACCCCATAAACATTCAGCGCATCGTTCAGCAAATTAAGGTCGCTAATTGGGCTCGCGAGAGCTTGATCAATGCCTTTTAGCGCCGCATTGAATTTCGCCGTTAGACTAGCCTTTTTAAGGGTTCTGGTCGGGTTCTTGTCGTTTTCCTCAAACATCGTCACCAGATGTTCCAGGGAATATTTCAAAGCAGACTCCGCCGCTGCCCGCCGTTCTTCCTCCTCACGCCGTCGAATGTCTGCCTCCCGGCCCGCTCCCCAGCGCGCGAGCCAAAGAGCCACGACCGAAGCGACACTGCTGCTCCGGCGTCAACCCAAGTAGCGTAGGCTGCATTCCAAGTGGCGCGGAGGGTCTCAGCGGCTACCGGATCGGGCATGCGACAGAATCTAGGATTTTCGGGCGGGTTGGACGAGCATTCGTTTCGGGGCGGCGTAACACCGGTGACCCACGAGAGTTTCTTTGCTCCAAGATGTGATATGTTCGGTTCCATTTCGACGCCAGAATGAAACCGCTACCGATGAACCTTTCAATCAAAAACGCCCCCGAGGCCGTCGTGCAACGCCTGCGCCAGCGGGCGGAGCGGCATCATCGGTCTTTGCAGGGGGAGCTGCTGGCCATCATCGAGGCCGCCGCGGCCGAGGATCAGCCCGCGACGCCCGCCGAGGTGCTGGCCGAGGTCCGGCGGCTGGGGTTGCGGACGCCCAGTGAGGCTGTCGCCATGATCCGCGCGGACCGGGATGGCCGTTAAGGTCGTCGACGCCTCGGCCCTCGCCGCGCTGTTGTTCGGCGAGCCGGAGGCGGAGGCCGTCGCGGCTCTGCTCAACGAAGCGCAACTTGTGGCGCCAAGTCTGCTGGCGTTCGAACTCGCCAATGTCTGCCTGGTGAAATGCCGGCGTCACCCCTATCAGCGCGACGCGCTAGTCGCCGGGTTTCATCTGCGCGTGCGGCTCGGCGTCGAGGAGATCGCGGTCGACCAGGCGGGCGTTCTGGACCTCGCCGCAGCGACGGGTCTTACGGCCTATGATGCGAGCTATCTCTGGCTGGCGCGGCAGCTTGGAGCGGAGCTGGTGACCCTCGACAAGGCGCTGGCTCGGGCGAGCCACTCGACGTGAAGCCGTGACAGTGGCGCGGCCAGGGGCATAATCGCCTCGGCGAGGCGAGGCTTCCCGCCGTTCGAGAACCAGGCATGTTCAAGCTGAAACGCGTCTACGAAGCGCCCTCGCCCGATGACGGCGAACGCGTGCTGGTCGACCGGCTGTGGCCGCGCGGCATGACCAAAGCAAAGGCGGCGGTGGATCTCTGGATGAAGGAGATTTCGCCCTCGACCGAGCTTCGCAAGTGGTTCGACCACGATCCGGCCAAGTGGGCGGGGTTTCAGGCCCGCTATCGGGAGGAGCTTGAGACGCGGCCGACGCTGACGGACGAGCTTCGCGAGAAGGCGCGCCAGGGAACCGTGACGTTGCTCTACGGGGCCCGAAACCAGGCGCAGAATGAGGCGGCGGCGTTGAAGGCGTTCCTGGAGGCCTCTTCGGGCTGACCGGGAACGCGCGGTCGGGTACGACATGCGTCTGGGTTGTAGGGAGACGGGCGATGGCGGGGCGGCAGGTCGCACTCTATTTCGCGTGGAGTCGTCCCGATGAGGTCACCGCGCCGCTCGGCGTCCTCGAGGATCGATTTCCGGCGCTGTTCGAGCTTCGCCGACTCTTCTGGCCCCGGTTCGAGAAGTTCGCCGATGCGGCGAAGTTCGATCAGGGCGTGGGCGGTTTTCTCGACAACATCCAACTCCCGAATTTCAAGCTGTTCGCCGACCTGGCGGCTTCGTGGACCGGCAACCCCGTCCGCCGCGCCGAACGCAGGACAGACAACGGATTTCGTCCGCTCGACAGCGCATTTCTTGCCGGCGTCGATACCCTCATCCTCATCGGCTTCGACTCGTCGCGGACGGGGCAGCAGGCCAGCGAGGCCGAGATCGGCGCCGTCCGATCCTTTCTGGGCGATCCAGGCCACACACTCTTCGTCTGCCCCCACCATGACATCGGCGAGACGCACGGCCTGCCCGAGGCCGAGCGACTGGCGCGGCAGGAAATCGAATTCCGCCACCATGGCGATCCCGCCATCCCGGCGCGGCAAGGCTTCGGCGACTTCGGCCTTTCGCTGCTGAGCGGCCTCGGCCTGACGGTCCGAAACCGCTTTGGCCTGCGGCCGGCAAAATTGGCGAACGGCTCGCCCGCGCCACTCGAAATCGCCGTCGAGCTCGATCGGTCGGGACTGATGCAAGGCGTTACGACCTTCAATCTCCATGCCCACTTGCCGCACCTGGAGCGGCTGGGCGACAGCCTGGAAAAGCTCGACGTCCTGGCGCGCCAGCCGATCGATATGGACGCTCCGCCGCATCCGTTCACCGCCGGCGGGCGACGCCATTTCGACGCTTTGCTGCAATCGAAAGCGGACGTCTTTCGCGGCCGCGTGCTAATCTGCGACACGACCACCTTCAGTTCGACGGTGGGCGGCCTCGATAGCTTGCAGCTCTTCTGGCGAAACGCCGTGCTGCCGAAAAGCGCCATCGAATAGACGATCCACGCGTGATCGCATCAGACCCCGCTTGACTCATAAATCGCTAACTGGCTATATAGCCGTATGACGATGGAACTCAGACATGCAGACCGGTTGAACAGCGCCTTCTACGCCCTGAGCGACCCGACGCGCCGCGCGATCCTGGCGCGCCTGGCCCAAGGCGAGGCGAGCGTTTCGGAGCTGATGGCGCCCTTCTCGCTCAGTCAGCCGACCATCTCGAAGCATCTGAAGGTCCTGGAGACCGCCGGCCTGATCGAAGGCGGGCGCGATGCACAGCGGCGTCCGCGCCGGCTCGCGCCGCTGGCCATGAAGGACATGGCCGACTGGATCGAACCCTTCCGCCAGCAATGGGAACACCGGTTCAACAACCTGGACGCCCACCTCGCCAAGATGAAGAAGCAGGAGACCTGACATGCCCGCCCAACCCCAAGCCGGCGCCAAGACCAATCTCGAAATCGATCGGGCGGCTCACACGATCAGGCTGAAACGCGTGTTCGACGCGCCGCGCGCCGAGATATTCGACGCCTGGACGCGGCCTGAGCATATGACCTGGTGGTGGGATGCCGCCGGCGAGCCGTTGGCCGCCTGCGAGATCGACCTTAGGCCCGGCGGCGCGTTCAGGTTCGTCACCAAGGGCGACATGACCTTCGCCGGAACCTATCGCGAGATTTCACCGCCCGATCGCCTGGTTTTTGAGGCGATGGACGCGATGGGGCGGGTCGATCTGAAAGAGGTCGCCGGGCAAACCCACATGACGGTCGAGATCGAATGCCGATCCGCCGAACAGCTCGACCAGTATCTGCAGATGGGCGTCGATGTCGGCACCTCGCAGACCCTCGACAACCTCGTCGCCTATGCGGGTCGGCGCACCGCGGCCAACGCCCACTAAGGCCCCCTGACAACCGGCCGCCCTGAAGGCGTTTCTCGACAAGGCCCGTCCCTGATAAGTCTTGCTCAGGGGGACGCGCGCATGAAGCTTTTCTGGACGCAACGGCTCTTGAGTTCCTGCATGGCGCTCGGCGTCGCGCTCATTTGTGGGTCGGCGGCGCGCGCCCAGACCGTGACCCGGACCCAGGTGGTCGCCGCGCTGCCGGCGCTGGAATCGATGGCCCAGCGGGAAGTGGACAACGGCGGCGTCCCCGGTCTCGCCATCGCCGTGGTCTATAACGACGAGGTCGTCGAGCTGAAGGGCTTCGGGGTGCGTGAGGCGGGCAAGCCCGCGACCGTCGATGCCGACACGGTCTTCCAGCTGGCCTCCATGTCCAAGCCGCTGTCCTCGACCGTGGTCGCCGCCCTGGTCGGCCAGGGCTCGCTGAGCTGGGGCTCGCGCATCGCCGATCTCGATCCGGGATTTGCGCTGCACGACCCCTACCCCACCGCCGAGGTGACGGTGCGGGACTTGTTCGACCACCGCAGCGGTTTGCCCGGGACGGCCGGGGACGACCTGGAGGACATCGGCTACGGCCGGGCGGAAATCCTGCACAGGCTACGCCTCGTGGCGCCGTCCTCGAGCTTCCGCGCCGGCTATTCGTACAGCAACTTCGGCCTCACCGAGGCCGCGGTGGCGGCCGCCATGCCGTCCGGCAAGCCCTGGGAGACCGTCGCGCAAGAGGCGCTGTTCCGGCCGCTCGGGATGACCTCGACCAGCGCGCGGCATGCAGACTTCCTCGCCCGGCCAGACCGAGCCGAGCT
>Ga0302314_10005738_pt1 | contig 22579 bp, 22 predicted proteins | sample III_Palsa_N2_3_FD_200533 | JGI IMG/M metagenome (GOLD analysis project Ga0302314, IMG submission 200533) | Peat permafrost microbial communities from Stordalen Mire near Abisko, Sweden - III_Palsa_N2_3 | ecosystem: Environmental > Terrestrial > Soil > Palsa > Peat permafrost | place: Sweden... | reverse complement strand
CCTGCGGGCCAGACGCGCAGGTGGAGGGCCAGGCCATCGTCGGTGATCACGGGGTTCATGGCCACGAGTCTAGGCCCGACATCGTGCCGCGGTCGTGCTCGCTTTCCTCAACAGCCCGTTCGGTGCGCCGCCGCGTGGCGACCGCTTGAGGCAACGAGCCGATGGCCCGCGCCGCATGCCATCATCGCGCCATGAACGATTTCTTCCGCCTTGACCAGGATCCGGCCACCGGCATCGCCGAGCTGGTGTTGAACCGTCCCGAACGCATGAACACGATGGCGCCGGCGTTCTTCCCGGCGTTGCGCGACGCCGTGCAGGCGCTCGACGACGCTGGCGACACGCGCGTGCTGATCATCCGCGGCGAGGGCAAGCATTTCTCTGCCGGCATGGCGCTGGACGTCTTCGCCGCCGACGGCGCGATGCAGGCGATGCTCGATACGTCGACGGCGCGCAAGCGGCTGTCGTTCCAGACCCAGCTGCGCCGCCTGATGGCGTGCTTCGACGTGCTCGACGCCGCCCGTTTTCCCGTCGTCTGCGCGGTGCAGGGCGCCTGCGTCGGCGGTGCACTGGATCTGGCCGCGGCGTGCGACCTGCGCGTGTGCACGGCCGATGCGTTCTTCACGGTGCAGGAGATCCACATCGGCATGGCCGCCGACCTGGGCGTGTTGCAACGGCTGCAACGCCTGCTGCCGCAAGGCCTCGCGCGCGAGCTCGCGTACACGGGCGACCGCCTGGGCGCGGAACGCGCGCTGTCCACGGGCTTCGTCAATGCGGTGCTGGCCGATGGCGATGCGTTGCTCGTGCATGCGCGCAAGCTCGCCGCCGCCATCGCCGCCAAGTCGCCGCTGGCCATCGCCGCCAGCAAGCTGGCGTTGAACCACGCCCGCGACCATTCGACCGCGGATGCGTTGCAGCAGATGACGTTGCTGCAGAGCGCGGTGTTCGACGTCGACGAGATGGCGCGCGCCATCGCCGCGTGGCAGGCCAAGCAGCCGGCGGCGTTCGATCCGCTGAGCGCGATCGCCAAGCCCTGAGCCTGCGTGTGAGCGTGGTCTCGACCCAGTTCGCCGGCCGCGTCACGCTGCTGCGGGACAAGGTCGAGAGCTTCGAACGCTACCCGTTCTCGTTGCCGGCGATCCGCACGCTGGACTTCATCGACCTGCATCCGAAAGTCACCTTCCTCGTTGGCGAGAACGGTTCGGGCAAGTCGACGCTATTGGAGGCGATGGCCGTCGCGCTCGGCTTCAATCCGGAAGGCGGCTCGCGCAACTTCAACTTCGGCACGCGCGAATCGCATTCCGAGCTGCATGGCTACCTGCGCATCGCCAAGGGCTACCGGCGCCATCGCGACGGGTTCTTCCTGCGTGCCGAGAGCTGGTTCAACGTCGCCACCGAGGTCGATCGACTCGGCGTGGCCAAGTTCTACGGTGGCCGCTCGCTGCACGAGCAATCGCATGGCGAGTCGTTCATGGCGCTGATGAAGGAGCGCTTCGGTGGCAAAGGGCTGTACCTGCTCGACGAGCCGGAGGCGGCGTTGTCTCCGGCACGCCAGATCGAGGCGATGTCGCGCTTCCATGACCTGGTGCTCGAAGGCTCGCAGTTCATCATTGCCACCCACTCGCCGATCCTGATGGCGTATCCGGACGCGCTGATCCTGCACTGTGGCCGCGACGGCATCCGCCCGATCGCGTACGAGGACACCGAGCACTTCCGCATCACCCGTGACTTCCTCCTGCATCGCGACAAGGTGCTCGATATCCTGATGGATCGTTGAACGTGGCGTCGGACGCGTGTGCATGCGCAAGCGGAACAAGGTCGCGAAACGCGTGATTCGCGAGGAAGCGTGCGGTCAACCGACCCGGGTTGTGTGACGTTTGTTGCATGCATGCCTCGCGAAGAAGCTTCCTCGGCAGCTCGACATTGCGATTCAGCGTGCCGCAAGGCACCATGCGTGTTGGTCAAAAATCTACCTGGAAACGCAAAATGAACATTCGCACCCTCTCGATCGCTGCCGCTCTCCTGGGCGCCGCCTCCATCGTCTGCGCCGCCGACGGCGCCACCGCGCCGGCCAGCGCCGCCAGCGCTGTCAAGCACGCTGCCAAGGCCACCGGCCACGCCGTCGCCAAGGGCGCATCGGAAGTCGCCACCGGCACCGAGCACGTCGCTTCGGAAGCCGCCACCGGCACGGCCCACGCCGCGCACAAGGCCGCCAGCGGTGTCAAGCACGCTGCCCACAAGACGGAAACCGCTGCTTCCAGCGCGGTCACGAAGTAAGACTTCACCCAGGCCTTCGGCCCATTCGGGTCGACGGCCCCCGAATCGAGGGCGCGCCGCGTGCGCGTTCCGGTTCGCGGCACAGCGAGAATGGCGGCTCATGTCCGCCCCCAATCGCCTCAGCATCCTGATTTCCGCAGCGCTGGCCGTCGCCACGCCGCTGCTCGCCGGCTCCATGGCCTGGCGCCTGCTCGACGACGATGGCCGTTCGGGCCTGGTCTACGTGCTGGTCTTCTGGCCCAGCATCCTGCTCGACCAGTTGCCCACCGCCGCCGCCGACGCCTTCACGCTGTCGGCACTCCCCACCGTGTTGCTGTATTTCGCCGGCTACCTGCTGCTGTGCCAGGGCGTGCGCGCGGCGTGGAGAGCTTCCAGATGACCGTCACCGTCGACGCCGAGGATCCGTCCAGCCGCGACGCGTGCGCGCTGATCGCCGAACTCTCCGCCGCGTTGACGGCGATCACCGGCGCGAGCGGCCAGGCCTCGTTCGACGTGGCCGACGTGCGCGTGGCGCGCGCGCGTTTCGCGATCGCGCGCGACGCTGCCGGCCGGGCGCTCGGCTGCGGCGCACTGCGTCCGTTCGAGGCCCCGATGGCCGGCGTCTGCGAGATCAAGCGCATGTTCGCGCGTCCGGGAACGCGAGGTGTCGGCAGTGCGGTGCTGAACTTCCTCGAGCAGCAGGCGACGCGGCTGGGCTACACCGCCTTGCGCCTCGAGACCCGGCGCGTCAACGAACGCGCGGTGACGTTCTACGAGCGCCACGGCTACCGGCGCATCGCCAACTACGGACGCTACGTCGGCAACGACGCGGCGGTCTGCTTAGAGAAAGTGCTCGCCGAATGAGATATCCTCGCGCGCACCTTGTTGCTGGCGACGATGCCGGGCGAGCGAGTCCACGAGAATTCAGCTGAAGAGGACCCCATGCAGATCCAGGAATCCGTCGAGATATGCGTCACGAAGAAGTACGCCGAGTTCACCGGCTGTGCCACGCGCTCGGAATACTGGTGGTTCGTGCTGTTCCTGATCGTGATCAACGCGCTGCTGGGCATCGCCGCCGAGGCGCTGGCCGGCGCGTTCTTTCTCGCGATGCTGGTGCCTTTGTGCGCGGTCGGCACGCGCCGCCTGCGCGACACCGGCCGCAGCCCGTGGTGGTGGGCGATCGGCCTGGTGCCGGTCATCGGCGCGATCGTGCTGATCGTGTTCTTCTCGCAGCGGGGCACCACGCCGACGACGCCCACCTGATCAGCTGCGCTGGAACTTGAAGACAGCGACGCTCGCCAGCAGGTTGGGCAGGCGCCGCACCACGCGGCCGGCCTGCAAGCCGAACGACTCGAGGATGTCGAGCCCGTTCTTGCGCGCCAGCACCTCGAAGTCGGCATGCGTGGTCACGCGGATGTTGGGCGTGTCGTACCACTGGTAGGGCATCACGCGCGTGACGGGCATGCGGCCCGAGGCCACGTGCAGGCGGTTGCGCCAGTGCGCGAAGTTCGGGAAGCTGACGATGCCGATGCGGCCTACGCGCGCCGTCTCGCGCAGCATCTTCTCGGTGTTGCGCAGGTGCTGGAGCGTGTCGAGCTGAAGCACCACGTCGAAGCTGCGGTCGTCGAACAGCGCCAGCCCTTCCTCCAGGTTGAGCTGGATCACGTTGATGCCGCGCTGCGTGCTCGCGAGCACGTTGGCGTCGTCTATCTCGATGCCGTAGCCGCTGCAGCCGTGGTGCCTGATCAGGTGGGCCAGCACCTCGCCGGTGCCGCAGCCGAGGTCGAGCACGCGCGAGCCGTGCGGCACGAGGCTGGTGATGATGTCGAGGTCGCGTCTTTCGCTCATTGCGAGATTTCCCCGGCGATTCGCTCGAAGTACGCCCGCATCACGCCGTGATAGCGCGGGTCCTCCAGCAGGAACGCATCGTGGCCGTGCGGCGCCTCGATCTCGGCGTAGGACACCTCGGTGCGGTTGTCCACCAGCGCCTTGACGATCTCGCGCGAGCGTTGTGGTGCGAAGCGCCAGTCGGTGGTGAAGCTGACAACCAGGAAGCGGCAGTCGCGGGCAACCGCGAAGGCGGCCGACAGGTCGCCGTCGTGCGCCTGCGCGGGGTCGAAGTAGTCCAGTGCGCGCGTGATCAGCAGGTAGGTGTTGGCGTCGAAGTACTCGCTGAACTTGTCGCCCTGGTAGCGCAGGTAGCTCTCGACCTGGAACTCGATGTCCTGGGTCGTGTAGGCATGGCGCGGGCCGGGCAGGTGGTCGTCGGGTGCGCGCGTCGCGCGCCCGAACTTGGCCTCCATCGAGTCGTCCGACAGGTACGTGATATGGCCGATCATGCGCGCCACGCGCAGGCCGCGCTTGGGCACGGTGCCGGCCTCGGTGTAGTGGCCGCCATGGAAATCGGGGTCGGTGATGATGGCGCGCCGGGCCACCTCGTTGAAGGCGATGTTCTGCGCCGACAGGTTGGGTGCCGAGGCCACGGCCACGCAGTGCGCCACGCGTTCGGGATAGCGCAGCGTCCAGGCCAGCGCCTGCATGCCGCCGAGGCTGCCGCCCAGCACGGCGGCCAGCTTCGCGATGCCCAGGCGCTCGATCAGGCGAGCCTGCGCGTCGACCCAATCTTCCACCGTCACGACCGGAAAGTCGGCACCGTAGACGCGTCCGCCGGCGGCCGGATCGGGGTTGCGGGCCGTGGGTCCGGTGGAGCCGAAGCACGAGCCCGGGTTGTTGATGCCGATCACGAAGAAGCGGTGCGTGTCGAGCGGCTTGCCGGGCCCGACGAGGTTGTCCCACCAGCCGGTGTCGCCCTGGGGCGAGACGCCCGCCACGTGGTGGCTCGCGTTGAGCGCGTGGCACACCAGCACGGCGTTGTCGCGCGCGGCGTTGAGCGTGCCATAGGTCTCGTAGACCAGCGTGTAGTCGGACAAAAGCTTGCCGCTTGTGAGCGGCAGCGGCTCGGCGAAGTGCATCGCCTGCGGCTCGATCCGGCCGACGGAACCCATCTCGGCACCCTTCATTGACATCATCTGAAATGACGAAAACCGGCAATGCGCAACGCACGGACACCGGACAGGGCGCCCCTCTTTAGCGAAATTTATAGAGCGCCCGCAAGCCGGAAATCAAATCGGCGCTATGGCGTCAGTATAGTTGGCCGGCGCCTTGGGAGTCCGGGGTCTGCGTCCAGCCACGCCCTTGCCCCCGGAGCGCCCACCTTGCATCACCCTTTTGCCAAATCCGCCTGCGTCCCCGCGACCGTGCTCGCACTGGCCCTGTCCGCGACGTCGCCGACACAGGCCCAGGAGACGGCGGCCGACACCGCCGCCGCCACCGAGCCGGTGACGCCCAAGCAGCCACTGCCGCTGTGGGAGATCGGCGTCGTCGCGATCGCCGCGTACCAGCCGGCCTACCCCGGCTCCGACCAGGATCTGGCGCGCGTTCGCGTGCTGCCGTTCGGCATCTACCGCGGCTCGCTGCTGCGCGCCGATGGCAACGGCATCGGCTTGCGCGGCTTCCGCTCGCGGCGCTTCGAATGGGACATCAGCGGAGCGGGCTCGTTCGGCTCCTCCGCCAACAAGGTGCGCGTGCGCGAGGGCATGCCGTCCATCGGCACGCTGGTGGAGATCGGGCCGGCGCTCAAGGTCAATCTGGGCGACCTGGTCGACGCGAAGCGCGATCCGCGCCTGACGCAACTGGAGATCCCGATCCGGGCCGTGTTCGATGTCAGCGACGGCTTTGCGCACCGCGGCTGGACCTTCGAGCCGCGCCTGTCGCACACCGCCTGGACCGGCAGCAGCTTCGCGCTGGTGGTGTCGGCCAGCACGCTGTTCGCCGACCGCTTGCTCAACCATCTCTACTACGGCGTCGATGCGCCGTACGCCACCGCGGCTCGCCCGGCGTACGACGCCAGCGCCGGCCTGGTGGCCACGCGGCTGAACGCCAGTCTGCGCCACCGCATCAACAGCACGTTGCGGCTGCAGTACTTCGCGCAGGTCGAGACGGTGCGCGGCGCGGCCAACGAGGCGAGCCCGCTGGTGCGCAGCAAGCAGGATGCGGGCATCGGCGTGAGCCTGATCTGGGGCGTGTGGCATTCGGCCGAATCGGGCACCGAGTGAACTTCAGGCGCGTATCGTTCACGTTTCGCGCGCCCTTCACCGCAGGCCGTCATCAAGTTTGCCCGGCAAAGCGCCGATGATGCCGAGACCGGGTTCCTCCTCGCGGACGAGCCTTCCAAGAAAATTCACGAGACATCCCCATGCCCAACTGGTTGCTGTCGCTCGATCGCTTCTTTCCGATGCGCTACCTCGCGTGGTTCGCCTGCGCTGTGCTGCTGCTGCTGGGCGCGTTCACGCAGGTCGTCGCCCACACCGGCGGCCTCTGGGCGGTGCTGGGCCTGGTGGGCGTGATCACCGGCGTGCGCGACGTGCGCCAGCGCCGCCACTCGATCCTGCGCAACTACCCGGTGATCGGCCACCTGCGCTTCCTGTTCGAGTTCATCCGCCCCGAGATGCGCCAGTACTTCATCGAGGGCGATAACGAGGCCGCCCCGTTCTCGCGCCAGCAGCGCTCGCTGGTGTACCAGCGCGCCAAGGGCGACCCCGACAAGCGCCCGCTGGGCACCCAGCTCGACGTGCAGGCCGAAGGCTACGAATGGATCAACCACTCGCTGCAGCCCACGCGCGTGGCCTCGCACGACTTCCGCGTGCGCATCGGCGCCAACTGCGCCCAGCCGTATGACGCCAGCATCTTCAACATCAGCGCGATGAGCTTCGGCGCGCTGAGCGGCGCGGCGATCCGCGCGTTGAATGGCGGCGCGCTGCGCGGCAATTTCGCGCACGACACCGGAGAAGGGTCGATCAGCGTGCACCACCGCGCGCAGGGCGGCGACCTGATCTGGGAAGTAGCCTCCGGCTATTTCGGCTGCCGCAACCCGGACGGCACGTTCAACGCGGAGTTGTTTGCGAAGCACGCGACCGAGCCGCAGGTGAAGATGATCGAGATCAAGCTGAGCCAGGGCGCCAAGCCCGGGCACGGCGGCGTGCTGCCCGGTCCCAAGGTCACGCGCGAGATCGCGGACGCGCGCGGCGTGGAGATCGGCGTCGACTGCATCTCGCCGGCCAGCCACAGCGCGTTCTCGACGCCCGTGGGGATGCTCGAGTTCATCGCGAAGCTGCGCGAGCTCTCCGGCGGCAAGCCCGTCGGCTTCAAGTTCTGCGTGGGCCACCCGTGGGAATGGTTCGCGCTGGCCAAGGCGATGCTCGAGACGGGCCTGCTGCCCGATTTCATCGTCGTCGACGGCGGCGAGGGCGGCACCGGCGCGGCGCCGCTGGAGTTCACCGACCACGTGGGCGCACCGTTGCAGGAAGGCCTGCTGCTGGTGCACAACACGCTCGTCGGCCTGAACCTGCGCGACAAGATCAGGATCGGCTGCGCCGGCAAGGTGGTCAGCGCGTTCGACATCGCGCGCATGATGGCGCTCGGCGCCAACTGGTGCAATTCGGCGCGCGGCTTCATGTTCGCGCTCGGCTGCATCCAGTCGCAGAGCTGCCACACCGACCACTGCCCCACGGGCGTTGCCACGCAGGATCCGCTGCGCCAGAAGGCGCTGGTGGTGCCCTCGAAGATCGAGCGCGTGCACAACTTCCATCGCAATACGCTGGAAGCGCTGAAGGAACTGGTGCAGGCCGCGGGCCTGCAGCATCCGAACCAGATCACCGCCAACCATGTGGTGCGCCGCGTCGCCGGCGACAAGGTGAAGCTGCTCGCCAACCACCTCCAGTTCATCGCGCCCGGCAGCCTGTTGGCCGCCGCGCGCGGCGAGTGCGACTGGCCGCACAACGTCTACAAGGTCTACTGGCCGATCTCGCGCGCGGACAGCTTCGCGCCGGCGGCGGCAGACGTCCATGCAGACGGCCTCAAGGTGCCGTTGCCTACGGTGGGCGAGGCGCAGGCGCCGCTGGATCTGATGGTCTGAGCGACACCGTCCCGGGCGGAAAAAATGCGGCTCGAGGCCGCATTTTTCAGGGTCGCCGCGCTCGCGCGCGTCACGCCGCGGGCGGCGCCGTGTCGATGAAGCTTTGGCGCGCGGCCAGCTTGTCCGCCAGGCGGCCGACATTCGGGTAGTCGGTGCGCCAGGTGTTGGCCGGGAACCGGAAATCGAGATAGCCGAGCGCGCAGCCGACGGCGATGTCGGCCAGCGAGAAGTGCGTGCCGACGCAATAGGCCTTCTCGCCCAGCCCCTGGCTGATCGACTTCAGCGTGGCGGCGATGCGCACCTGTTGACGCTCGATCCAGGCGTTGCAGCGTTGCGCGTCGGTGCGGCCGGCCCACGTCGCCTCGAGGCGCGCGGTGACGGCGGCGTCGAGCAGGCCGTCGGCCAGCGCTTCCCACGTGCGCACTTCGACGCGCTCGCGGCCCGAGGCCGGGATCAGCTTGCCCACCGGCGACAGCGTATCGACGTATTCGACGATGACGCGCGAGTCGAACACCGCTTCGGCGCCTTCCATTACCAGGCAGGGCACCTTGCCGAGCGGGTTGGACGCGAGGATGGCCTCGCTGCCCCAGACGTCCTCGAGCACGAAGTTGTAGTCGAGCTTCTTCTCCGCCAGCACGACACGCACCTTGCGAACGTAAGGGCTGGTGAGAGATCCGATGAGTTTCATGTGGGCAAGGAGCTTGGACTGAGCTTCATTCTATCGAAGCCCCCCCGGAAAATCGGCGTGCCGATGGCGCCCGTGCGGGGGTTTCGAGTCGGCGAAAGATCGCGTAGGAACGCACCAACAGCGTGCCGATGTCGCGTCGACGCCCGGGGCACGCCCGTCGCGAAGCCTATGTCCCGGAAAGACGAAGCCCACGAAATGGGGGGCGCCTGTCTCCGGGGCGCAACACGACAGGAGGACTGGCGTTCAGGCGCTGGCGAAGTGGCGCCGCGCTTCCAGCCCCAGGCCGGTGGCGACGCTGGCGAAGCGGTCGCCATGCACGGCTTGGGCATGGGGGAACGCGGCGGCCAGGCGCTCGGCGAGCAGGCGCAAGCCGGTCGAGCCGCCAGTGAAATACAGCGCGTCGATGTCGGCGATGTGCAGGCCGGCCAGGAGCGCGGTGTCCCTGGCGGTCTGCACGATGCGGTCCAGATCGTGGCTGATCGCGTCCACGGCCTCGGCCTCGGTCACGTGCACGCTCAGGTCGCGCTCCACCTCGAACAGGTCGATCTCGTGCGTGCCGCCCTGGGCGACGGCGATCTTCGCGTCCTCGGCCAGGCCGGCCAGCGAGTGGCCCAGGCGGTCGCGCAGCGTCGTCATCAGGCGCGCGTGGTGGCGCGGGTCGGCGTAGTCGTCGCGCATCGAGGCGATCTCCATCAGCCGCTGCGGGCGGTAGACGGTGTTGATCAGGTGCCAGGTGGCGAGGTCGAAATAGATGCGGCTGGGCACTTCCAGCGGTTCGCGGCCGCGGCGCGCCGGCCCGAACGCACCGTAGCCGAGCGCGGGCAGGATGCGGGCGAGTTCGACGTGGCGGTCGAAGTCGGTGCCGGCGCTGTGCACGCCGTGGCTGGCCAGGATGTCGTTGCGGCGATCGAGATGCTGGCGCCGTTCGGGGCCGACGCGCACGACGGAGAAGTCGGACGTGCCGCCGCCGATGTCGGCCACGAGCACCGTCTGCTCGCGCGTGACCTGCTCCTCGTAGTGGAAGGCGGCGGCGATCGGCTCGTACTGGAAGCGCACGTCCTGGAAGCCGACCGCGCGCGCGGCGGCCTCCAGCGAGGCCTGGGCCGCGGCGTCGCGCGTGGCGTCGTCGTCCACGAAGAAGACGGGGCGGCCCAGCACGACGCGGTCGATCTCGCGCCCCGCGTGCGCCTGCGCGGCGCGCTTCAAGTGCATCAGGTAGCTGGAGATCACGTCGCCGAAGGCGACCGAACGGCCGGCGCCGATGTCGGTGTGCTGGTCCATCAGCGCCGAGCCCAGCACGCTCTTCATGGAGCGCATCAGGCGGCCATCGGTGCCCTCCACGTAGGCGGCCACGGCGGCGCGGCCGTACAGCTTGGGCAGCGTGTGCAGGTCCTTGCCTTCGGCCACGTAGAAGACGGCGGTGGGCATCGTGCGCCCGCGCTCGCCATGCCGCGGTTCGAGCGGCACGAGCTCCATGCCCGCGGCCGTGGGTACGGCGACGGCCGAGTTGGAGGTGCCGAAATCGATCGCGCAGTAGTTGCCGGCGTCCGTCTGGGAAGGGCGGCCGACGGCGGGTGCGTCGGCGGGAAGAACGGGAGCCGGCATGGGAACGGAAAGTGAAGGGCGAAAGGGGCGTGATTGTGCGAGGGACGCCAGGGCGAGTCAATGGTGACGCCGATCCGGCCAAAAACGGATGCACGGCAGGATGGATCGTGTGGAGGACGTCTCGATTCCGGGCATCCCCAGGCCGTCGCCAGCCTGAAAGTGGGGCCTTCATTCGGGTTGCCCCTAGCCCTGGACGGCCGCGACCCGTAAAATTGGCGGGTTTTGCGGGTCGGCAAGGCGCCGCGGCGTCGGCCGCGTCGCGTGCCCCATCCGCCGAACACAGACTCCGACCACGCGCGCCCAGCCCGAGCCCCTATGCCTTATTCCGCCCTCACCGCCCTGTCGCCCCTCGACGGCCGATACGCCCCCAAGCTGGCCGCGCTGCGTCCGCTGCTGTCCGAGTACGGCCTGATGCACCGCCGCGTGCAGGTCGAGGTGGAGTGGTTCATCGCGCTGGCCGATGCCGGCTTTGCCGAGTTCCCGGCGCTGCCCGAGTCCGTCAAGGGTCTGCTGCGCTCGCTGGTCGTGCGTTTCTCCGAGGCCGATGCCCAGGCGATCAAGGACATCGAGAAGGAAACCAACCATGACGTGAAGGCGGTCGAGTACTGGCTGCGCACGCGCATCGGCCACGTGCCCGAGCTCAAGGACAAGCTGGAGTTCATCCACTTCGCCTGCACCAGCGAAGACATCAACAACACCAGCCACGCGCTGATGCTCAAGGCCGCCCGCGAGCAGGTGGTGCTGCCGGCGATCGACGGCATCCTCACGCGCATGCAGGCGATGGCGCACCGCTTCGCCGCGGTGCCGATGCTGTCGCGCACGCACGGCCAGACGGCCAGCCCCACCACGGTCGGCAAGGAAGTGGCCAACGTGCTGGCGCGCCTGACGCATGCCCGCGCGCGCATCGCCGACGTGGTGCTGCTCGCCAAGATGAACGGCGCGGTGGGCAACTACAACGCGCACGTCGCGGCCTACCCCGACACCGACTGGGAAGAGTTCTCGCGCAAGGTCGTCGAGGAGCGTCTCGGCCTCAAGCTGAACCCGTACACGATCCAGATCGAGCCGCACGACTACATGGCCGAGCTGTTCGACGCCCAGGTGCGCCTGAACACGATCCTGATCGACTGGTCGCGCGACGTCTGGGGCTACGTCAGCCTGGGCTACTTCAAGCAGAAGACCAAGCCGGGCGAAGTGGGTTCGTCGACGATGCCGCACAAGGTCAACCCGATCGACTTCGAGAACGCCGAAGGCAATCTCGGCATGGCCAACGCGATGCTGACGCACATGTCGCAGAAGCTGCCGATCAGCCGCTGGCAGCGCGACCTGACCGACTCCACGGTGTTGCGCAACATGGGTGTGTCCATCGGCTACTCGGTGCTGGCCTACGACAGCCTCACGCGCGGCCTCGACAAGCTGGAACTCAACGAGGCGATGCTGGCCGAAGACCTGGACAGCGCCTGGGAAGTGCTGGCCGAACCGATCCAGACAGTGATGCGCCGCCACGGCCTGCCCGACCCGTACGACCAGCTGAAGAAGTTCACGCGCGGCCAGCCGATGACGCGCGACCTGATCCTGGGCTTCGTCGCCGCGCTGGACCTGCCGGAGGGCGAGAAGGCGCGGCTGCTGGCGATGACGCCGGGCAGCTACACCGGGGTTGGCGCGCAGCTGGCCAGCAAGATCAAGCTTTGAATTCGACGCGGCCTCCAGGCCGCGTTTTTACGACTCGAACCACGACAAGGACACGACCGCATGCGATTCACCGACACCCTGCAAGCCGCCTCCCTGCGCAACGACTCCACGCTGTGCGTCGGGCTCGATCCCGAACCGGCGAAGTTTCCGGGTGCATGGAAGGGTGACGCGAGCAAGGTGTTCGACTTCTGCGCGCGCATCGTCGATGCCACCAAGGACATCGTCTCGGCGTACAAGCCGCAGATCGCCTACTTCGCCGCCCAGCGCGCGGAAGACCAGCTCGAGGAGCTGATGGCCTACATCCGCCGCACCGCGCCGGGCGTGCCGGTGATCCTGGACGCCAAGCGTGGCGACATCGGCGCCACCGCGGAGCAGTACGCCCGCGAGGCCTTCGTGCGCTACCAGGCCGATGCCGTCACGCTGTCGCCGTTCATGGGTTTCGATTCGATCGAGCCGTACCTGAAGCACGACGGCAAGGGCCTGATCCTGCTGTGCCGCACGTCCAATCCGGGCGGCTCCGACCTGCAGGCGCAAGTGCTGGCCAATGGCGACAAGCTGTTCGAGCACATCGCGCGGCTGGCCGCCGGCCAGTGGAACCGCAACGGGCAGCTGGCGCTCGTCGTCGGCGCCACGTTCCCGGCCGAACTCGCCCGCGTGCGCGAGCTCGCGCCCACGCTGCCGCTGCTGATTCCCGGTATCGGCGCCCAGGGCGGCGATATCGACGCCACGGTCAAGGCCGGCTGGCGCACCGATGGGCCGATCATCGTCAGCTCGTCCCGCGCGATCCTTTACGCGGGCAATGGCGAGGATTTCGCCAGCGCCGCGCGGCAGGTCGCGCTGGCCACCCGCGCCGCCCTGAATACGGCCATTGCCGCGGTTCGATAGGAAACCGGCTCGCTGCGTGCCCGGTCCGTGTGTTCCGGGCACCGATGCGGCGATTTCCAATGAAGTTCCGCCACTGACGGATCGAACCCGGAAATTCGCGTCAAACTAGGGGTCTGGGGGGCGAGCCGAAATGGGTCGCCAATAAGAGCACCGATGGCTGAACCAACGCCGAACAAGGAGGCCAGGCACCGCCTGCGCCAGTCGCTGACGCGCCACTTGCTGGCCGCGACGGCGGGGGTCGCGTTCGCGTCGGCGTTGATGTTCCTGGGCTTCGGCCACCCGCTCGACTGGGTGGCGCGGCTGTCGCTGACCACCGCCTTTCTCGGGCTCGGCGGCGTCGCGTTCGCGCTGCGGCGCGACGCCGGGGCCGACTGGCAGGCGCGCGCGCTGCCTTATGTGATCGGCACCGCCATCGGCCTGTCCGGCGTGGCTGCGGCGGTGGCCGGCGAAGGCTTGATGTCGCCGGCGCTGGCCGTCGTCGGCGTCTTCCTGTGCCTGTTCACCGTGGTGGGCGGCCTGCGCGCCGGCATCCTCGCGGCGGCCATCGGCGCGGGCATGCTGCTGCTGCTGGCCATGGCGATGGCGTTCGACTGGCTGTCGTCGGCGGGCATTTCGCTCAGCGACTCGCCCCTGAATCTCGTGCGTCCGTTGCTCACGCACGCGCTGGTGCTGGGCATCGCGCTCGGTGGCGGCGAACTGCTGGGGCGCACGCTCGATCGCACGCTGCGCAGCGCCGACGAGCGTGAGCGCCGCTTCCTCGGGCTGCTGGCGGTGGCCGCGGACGCGTACTGGGAGATGGACGGCGCCGGCCGCCTGATCCGGTTCAGCGCCAAGGAGGAGTTGCGCAACTTCGTCGGCCTGCGCCGGCACGGCGTGGACGCCGGCATGGGCAAGCTGCTGTGGGAGACGCGCGGCGTCACGTTCGACACGCAGGTGCTGGAGGCCTTGCGCTCGGAACTGGCGGCGCGCCTGCCGATGCGCGACGTGCCGCTGCGCTGGAACGACGTGGCGGGCCGGGTGCGCCATTTCACGCTCAGCGCCGAGCCGCGCACCAGCGAGTCCGGCAAGTTCGCGGGTTACTGGGGCGTGCTGCGCGACATCACGCAGGACGTGAAGGCGCGCCAGGCGCTGTGGTCCACCGAGACGCGCTACCAGGATCTGTTCCGCCGCATTCCCACGCCGCTGGTGCTGCACCGCGAAGGGCGGGTGCTCGATGCCAATCCGGCAGGTGTCACGCTGTTCGGCTTCGCCGACCTGCGCGCGCTGCTGGGTCAGGATCTGGTCGGATTGTTCGAGACCGGGCCGTCGCGCGAACGCGCTGCGGAACACATGCAGCGACTGGAAGCCCTGGCCACCGGCGAAGGCCTGCCCGAAGCCGAATTCACGCTGAAGCCGGGCGTCGACCGCCTGCTGAGCGTGCGCGTCAGCAGCGTGCGCGTGGACGTCGACGGCGAAGCCGCCACGCTGTCCATCATCACCGACGACACCGAGCGCCGCGCCGCCGAAGACCTGGTGCGGCGCAGCGAGACGCTGCTGTCGCACCTCGTGTCCACCAGCCCCGACTGGATCACGCTCACCGAGTTCGCCAGCGGCCGCTACGCGATGGTCAACCCGACCTTCCTGGCCACCACGGGCTACCGCACCGAGGAGGTGATCGGCCGCACGCCCAGCGAGCTGGGGTTGTGGGCCGACGCCTCGCAGCGCGATCGCATCTACCGCATGCTCGATCAACAGCAGAGCGTGCAGAACTTCCCGGCCACGATGACCACGCGCGATCGGCGCCGCGTCTCGATGCTGGTGTCGGCCGCGCGCTTCACGATCGACGACGTCGAATACCAGATGACCAGCGCGCGCGACGTCACCGCCAGCGAGCAGGCGCGGCGCGAGCGCGAGGCGATCCTGGAGAATGCGCTGGTGGGCATCTCGTTCACGCGCGACCGCCGCATCGTGATGACCAATGCGCGCTTCGACGAGATGTTCGGCTGGCCGCGCGGCGCGTTGCAGAACCAGCAGCAGCGCGTGGTGTGGCCGTCGGACGAGGCGTTCAACGCGATGGCCGAGGCGGTGGACCCGGCGCTGTCGCGCGGAGAGCCGATCGATTTCGAGGTGCCGATGATGCGGCGCGACGGCAGCACCTTCACCAGCCGCCTGCTCGCCAAGGCGCTCGATCCGGCGCAGCCCGCCAGCGGCACGATCTGGCTGGCCGAGGACGTCACCGATCGTCGCGTCGTCGAGCAGGCGCTGGCGCGTGCACGCGACGAGGCCGAGGCCGCCAACCGCGCCAAGAGCGCGTTCCTGGCCAACACCAGCCACGAGATCCGCACGCCGCTGAACGCGCTGGTGGGGCTGGCGCAGCTTGCACGCACGCCCGAGGTCGACGACAGGCGGCGCCTGCAGTACATCGAGCAGATCTGCGATTCGGCCGACACGCTGTCGGCGATCCTGTCCGACATCCTCGACCTGTCCAAGATCGAGGCCGGCAAGCTGATCGTCGACCGCGTCACGTTCGACCTGCGCGCGCTGATCGGCACGCTCAAGCAGGCCTACGGTGCGCTCGCCGACACCAAGGGCCTGGCGCTGTACGTCAACGTCGACGAGGACGTGCCGCAGCACGTGCTGGGCGACCCGATGCGACTGCGCCAGGTGCTCGCCAACTACCTCGGCAACGCGCTGAAGTTCACCACCGCCGGCAGCATCCTGCTCAACGTCCAGCGCGGCGTGGGCTACCGGCTGCGCTTCGAGGTCATCGATACGGGCGCGGGCATGGACGGTGCCGGCCTGGCGATGCTGTTCCTGCCGTTCAGCCAGGTCGACAACTCGATCACGCGCAAGGTGGGCGGCACTGGCCTGGGCCTGTCGATCTGCAGCGAACTGGCCCGGCTGATGGAGGGTACCGTGGGCGTCAACAGCGAGCCCGGCAAGGGCAGCATCTTCTGGGTCGACCTGCCGCTGCCGCCGGTCACCGCGCAGGAGGTGGAGGCGCACGAGACCCTCTCCGGGCTCGACGCACTGCAAGGCACGCGCATCCTGATGGTGGAAGACAACCCGGTCAACATGATGATCGCCGTGGCGCTGCTCGAACGCTGGGGCGCCCTCGTCGACCAGGCCGACGACGGCCCCAGCGCGCTGCACGCCATCGACCACGCCCACGCATCCGGCGACCCGTTCGACATCGTGCTGATGGACGTGCAGATGCCCGGCATGAGTGGCCACGACGTCACGCGCCGGCTGCGCCAGCGCTACGACCGCAACACCTTGCCCATCGTGGCGCTGACGGCCGCGGCGCTGGTCTCGGAACGCGAGGACGCGATGGCCGCCGGCATGAACGATTTCCTCACCAAGCCGATCGACGCCGAGCGCCTGCGCCAGACCTTGCGCCAGGTGCTGATGGAGGCCGAGGCGCGCGCGCAACGGTGACTACACTCGCCCCATGCAAGCACTGAGCACTTTCGCGCGACCGCGCATCGGCTGGGGCCTGATCGGCACCGGCGGCATTTCGGATCAACTCGCGCGTGCGCTGTCGTACGTGCCCGAGGCACGGCTGGTGGCCGTCGGCTCGCGCGACGTCGCCAAGGCACGGGCCTTCATCGCCCGGGAGCGTGGCACCGAAGCCGCGACCGAGCCCGTGCGGGCACACGGCAGCTACCAGGCGCTGGTGGACGACCCCGACGTGGATGTCGTCTACATCGGCACGCCACACCCCGATCACATGGCCTCGATGGCGTTGGCGCTCGGCGCCGGCAAGGCGGTGTTGTGCGAGAAGCCGTTCACGCTGAACCGGCGCGAGGCCGAGGCCGCCGTCGCGCTGGCGCGCCGCCATGACGTCTTCCTCATGGAGGCGATGTGGATGCGCTACGTGCCGGCGATGGTGGAACTCAAGCGGCTCCTCGCCGAAGGCGCGATCGGCGAGCTGGTGTCGGTGTCGGCCGACTTCGGGTTCTCCGCCGCCGGCCTGCCGGCGACGCATCGCGCGCTGGCCCCGGAGCTCGCCGGCGGCGGGTTGCTGGACATCGGGATCTACCCGCTCAATCTCGCAGCCTTCCTGTTGGGCGACATCGTCAGCGTGCAGGCCGATGCCGAACTGGGTCCGACCGGCGTCGATGTCCACACCGTCTTCAACCTGCGCCACGTCGGCGGCCAACGCAGCCAGGGCATGTGCTCGCTGCGCGCCACCACGGGCTGCCTGGCGACCGTGCTGGGCACCGACGGCCACATCGCCATCACGCCGCCGTTCTACGCCGCCCAGCAGTTGCGCCTCGCGCGCGGCGCGCGCCCGTGGGAGGAGACGCCGGTGGAGATCATCGACCGCCCCTGGCGCGGCAGCCGCTACGTGGGCCAGGTGGAGGAGGTGCACCGCTGCCTGCGCGCGGGACTCGCCGAGAGTCCGGTCATGCCGCTGGCCGAGACCGTGGCCCTGGTCGGCTGGATGGACACGATGCGGGCCCAGTTCGGACTGCGCTACCCGGGCGAATAGCGCGCCGCAGCGACCGGCGGCCGCGCCGCCTTCAGACCGACTGGGTCGGCGCCGTGTCGATCGGGATCTGGCGAATCATGTCCTTCATGTGGAACATCGAGCCGATGGCCGTGAACATGAGGATGACCACGATCACGCCGGTGAAGATGTACTGGAGGAACACCACCGCGAGCCCGCGCAGGTAGGTCGTGTCGAGGATCAGCATGAAGCCGAGTGCCGCTGCAAAGATCGCAAGGAATCCGCCGCCATGGAACAGCCGGAGGGCGACACCGACGATCAGCCAGGACACGATCAGCGCCAGCAGGCTGACGCCGAAACCGGTTCGACGGGCACCGACGACGCGGGCGGCGATCATCACCGGGACGACGGTCAAGAGCAGGATGACGGCGACAAGGACGATCAGCGACAACATGGCGTTGCTTCTTTCCTGATGGTTGAGGGTGCGGCATCTTGCCGTGCCGCCATTGTCGTCGGACTCCGTCTTCAGCCGAGCGTGATCTTCGCGCTGACGCTGCCCGCGCGATCAGCGCGTGCGTCCACGGTGACGACGGCCCCCTTGGTCCCACGCACGATCCACTCCTGCAACGTGCGATCCGCCGTCACGTCGCGATCCGGCAGGAAGGCCTGCAGCGAGCTGCGCGGTGCGTGGCCTTCGAGATGGTTGCCGATCTCGCGCGCCTTGCCGGTGACCAGCGTCGCGCCGGCGGGCAGCGTGATCTCGAACACCGTGCCGCGCGCGACCTGGCGTTCCCTGGCACGGTGCGTCACGTAAGCCGGCAGGTAGCCCGCGTTGGCGACGGCCAGGCGCACGCGCCAGGTGTCGCCTGAGGCGACGCCGTCGTGGCCCACGGGTTCGCAGGTGGCCTGCAGGATCTCGAGCTTGGGCAGCGCCAGCGCGAGCTGGGTCAGCCACGCGGGGAAGCGTGCCGCCTCGCGCTCGCGCAGGTGCGGCGGCGGATTGCGCCAGAAGTTCATGCGATCCCAGCCGCCGATCTCCACCGGGCCCAGTTGCGGATGCACGAACGGCTTCCAGGCGACGTGCGCCTGGCCACCGCACTGCTCGTCGCTCCACTTCAGCAGCTTCACGTCGTCCTCGGGCGGATGGTCGCGGTACCAGTGGATCCAGTCGTAGTTGTCGATGCCGGCTTCCTTGTTCGGCGCCCAGATCTCCACCGTCCAGCACAGCGCGCCCTGGTGTTCGTAGAGCCAGTCCTGCGTGCCGGTGATCACTTCCTTCGGGTGGTACTTGAAGTCGTGGAATGCGCTGACGGACGGGTAGCCGGTGAGCCGGGTGCCGATGTCGGACAGGCGCTTGATCATCCACAGGTCTTCCGGCGTCATGTCGTCGTCGGACGTCGTGCCCATCGGGCGCAGGATCACGCCGCTGTGGGTGTGGAAGCTGATCGCGGCGCCGATGTTGGGATGCGTGCTGCAGAAGTCCACCATCGCGCGCACCTCGGGCTCGCTGGTGGGATACGGGCCGGCGCCGAGCTGCTCGAACTCCTGGCGCCACAGCGACGGGAAGTTGCGGTTCAGGTCCAGCCCTTCGCGGTCGCGGTTGACCGTCACGCGCACGCCGTCCCAGGCCTTGATCGTGCCCTCGGGAATCACGCGGAAGTACTCGCCGCCGATCTCGCCGGGTTCGCGCGCGATCATCAGGCGGGGCTCGTCGGGATGCTTCTTGTAGGTGCCGTGCGGGTCGGGCAGGCGCATGTAGAGCACGCGCCCGTCGCCGTCCACATCTTCCATCGTCATGCCATCGGCCGGCTCCTCGTCGAACGGATAGCCGCGCGTGGACGAGCGGATGAAGCGCGGCACGTCGGCCAGCGCCAGCTCGGCGCCGTCGGGGTTCAGGCGCGGCACCATGTAGATCACCCGGGTGTCCAGCAGGTGGGCCAGGCGGTCGTCCTGGGCGTCGTGCGTGAGCAGGTGGTGCAGGTAGTACAGCGCCGCGGTGCAGGCGGTCAGTTCCGCGGCGTGGATGTTGCCGTCGATCCAGAACGCGGGCTTGGCCGTGTCGGCGCCGGTGGACTTGCGCGTCAGCACCACCAGCCAGATGTCGCGCCCTTCGTGGCTGTGGCCGAGGGAGCGCAGCTCGACGACGTCGGGTCGCGCGGCGGCATAGGCCTGCAGCAGTGCCGTCAGTTCCGCGTAGCGCGGAAAGCGGCTGAAGTCGGGGGTCGGCAGGGCAGGTGCGTTCATGGCGGGTGGCGAAACGACGATGTGCCGATTCTGCGCCCGGTTGCCGTCAGTGCCGCAGCCGGGCGATCCAGTGCCACAGCAACGCGATGGCGAGCGCGATGCCCAGCACCCAGTGCGTCACCGACAGCCACGCATGCGCCTCCTCGGGTGCGTACTGCAGGCCGATGGCGGAAGCCAGCAGGACGGCCAGCGCGACCACCATCAGCGCGCCGCTGACGGTGCGGGCGCGGCCATGGCGAATCGGCCGCAGCGCGCCGGCGCGGCGCAGGCGGGCACGCCGACGCCGCACCGCGCGCCACGCGGGCCGCACGTGCACCTGCCACACCACGCCGCCGACCAGCGTCACGCACCACGCCAGCGCGCCGTGCGCCCGCAGCAGCCACGCCACCAGCGGATGCGGCTGCGGGCCGAACGGCGTGCGTTGCAGCCACAGGTCGTGGCCGACCAGCCACGCGATGCCGGTGGCGAGCAACACGATGCAGCCCCAGATCAACAGGTGGCGCGCGCGCCGGCCCTGGCCGTGGGCGATCGGGTGCGCGTCGTCAGGCCGCACGAGGGCGTTCCTTGCTTTGCCACAGGCTGCCATCCGCGCGCACGACCAATGCGCTGGCGCGGGCGCGGCGCAGCAGCGCGCTGGCGAGCTCGCCTTGCTGCCACACGATCTTGGTCAACGCATCGGCGGCGCAGGCGGTGGGTGCGAGCACCGTCACCGACCGCGGGGCGGCGGTGTCGTGCGAGCCGCTCGAGTCACCGCGCGACGCCACCTCGCCGCTGGCGCTCGTGGCGCACGCCGAGTCGCGCAGCGCGGCCACCGGCCACAGCTCGGAGGCGTCGAACGGCGAGCGCACCAGCACGGTCTCCTCGAGCGCGCCGAACACGCGCAGGTCGCCGCCCGCGTTGACGGCGCCAGCCGGCAGGCCGGCACGGCGCAGAGCCGCCACCGCCAGGTCGACCGCGTAGCCCTTGGCGATGCCGCCGAAATCCAGCCAGACGGGCGCGTGGACGAACACCTGGTGGCCGTCGACCTCCAGGGCGTCCTCGAACGGCACGTTGCCGGGCGGCGTGCCGTCGGCCGGTGCCGGCAACCAGCCTTTTGCCACGGCCCGGGCCGCGCAGCCGGCGTCGAAGGCGCCTCCGCTGACGCGGGCCCAGCGCTGTGCACGCCGCAGCACGGCCGCCGTGTGCGGATGCACGCTCAGGCGTTCGCCGGCACGTGCGCGCGCGATGCGGCGCAGGTCGCTGCCGGCCTCGTGGAAACTCATCAGCGCATGCACTTTCGCGATGGCGTCGAACGCGGCGTCGGCCGCCACGTCGAAGGCCGTGGCGCTGGCGCCCTGCGCGCGCACTTCCACCAGCGTGCCCAGCAGTGGGCGCGCCCGGCGGTGAATCACGATGCGGTCGCCTGCATGCGCATCACGACGCGACCGGATGCTTCGCGGCCCACGCCACCAGGCGATGCACGCCGTCGGTGATGTGCGTGCAGCTGAGCGTGGCGCCGCTGATGTTGGAAATGTCGGAGCCGATCCGCACCGGATCGGCGGCCGTCTTGCCGACGAACTGGTTGCGCCAGGCGGGCAGCCGCACCTCGGAGCCGTGGCCTTCGCGGTACGTGAGGATCTCGACGGCCAGCACCTTGCCGGCAGCGTCGAGCGCGACGGCGTAGTCGATCTGCTCGAACTTGCCGAGCACCGAGTCGACGATCACGCGGCCGAGCACGGTATCGCCCTGGCGCGCCTCGATCGTGCGCACCGGGCCCATGTGCGGCACGCCGCCGGCCGCGGCGAGCGCGACCGCGTCATCGGGCCCGGGCGTGACCAGGACGTCGGCGAACGCGGTCGCCGTCTTGAACGCGCGGTGCGCCACATCGGCTGGGGTGCCGAACGTCGCGGCGCAGACGCTGGCTGGCACGGAGGCGGCGATCAAGGCCGCGCCCGTGAGCGCGAGTGTCGTCGAGTGACCGGTGCGGACGGGGAGGGTGAGCCAGCGATGCGATGTCATGGAGATCCTGGAAGGAGGCCTCCATGATAATGCGAATGGTTCTCATCTGCCGGCGGCGGCCTGTCGCGAGGCTGGCGCGCACCCTGGCAACAGGCAACTCGGTGTCAACTTCGAGAACTCTGCGTCAACGGCCGCGAACGGGGAGGCCGCCGGACTTGGCGCTTGGCAAGGTCGTCCGGCCACGCGTGGAGGAAGCAGCCCTGGGTCGACGCAGCGCCTTGGCGATCAATGCCATTTCGCCCGGATGCCGAGCTGGCCAGTCGGCCTGCGCCATCTTTGCTCCAGTGTAGGCATCGTGAACCTCGACCTGGCAGGCCGGATCGAGGCGTGGCGCGAGCGCATGCATGTTGAAGACGAATCGACCGTAGGACGCGTGTACGCGAAAATTCGGCGTGAAGCGCGCGCCGGGTTCAATGGGTGGAAAGGGGCTGAAGAAGCGGCCGATCGCGCGTCCGGCGACAACCAGCCGACGCGCCATCGAGTGCCAAAGCAATTTGACTTTCATGTCGACTCCCGAGCCGATGGACGAGAACGTCTCGTCCAACATGCTCGATTGGAGATGAATCGACATCAAGATGTCGACAAGAATCCGCCACTGCGCGCAAAGATTCCATCAACGACAAGACCTGTTCGGCGAAGATGGCCCACCGTCCCAGGCGGTCGGCGGTCACGAACCGGCGACCCGGATCGGTTCTCGAAGATTCCGACGATGGTCTGCTTCATTCCGGTACGCCATGGGCGCCGAGTCAGGTCGCAACGCGATACGGGCGGCGCAAGTCGACGCTCGAATCGTTTGCAGATACCCACTGCA
>Ga0302314_10005736_pt1 | contig 22583 bp, 22 predicted proteins | sample III_Palsa_N2_3_FD_200533 | JGI IMG/M metagenome (GOLD analysis project Ga0302314, IMG submission 200533) | Peat permafrost microbial communities from Stordalen Mire near Abisko, Sweden - III_Palsa_N2_3 | ecosystem: Environmental > Terrestrial > Soil > Palsa > Peat permafrost | place: Sweden... | reverse complement strand
TGATCAGCGAGCAGATGGTCGGCAGCGTGCAGCGCGTGCTGGTGGTGCGGCCCTCGCGGCGTGACGCGCGGGAACTGGCCGGACGCACCGAGAACAATCGCTGGGTCAATTTCGCAGGTCCCGAATCCCTCATGAACCGGTTTGTCGATGTGACCATCAGCGAAGCCCGGGCGCACACGCTGCGTGGCCGGCTCAAGGTACGCGATGCAGCGTGAGTTTGCGCTCGAGCCCGTCGACAACGCGCGGCTGGCCAATCTGTGTGGCCCACTGGATGAAAACCTGCGGATGGTCGAGAACCGGCTGAACGTCGAGGTGCATCGGCGCGGCGAGAGCTTTCGGGTCGTCGGGGAACGTGCCCCGGAAGCCGAGGACACGCTGCGCGAACTGTTCCGCCTGTCGAAGAACGAAGATGTGACGCCGCATCGCGTGCACCTGACGCTGCACGAACGCACCAGCGACCTCGAACATCCGGCGGGCCAGGACGACGAAAACGATCCGTCCATCCGCGTGCAGCGCGGCGCCATCCGCGCCCGCGGCGGCAACCAGCGCGAGTACCTGAAGCAGATCAAAGCCAGTGACCTCACCTTCGGGGTCGGACCGGCCGGCACCGGCAAGACGTATCTGGCGGTGGCCTCGGCGGTCGAGTCGCTGCAGTCCGAGCGCGTGCGGCGCATCGTGCTGGTGCGACCCGCGGTGGAGGCCGGCGAACGACTGGGGTTTCTGCCCGGGGATCTGTCGCAGAAAGTGGACCCGTACCTGCGCCCGATGTACGACGCGCTTTACGAGATGCTCGGCTTCGACCGCGTGGCCCGGTTCATCGAGCGCAACGTGATCGAAGTGGCGCCGCTCGCCTTCATGCGCGGCCGCTCGCTCAATGACTCCTTCATCATCCTCGATGAGGCGCAGAACACGACGCCGGAACAGATGAAGATGTTTCTGACGCGCATCGGCTTCGGGTCGCGCGCCGTGGTGACCGGGGATGTCACGCAGACCGACCTGCCGCAGGGCAAGCTCTCCGGTCTGCGTCATGCGCTGGGCGTGCTCAAGGGGGTGACGGGGGTGTCGTTCACGTTCTTCGATGCCCGCGATGTCGTGCGCCATCCGCTGGTCCAGCGCATCGTGCAGGCCTACGAAGCGCGCGGTGACGCGCCGTGAAGCCGCCCGACCCCGCCCACGCAAGCCTGCAGGTCGATGTGGTGCGCGAAGGCCGCGATTGGGCCCCGGGGGTCGCCGAGATCCGCGCCTGGGCCAGCGCGGCGCTGGGTCGCCACGCCGCAGGCTCGGAGCTCGCGGTGCGGGTCGTCAAACCGGTCGAGAGCAAGCGCCTGAATGCCCATTATCGCGGCCGCGACCAGCCCACCAACGTGCTGTCGTTCCCGGTGCCGGCACTGCCTGCCGCGGGCGGGCGCCGCCATGCGCCGCGGCCGCTGGGGGATCTGGTGATCTGTGCCCGCGTCGTGCGCGAGGAGGCGCGGCAGCAGCGCAAGGCCCTCAAGGCGCACTGGCGGTGCTCAAGCGCTTCGGCATCGCCAATCCCTATCGGAGCATGTGAGGTGGCCAAGGACACAGGTACCACGGGTCGCTGGCTGCGCCGGATCACTCAGACCCTGGCGGGTGAGGCGCACGACCGCGAGGCGCTGGTGGCGCACATGCAGGACGCGCGCGAACACGGCCTCATCGACAATGACGCGATGGCCATGCTCGAGGGCGTGCTGGACGTGGCCGACCTGCAGGTGCGCGACATCATGGTGCCGCGCACGCAGATGGCCGTGGTGCGCCGCGAGGAACTCGCTGCGGATCTGCTGGCGCGGGTGATCGAAAGCGGTCACTCCCGCTTCCCGGTGATGGATGACGACCGTGACGACATCGTCGGCATCCTGCTCGCCAAGGACCTGCTGCGACTGTGCGTGGCGGGGGAGAAGGAGCGCTTCGATATCCGCGAGTTCATGCGCCCGGCGGTGTTCGTACCGGAGTCCAAGCGCCTGAACATGCTGTTGAAGGAATTCCGCGGCAATCGCAATCACATGGCGATCGTCGTCGACGAATACGGTGGGGTCTCGGGCCTGGTCACCATCGAGGATGTCATCGAACAGATCGTCGGCGACATCGACGATGAGTTCGACATCGAGGAGGACGATCAGAACATCCGCAAGGAGGCCGAGCACCAGTACGCGGTGCGCGGCGTCACGCGCCTGGATGAGTTCAACGAATACTTCGGCACCGACCTCGCCGATGGGGACTTCGACACCGTGGCGGGCCTGGTGATGAAGGCGCTGGGTCGGTTGCCCCGGCGCGGCGAGGCCGTCCAGCTTGCCGGTCTGGAACTGCGGGTGGTGCGGGTCGACCGCCGCCGCATCGACATGCTGCGGGTGACCTGTCCGCGGGATCTGCCCCCATCGCCAGCGCCGCCCGCCGGCTGATGGTGCGGTTGGCCCTGGCGGCCGCCGCGGGTGCGGCATTGACCGCGGCCTTCGCGCCGCTGAACCTGTGGCTGCTGGCGCTGCTGTCGCCGGCGCTGCTGATCGCGCTGTGGCAGGACGCCCCGCCGCGCCATGCCGCGGCGCTGGGGTTCTGGTTCAACCTCGGCACCTTCACCGCCGGCACCTACTGGCTGTACATCAGCATTCATCAAATCGGCGGTGCACCGCTGTGGATCGCGTTCCTCGCCATGGGCGCCGTGGTCTGCGCCCTCTCGCTGTACGGCGCCTTCCTGGGTTGGGCCGTGGCGCGCTGGCTGCCGGCCAGCGGCGGGGTGCGCTGGATGGTGGGACTGCCGGCGGCGTGGCTGCTGGTGGAATGGTTCCGGGGCTGGTTCCTCACCGGCTTTCCGTGGCTGTCGCTGGGCTATTCGCAAACGGGCACCTGGCTGGCGGGCATCGCCCCGGTGCTCGGGGTGTATGGGGTGTCGGCATTGCTGCTGGTGGGCGCCGGCGCGCTGGTCACTGTCGTGGCGGGCTCGCGCCGCGAACGGCTGCTCGCGCTCGGGGTGCTGGTGCTGACCTGGGGGGTGCCGGCGGCGCTGCAGGGCATCGCGTGGACCCGACCTTCCGGGCCGCCCATCAGCGTCGCCATCGTCCAGGGCGCCATTCCGCAGGATGAGAAGTGGCAGGACGCGCATCGCAACGCGCAGATGGACACTTACCGCGACCTGACACGCCAGGCCTTGGGCACCCGGGTGATCTTCTGGCCCGAAGCGGCGTTGCCCGATGTCGCGCAGCACCTGGGCGACTACCTGCTGGAGCGCTACCACGAGGCGCATGCGCAACACTCCGACCTGGTCGCCGGCATGCTGCGCCAGGTGCACGACGGGGACTTCTACAACTCCATCATGACGATGGGCGAGAGCGTCGACTGGTACGACAAGATGCACCTCGTGCCCTTCACCGAGGTGATCCCGGTACCCAATTTCGCCCGCAAGTGGCTGGAGTTCATGCACCTGCCGTACGAGGACTTCCAGTATGGCGCCAGCAACCAGCAGCCGCTGGCGGTGGGCGGCCTCGTCCTGTTGCCGGCCATCTGCTACGACGACGCCTACGGGAGCGCGAATCTGCAGATGCTGCGCACGGCCAATGCACTTGTGACTGTGACGAATGATGCCTGGTTTGGCCATTCCACGGCCCGCTACCAGCATCTGCAGATCGCCCAGATGCGCGCGATCGAGACCGGCCGCTACCTGATCCGCGCGGCGAATGACGGCATTTCGGCCATCATCGGCCCGGACGGGCGGGTGCAGGCCATGGCACCGGGTTATGTCCCGACCGTGCTGCGCGGCGCGGTGGTGCCGCGGGTAGGACGGCCGCCATATGCCCGGTTTGGAAACTGGTTGATAATTTCTCTTGCTGCCACCACGCTGGCGGCGGTGCTGGTCCGAAGCAGCGTGCGTGGGGACAGACGGAACCTTGGCCGCTGAGGCGCTGTCCACGGTGGTCCAGCTTCAATTTTTATTGCGTCGGAGTCGTACATGACCTTTTCCCGGTCGGCCCACGGGGCAGTTTTTGCAGTAATCGCTACGGTGATCTCCGGATTGATTCCGGCAGTGTCGATGGCACAGGCCCCGGCGGCGCGGTCCGCCGAACCGCTGCCGGCGGTCACCATGCCGGACTTCTCAGCGCTCGTGGAACGCTACGGCCCGGCGGTCGTGAACGTGGAAGTCGTGGAGCGTCCCCAGGCGGGCGGTCGCGGCGGCCCGGACGCGGATGACCCGCTGAACGATTTCTTCCGGCGCTTCGGCATCCCGAACCAGGGCGGCCAGCCGCGCAATGCGCCGCCCGCGCATGGCACCGGTTCGGGGTTCATCGTCAGTCCCGATGGCTACATCCTGACCAATGCCCACGTGGTCTCCTCGGCCGAGACCGTGACCGTCAAGCTGACCGACCGGCGTGAGTTCCAGGCCAAGGTCGTCGGCCAGGACGAGCGCACCGACGTCGCGGTCATCAAGATCGACGCCCAGAACCTGCCGGTGGTGAAGATCGGGGATCCGCGGCTGCTGAAGCCCGGGCAGTGGGTGGTCGCCATCGGCTCGCCGTTCAATTTCGACAATACCGCAACGGCTGGCATCGTCAGCGCCACGGCGCGCTCACTGCCCAATGACAACTCCGTCGTGCCCTTCATCCAAACCGACGTGGCGGTGAACCCGGGCAACTCCGGCGGCCCGCTGTTCAACACGCGCGGCGAAGTGGTCGGCATCAACTCGCAGATCTTCAGCCAGACCGGCAGCTACATGGGCCTCTCATTCGCCATTCCGATCGACATCGCCGTCAATGTCGAGAACCAGCTGATCAAGACCGGCCACGTCGTGCGCGGCCGCATCGGCGTCACCATTCAGGATGTGAACGCGGCGTTCGCCGAGTCCTTCGGCCTCGGCCGCCCGCGCGGCGCGCTGGTGGGCATGGTCGAGCCGGGTGGTCCGGCCGATAAGGCGGGCATCAAACCCGGCGACGTCATCCTCGCCGTCAACGGCCAGAACATCGATCACTACGGCGAGCTGTCGCTGACGGTCTCCAACCTGCATCCGGGCACCGACGCGCGCCTCTCGGTGTGGCGTGGCGGCAAGGCGCAGGACATGACCGTGAAGATCGCCGTCGTCAATGAGGATCAGGACAAGACGGCCGCCAACAAGTTGTCGAAGGGTCCGGCCAGCGGCCAGGCCGAGCGCCTGGGGTTGACCGTGCGCGCGCTGACCACCGATGAGAAGAGCCAGGCGCAGACCGATGGCACGCTGGTGGTCGAAAGTGTGGTGGGTCCCGCGGCCGCAGCCGGTGTGCAGCCGGGCGACATCATCCTCGGCATCAACGGCAAGGCCATCCACGGCACTGCTGAGCTGCAGGCGGCGGCGAAGACCGCGGCCAGGACCATCGCGCTCCTTATCCAGCGCCAGGACCAGCAGATTTTCGTGCCATTGCGCCTGAACTGAACTGACGCGTCATGCAGGAAAGCTACGATCCGGCGGCCATTGAACGGGCCGCCCAGGACTATTGGAACCGGACGGGGACGTTCGCCGCCCAGGAAACCCCGGGCAAACCCAAGTACTACTGCCTGTCGATGTTTCCGTACCCGTCGGGACGGCTGCACATGGGCCATGTGCGCAACTACACCATCGGCGATGTACTGTCGCGGTTCATGCGCATGCAGGGCCGCAATGTGCTGCAGCCCATGGGTTGGGATGCCTTCGGCCTGCCGGCCGAGAACGCGGCCATGCAAAACAGCGTGCCACCGGCCCGGTGGACCCGCGAGAACATCGCGTACATGAAGCGGCAGCTGCAGTCGCTCGGGCTGGCCATCGACTGGCGGCGTGAGGTCGCGACCTGCGATCCGGCCTACTACCGCTGGAACCAGTGGCTGTTCCTGCGGATGCTCGAGACCGGCATTGCCTATCGACGCACTGGTGTCGTGAACTGGGATCCGGCGGACCAGACCGTGCTCGCCAATGAGCAGGTCATCGACGGGCGCGGCTGGCGCACGGGCGCGCTGATCGAGAAGCGCGAGATCCCGATGTACTACCTGAACATCACCCGCTACGCCCAGGAGCTGCTCGACTCGCTCGAGGAGTTGGGCGGCTGGCCGGAACGCGTGCGGGTGATGCAGGCCAACTGGATCGGGCGCAGCGAGGGCACCGAAATCGCCTTTGCGTACGCACCGGACCTCGAGAAGCTGATGGGCTCGGCCGGGGCCCTCAAGGTCTTCACCACGCGCGCGGACACCCTGTTCGGCGCCACGTTCATGGCCATCGCGGCCGAACATCCGATCGCGACGGCGGTCGCGGCCGGCAATGCGGCGATCGCGGAGTTCGTCGCCGAGTGCAAGCGCGGCAGCGTCATGGAAGCGGACATTGCGGTGCAGGAGAAGACGGGCGTCCGCACCGGCGTGCAGGTGCTGCATCCGTTCACCGGCAAGCCGGTCGAAGTGTGGATCGCCAACTACGTGCTGATGGGTTATGGCGAAGGCGCCGTCATGGGCGTACCTGCCCACGACGAGCGCGATTTTGAGTTTGCGAGCCGCGCCGGCATCTCTATCGAGACGGTGGTGAAGTCGGCGACAGGCGCCTACGACACGGTCGTCGCGCCCTGGCAGGATGCCTATGGCGAACACGGCATCACCGTGAACTCCGGGGAGTTTTCGGGCCTGACGTTCCAGGCCGCCGTGGATGCCATCGCCGCGGCGCTCGCGGCGCGCGGCATCGGTCGCAAGCGCGTGCAGTTCCGGCTGCGCGACTGGGGCATCTCGCGCCAGCGGTACTGGGGTTGCCCGATACCGCTGATCCACTGCACAACCTGCGGTGATGTGCCGGTGCCGGATGCGCAGCTGCCGGTGCTGCTGCCCGAAGACCTGGTGCCGGATGGCAGCGGCAATCCGCTGGGCAAGACACCGGCGTTCTACGAGTGCACATGTCCGCGGTGCGGGGCCGCGGCGCGCCGCGAAACCGACACCATGGACACGTTCGTGGATTCCTCGTGGTACTTCCTGCGCTACACCAGCTTCGACGACTCCGACGCCATGGTCGATGAGCGCGCCCGCTACTGGATGCCGGTCGATCAGTACGTCGGCGGCATCGAGCACGCCATCCTGCACCTGCTGTACTCGCGGTTCTGGACCAAGGTCATGCGTGACCTGAAACTGCCGAGCGTCAATGAGCCGTTCACCAATTTGCTGACCCAAGGCATGGTGCTCAACGACATCTATTCGCGGCACCCGGCCGAAGGCCGCCGCCAGTTCTTCGATCCGGCGCAGGTCACCACGACCGTGAACCCCGACGGCAGCACGCGCTTCACCGCGCCGCTGCCTGATGGGGAGGTCGTGGAAGTGCAGCACGACGGCCTGGGCACCATGTCCAAGTCGCGCAACAACGGCGTGGATCCGCAGCAACTCGTGGAGCGCTTCGGCGCGGACACGGTGCGGCTGTTCGTCATGTTCGCGGCGCCCCCTGAGCAGACCTTGGAGTGGTCGGATGAGGGCGTGCTCGGATCCTCCCGGTTCCTGCGTCGTTTGTGGACCGCCGTGCATGAGCATGTCCAGGCTGGCCCCGCGCCCGCGCTGGAGGTCGCGGCGCTGGATGCCGGCCAGAAGGCATTGCGGCGGATTGCGCACCAGACGCTGGCGAAAGTGACCGACGACATCGGCCGGCGCCGCACCTTCAACACCGCCATCGCGGCGGTGATGGAGCTGCTGAATGCGATCGGACGCTTCAGCGATGCGTCGGCGCAGGGACGTGCCGTGCGGCAGGAGGCCTGCACGATCATCGCGGTGTGCCTCTCGCCCATCGTGCCACACGTATGTCATACGCTGTGGCAGGCGCTCGGCCATGCCGGTGCGCTGATCGATCAGCCCTGGCCCGCCCCGGATGCGGCGGCGCTCAAGCAGGATCAGATCGAGATCAGCGTGCAGGTGAACGGCAAGATGCGCGCGCGCGTGAGCATCGCGGCCGACGCCGACGAGGCCACCGTGCGCAGTGTCGTCATGGCGGATGAGCGTGTGCAGAAGTTCGTAGGCGCAGGGCCGGCGCGCAAGGTGATCTATGTACCCGGCAAGCTGGTGAACATCGTTGTTTGAACGATGCGCAACTAGCGTCGCGCTGAGCCTGATCCTGGGGGCGGCGCTGGGACTGACGGGCTGCGGCTTTCACATGGAGGGCCACACGCCGTTGCCAGCGCAGTTCAAGGTGTCCTACGTGGATGCGCACGACCGGCAGAGTGATTTCGTGCAGGGGCTGCGCAGTGCGCTGCTGGTGAACGGCGTGATCGTCACGGAGGACACCACGGCTGCCACCGCGACGGTGCACGTGCTGGATGACAAGCATGTCCAGCGCGTACTGTCGGTGTCGCCGGATAATCTGCCGCGCGAGTATGAGCTTACGTATACCGTGCGGTTCTCGGTCACGGCCGGCGACAAGGAGTTGCTGGCGCCGCAGGAAGTCGCCTCGACGCGCGAGTACAGCTTCACGGTGACGCAACTCCTGGCCAAGGAAAACGAGGAAGCGATCCTGCAGGCGGCCCTCGCGCACGACCTGGTCGACGTGGTCATGCGTCGACTGTCGAGTCTCTAGGCGCCTTAAGCGCAGATGCTGCGGCTGCTCACCCTGGATCGTGTCGAGCTGGCGCTGGTGCTGCATCATTACGGCCTGCAGCTGACGCTGGTGGCGCCGCACGAGGAGATCCCGGGCTCCTACTGGGGCGAGAGTGAGGCCGGCCTCACGGGCGATACGCTCTACGCCCGCCTCGATACCCCCGTGCACTCCGTCCTGCACGAAGCCAGTCACTACGTGTGCATGACCCCCGAGCGTCGCGCTGGCCTCGATCGCGATGCGGGCGGTGATGACCCCGAAGAGTCCGCGGTGTGCTACCTGCAGATCCTCATGGCCGACGCTTTGCCGGGTGTGGGGCGCGAGCGTCTGATGCAGGACATGGATGAGTGGGGCTACAGCTTTCGGCTGGGGAGCACGCGCGCCTGGTTTGCAAGCGATGCGGAGGATGCGCGCGAATGGTTGATTGCGCGCGGCGTCATTCGTGCGGATGGGTCGCTCACGGGTGAACTCAGATGCTGATCACCTCGCGCGGCGCGTCTCCAGCCTCGGGGGTCGATAGACCAGCCAGTCAAGGACCTCCCAACGCCGCACCACCGCAAGGCGCAGCACGGGTACGAGAACGATCTCGACTGCCGCCAGTCCATTCAGGAACGGGGACCGCGGTGCAACACAGGCGCAGATGATCTGGGTTGCGAGCAATGCCGTAACTCCGGCAACGGTCAATGTGTCGATAAGATTCCGACCACGCACCAAAAGCAGGTTGAAATAGAGAACCAGGGCACCCGAGGCCAGGGGCAGCACCAGAAGGCCGCCTAAGCGGATAAAATCAGGCAGAGCATCCGCTGCGCCCAGCATGGTAAGCGTAACGGCCCAAACGAGCGCCGTAGTGATTGCGACGCTGTACCAGCCGTATCGTTCCGCCGTTCCGAGTAACTCCAGGCGTCCCAGACCTGCAACGAGCCACAGCGATTTCACGCGCCGCATCATGCCGATTGCGAGGACGGCCGCGGCGGGCCCGGCGAACGCGCAGATCACTGAAACACGCAACACCAGCGGCGCGGCGACCCGACCTTGGGTGGCGATCAGTGGCAGCAAAGCCGGGAGGGCTACGCAGAACACCACGATTACCATCGGGCGCAGACTCCACCGCAGTCGGCCTTGATTGTTACCGGAGAGCAGCATGCGAATGGCGTCCTTCCGCGTGTACGGGCCCAGGTTGCGGGCACTCGCAAAGTGCGCCGCGGGTTGCGCGTCCGCCGTTCGCGGGCCGACCCAGGACGTCAATGTGATCCGCCGGGCGTTCAGGTACATGATGCCGAATACCACCCAGGCGAGGACTTCGGCCAATGCAGAGACGCGCAAGCCGATCGGCGTGAGCAACGCCTCGTGCACAGGGCGATCCAAAAATCTCGAGGACAGGTGCTGTGTCAGCCGCGGCACCAGCAGGCACGCTGCGAACCACCAGATGCCGCCGTATCGGTGCGAAATGCTGTAGGACGCGAAGAATGCCAGCGTCGCGATGCCGAACACAGCGAGAAATGTCGGGACCGGATGCGGACCGCCTGTCCGTGCCAGCGCCGCAGTTATCACCGCGGTAACCAGCGCAGCCAACAGCAACTGCGTCGCAAGTTGCCCCAGCAGCAACTTGAACCGGCCGAACAGAATGAGGCCCACCGGCCGCGGCGCAGACACCATGCGGAACACAATGCCACTGGTGACCAGGGGACCGATCACGGCGAGGGTGACACCCAGAATCGCCAGTATCACGAAGCCACCACTCAAACCGATCAGCACCATTCCGAGCCCGATGACCAGCAGCCAGCGCTGCAACCGGATGGCGCACAGCATCAGGAGGGCAGCCCGCATGATGCCGCTCACGCGTGGAACTCCAGAAAGATGTCTTCGAGACTCAACGGCTCTACTTCGATCTCGGCGTCGAGGGCCCGGCGCAGATCCGCGAGTTGCTCCTCGTTCCAGTGACTGACCACGGCGCTGGCGCGTTGGCCGCTGATCTGCTGGGAGATCGCGTTCCCCAGGGGCAGGCTGGACGGCAGCAGTCGTCGTGCGGAAATGTTCAGGCGCACGACGGCCTCCTTGAGCGCATCCAGAGGTCCTGCCCAGGCCAACTCGCCGTTACGCACAATCCAGATCTGATCCGCGACACGTTCGAGATCCGAGATGATGTGACTGGAGAAGAGCACTGTGCGGACGTGGTCGGCAGAGATCTCGATCACCTCGCTCAGGAACTGTCGGCGGGAGATCGGATCCAGGCTCGCCACGGGTTCATCGAGAACCAGAAGTTCCGGTTCGTGCCCGAGTGCCAGCAGCGTCGAAAGTTTCTGGCGCTCACCCCCTGACAGGGTCTGGATCAGACTGTCCATCGGTACCTCCCACGCCGCCAGCAGCCGCTCGATCAAGGCGTGGTTCCAATGCCGATGCAGCGCGGCGATCAGCGCCAGTTGCTGTCTGCACGTGAGCAGGCTGACGAGCTCATCCTGCTGCGGCACGAAGCCGATCCTGCCCTTGGTGGCTGCCGGCAGCGTGAAGCTGTCGTGGCCGAACAGTTGCGCGCTGCCGTTGGAGGCGGGCGAGAAGCCGAGCAGGATCTCCAGCAACGTGGTCTTGCCGGCACCATTCTTGCCGATGATACCCACGACGCTGCCGGCATCCACATCGACTGAGATATTCCGCAGGATGGTTTTTTTGCCAATGGTCTTGCCAAGGCCGCGCGTCGTTACCACGGATTCAGTCACGGTTCTTCTCCATCTTCTTCGCGATGAATTGACACAGGTCGGTTGATTTCAGCTCCAGCTGCCGCGCCGCCAGCACCAGCGCGTCCACCTGTGATTCGATTTGCTTCAGGCGCTGCGGCAGTGAACCGGCGCCGTGGCGACCTGCCGCGATGGTCATGGGTTTGCCGCGGTTCCGCTGCAGCAGGCCCTCGTTCTCGAGCAGGCTGTAGGCCTTCGAAATCGTGGTGGGGTTGACGGTGTACTCGGTGGCGACTTCGCGTACCGAAGGCAGCTCCGTGCCGGGGGTCAGCTGGCCACTGGCCACCATGCGCCGGACCTGTTGGATGAGCTGCAGATAGATCGGCACCCCCGAGCTGGGCTGGAGGGTGAAGATCCGGAGTGCAAGGGTGTTTGCCATATGGGTGTACGAGTATACTCGTACACATAGGGAAGGCAACTGACTGGCGGCGCAACTACCCGGTGGGTGTTACCGGGCCGGGCGCTGTTTGTGCTGCGCGAAGCCGTCGGTGGCCGCGACCAGTGCACTCGAGGTGGTGACCTCGAAGGCCGAATGTCCGGCGTTGCCGATGATGCGCAGTTCGGCCTCCGGCCACGCGCGGTGCAGGTCCCAGGCGCTGCGCATGGGACAAACGACGTCGTAGCGACCCTGCACGATCACCGCCGGTATGTGCCGGATGCGGTCGATGTCGGACAGCAGCTGATCATCCTGGCGCAGGAAACCGTTGTTGATGAAGTAGTGACACTCGATGCGCGCGAAGGCCGCTGCGTATTGCGCATCGGCGGCGAACTTGGCGATGTAGTCCGGGTTCTGCTGCAGATAACTGGTGGCACCTTCCCAGACGGACCACGCGGTCGCCGCCTCGGTGACGACCTTGCGGTCGGTGCTCGTGAGTCGTCGGTAGTACGCCCGGATCATGTCGTGGCGTTCGGCTTCGGGAATGGGCGCGAGGTAGCGCTCCCACTGGTCCGGATACAGCGCCGCGGCGCCGCCGGGGTTCTGATAGAACCAGTCCAGTTCCCAGCGACGCAGCATGAAGATGCCGCGCAACACCAGTTCGGTAACGCGCTCGGGGTGCGCCTGAGCATAGGCCAGCGCCAGGGTCGAGCCCCAGGAGCCACCGAACACCAACCAGCGCTCGATCCCCAGGAGCTCACGCACGTTCTCGATATCGAGCACCAGATGCCAGGTGGTGTTATCCACCAGGCTGGCGTGCGGACGGCTGCGGCCGCAACCGCGCTGGTCGAGCAGCACGATGCGGTAACAATCCGGATCGAAGAACTGCCGCATGCTCGGATCAGTGCCGCCACCGGGTCCGCCGTGCAGGAACACCGCCGGTTTGCCCTGCGGATTACCGCTCTCCTCGTAATAGATCTCGTGAACTGCCGAAACACGCAGCATGCCGCTGTTATAGGGCGCCAGGGGCGGATACAGGCCCTCGGCGGCCCGGGAGTGTCCAGCTGGCGCCACGGCTGGCGAGCGGCCGCGGCGGCTCGTCGCTCCCGTTGCGGGCTTTACAGAAGGTGCTCTTCCGGGCTTTTTCGCCGTTTTTGCCGCCTGCGCGGTGCGTTTTGCGGTGGGGCGGCCTTTGACAGTAACCATCTCTAAGGCTCGTTTCACTGGATACCCCAATATAGCGCAGGTAGCATTAAGGCCATGGTCCAGCCCGCGTGCTTTAGCCGCCTTTGAAAGTCAAAACAGAGTTGCTCATTGCGCACCTGCGAGAGCGGCTGCTGCCCGTATACCTGATATCCGGTGATGATCCACTGCTGACCGGTGAGGCCGTTGACGCCGTACGGCTGCGCGCGCGCGAAAGCGGCTTTACGGAGCGTGACGTGCACTTCATGGATCGGGGCGGCGACTGGGACGCCGTGCTGGCGTCGGTCGCATCAATGTCCTTGTTTGCGGAACGCCGCATCGTTGAAGTGCGCCTGCCGACCGGACGCCCCGGGGTTACCGGTAACCGAATCCTGAAGCGCGTGATTGAAAGCGCCGGCGCCGAGACGCTGCTGCTGATTCTCACCGGGCGCCTGGATCGCGAGGCATCCGGCAGTGAATGGGTGCGCGCGGTCGAAGCGCACGGCGCGTCGGTGGCGGTGTGGCCGATCGCGCGCGCCGCGTTTCCCGAGTGGCTGCAGGAGCGCGCCCGCAGGCTCAATCTGAGTGTCGCGCCGGACGCGCTGGCGCTGCTCATGGAACGGACCGAGGGCAATCTGCTTGCCGCCGCGCAGGAGCTCGCTAAGCTCGCGCTGCTTGCCGTCGATGGGCGGGTCGACGCCGCCGCCGTGCTGGCCAGTTCCACGGACAGTTCGCACTTCGATGTGGCCGAACTCGATCGCGCCCTGACCCAGGCCGATGGCACGCGCGCACTGCGGGTGCTGGCCGGATTGCGGGCCGAGGAGGTTGAACTGCCGCTGGTGCTGTGGGCGGCAGTCAAGGCGTTGCATGCGGTGCTCGCGGCCGAAGCCGGTACGGCGCCGCCGCGTGGCGGCTATGGATTCAACAGCGCGCCGCCCCGGCGGCGCCGGATGGGTGCCGCGCCGGCGGCACTGGTGGCGCGCGCCGCGCGCGCCGACGCCATGGCCAAGGGGCGCATGCGCGGTGATGCTTGGGATGAGCTGGCGCTGTTGGCCGCGGATCTGTGCGGCAACCGCGCTTTGGCCGCCGCGCCGTACGCGGTGGGTTGAAGATCAGGACATTATGGAACCAATCGGAATTTTTGGCGGTACGTTCGATCCCATTCACGTCGGGCATCTGCGTACGGCATTCGAACTGTGGCAGGAACTGCACCTGACGGAGGTCCGCTTCCTGCCCACCGGCAGTCCGCCGCATCGCTCCGAGACGCGGGCCAGTCCCGAGCTGCGCCTGGCGATGGTGCGCGCGGCGGTGGCCGGCCAGGCGGGCTTCGTGGTCGATGACCGTGAGGTGCGTCGCACCGGACTTTCATATTCGGTTGATACCCTCACGGAGCTGCGACGGGAGTATCCGGATCGCTCCTTGTGTGTGCTCCTGGGGATGGATGCATTTCTGGGACTGCCGAACTGGCATCGCTGGCGCGAAGTGCTGGACCTCGCGCATGTCGTCGTCGTACACCGTCCCGGCTGGCGTGCGCCCGCCCAGGGGCCGCTGGGAGAGGTCATGGTGGACCGCGGTACCGGCAGTGTGCGCGACCTGCATACCCGCCTGGCCGGCAACGTCTATGTTCATGTCCCGACTCAGCTCGAGATTTCCTCCACGGAACTGCGTCAGCTCATCGAGGCGGGGCGCGATCCGCGGTATCTAGTTCCGGACCCGGTGCGAAAGATAATTCTGGAAACCGGGTGTTATGCTCAGCGTGAACGCTGAACCTTCATAAGGAGATTGCAACCTTTGCCAATGGCTACGACCCGTACCCGAGCCCGCCGAGCGACTGAGTCGCCCCCCGCAACGCCCCCATCACCGGTGCCTGGCCTGGTCCAGGTGGCGCTGGATGACATGAAGGCCGTCAACATCAAGGTTCTGGATGTCCGCGGTCTCACTGACATCGCCGATACCCTGATCATCGCCTCCGGTAATTCCGATCGCCACGTGCGCAGCATTGCCGAGCGCGTGATTCAAAGCGCCAAGGCCGGCGGTTACCCGCCGTTCGGTGTGGAAGGCGCGCGCCAGGGCGAATGGGCGCTAGTGGACCTGCATGACGTCATCGTGCACGTGATGCTGCCGCGAGTCCGCGAGTTCTACGGCCTGGAAAGGCTGTGGGGCACAGCGGATGTGCCGGCTGTGTCGGCGGTACCGAAGGTGACGACGCCCAGGGCGGTGGTGACGCGCAAACGCCCCGGCACCGCGCCCCGCAAGCGCGCGGTCCGCACGCCGCAGGCCTAGCAGCAGGTCGGACTTGGGGTGGGCTGATCGGGCCGCCGCGGCCCGACGGGTAGCGCCGTGCCAGGTTCCAGTCATGCGAATACGCATCATCGCCGTCGGCGAGCGCATGCCACGCTGGGTGGACGAGGTCGTCGCGGACTACACCCGACGACTGGCCGGCAGCCTCAAGGTGACCCTGGCGGAAGTGCCCGCGGGCCAGCGCAGCAGTCGCGGCGATCCCGCCCAGGCAATGCATACCGAGGGCCAGCGCATCCTGGCCCTCATCAAGCCGCAGGAGTTCGTGGTCGTCCTCGATGAGCGCGGCGTCCAAAGCACCACTCGTGAGCTGGCCACGTGGCTCGCCGGCCGCATGAACGACGGGCGCGATCTGGTGCTGGCCATCGGCGGGCCGGATGGCCTCGCGAGCGAAGTGCTGGCGCGCAGCGACCAGAAGCTGTCACTGTCGAAGCTGACCTTGCCCCATCCGCTGGTGCGGGTGGTGCTGGCCGAACAACTGTACCGGGCACACACCGTTCTTTCCGGACATCCGTATCATCGTGACTGAGCCTGCTTTTTCGAGGTCCCAATGTCATCGAGTCCCGTGCTGCGGCTGGCTTCGGCTTCCCCCCGACGTCGGGAGCTGCTGGCGCAGATCGGCGTGCCGCACGCGGTCGCGGTGGCCGACGTGGACGAGAGCGCCCGGGACGGGGAGGCGGTGAGCGCATATGTCGAGCGCGTGGCCCGCGCGAAGGCCGAGGCGATCTGGGAGCGGGGACGGGACCTGCCGGTCCTCGGCGCGGATACGACCGTGGTGCTCGATGGCGTGAGCCTCGGCAAACCGCGTGATCGCGCGCAGGGCCTGGCGATGCTCGAAGCGCTCGCGGGACGCGAGCATCGCGTCCTGACCGCCGTGGCGCTGGTGACTGCGGCCGGCACGCACTGCCTGACGAGCGCCAGTACGGTGCGCATGCGCGCTTCCACGGCGCAGGAACGGGCGCGCTACTGGGACACCGGTGAACCGCGCGACAAAGCCGGTGGTTACGCCATCCAGGGGCTGGGTGCCGTGTTCATCGAATCACTGCAGGGCAGCTACTCGGGCGTGATGGGGCTGCCGCTGTTTGAGACCGCCGCGCTGCTGGCGGCGGCGGGCGTACCGTGCTGGAGCACATCGTGAGCAGCGAACTGCTGGTCAACCTCGGTCCGCGCGAGACCCGTGCCGCGCTGGTCGAGAACGGCGCGCTCACCGAAATCCACATCGAACGCGTCAGCAAGCGCGGCCTGGTCGGCAACATCTACAAGGGTCGCGTGTCGCGCGTGCTGCCGGGCATGCAGGCCGCGTTCATCGATGTGGGCCTGGAGCGCACCGCCTTTCTGCACGTCGCGGATATCGCGCTGGTGCGACCCGATGACACGGTGGTCAGCCTGCCGCCCATCGATGACATCCGGCGCCTGGTGACGCAGGGCGATGAGCTCCTGGTACAAGTCGTCAAGGATCCCATGGGCACCAAGGGTGCGCGGCTCACCACCTTCGTCGCGCTGCCCTCGCGCTACTTGGTGTTCATGCCCCGCGGCGAGGGCATCGGCGTGTCAGCGCGCATCGAGGATGATGCGACCCGCCAGCGCCTGAAGGCGGCCATTGCCGCGGTGCTGCCGCCGCAGGCCATCGGCGGCTACATCGTGCGCACCGCCGCGCAGACCGCCGATGCTGGCGGCCTGCGCGAGGACGTCGCCTACCTGGACAAGCTTTGGCGCCACGTGCGCGAAGTGTCGGCGCGGGTCGAGGCCGGCAACATCGTGCACGCGGATCTGCCCCTGCCACTGCGCGTGCTGCGCGATGAGCTGGTTCCCGAAGTATCACGGGTGCTGGTGGACTCGGCTGCCGAACTTGCCGGCATGCTGGAGTTCGCGCGCACGTTCCTGCCGGACAGCCCGGTACCGATCGAGCTGTATACAGGGCAGCGGCCGCTGTTCGACATGCACGGGGTGGAAGAGGAGCTGACGCGCGCCCTGGACCGCAAGGTGTCGCTGAAGTCCGGCGGCCATCTGGTCATCGATCAGACCGAGGCCATGACCACCATCGATGTGAACACCGGTGGCTATGTCGGGCATCGCAACCTCGAGGAAACGATCTTCCGCACCAACCTCGAGGCCGCCGTCGCGATTGCCCGGCAGCTGCGGCTGCGCAATCTCGGCGGCATCATCATCATCGACTTCATCGACATGGGCGATGCCGCCCATCGTCGCCAGGTGCTGCAGGCGCTGGAGCGTGCCCTCGCCTCCGATCGTGCCCAGACGCATATCGTCAGTCTCTCGCCGCTCGGACTGGTGGAGATGACCCGCAAGCGCACCCGCGAGAGCCTCGAGCACCTGCTGTGCAAGGCCTGTCCGGCCTGCGAGGGACGCGGCTTCGTGAAGACCCCCGAAACGGTCGCGCATGACGTCTTTCGCGAGATCATGCGTCAGAGCCAGCAGTTTGCCAGCCGGGAACTGCTGATCCTGGCGCACCAGGAAGTGGTGGATCATCTGCTGGAGAACGAGTCGGCGAGCCTCGCCGAGCTTGAACACCAGGTGGGACGCCCCATACGGTTACAGGTCGAGGCGCTGTACGGCGTGGATCAGTTTGACGTGGTGCTCATTTGAAAGTCGCAACCCTGCAGATGAACTCGGGACCCGATGTCGCCCACAACGTGGGCGTCGCCGGACAGCTGCTGGCCGATGCCGCCGCCGCCGGCGCGCTGCTGGCGGTGCTGCCGGAGAATTTCGCCATCATGGGCGCGAAGGAGGCCGACCGGCTGGCGGTGGCCGAGGCCCCTGGTTCCGGTCCCATCCAGGATGCGATGGCCGAGCTCGCCCAGAAGCTCGGCATGTGGATCGTGGCGGGAACGCTGCCGATCCGCGGCAAGACTCCCAAGCGCGTCGCCCCCGCCTCGATCGTGTTCGATGCCAACGGGCGGCAGGTCGCCCGCTACGACAAGATCCACCTGTTCGACGTGGATATACCGGACAAGAAGGAAACTTACCGCGAATCCGCGACCTTCGAGCCGGGAAAAGAGCCGATCGTCGTCGATACACCTGTCGGCAAGCTCGGCCTCTCGGTCTGTTATGACATACGCTTTCCGGAACTCTACCGTCGTCTCTCCGCCCAAGGGGCGACGCTGCTGAGCATCCCGGCCGCGTTTACCGTGCCGACGGGACAGGCTCACTGGGAGGTGCTGCTGCGGGCGCGGGCCGTGGAGAACCTGTGCTACGTGCTGGCGGCGGCGCAATGGGGCACGCACGCCAACGGTCGGGAGACCTACGGCGATGCGATGATCGTGGATTACTGGGGCCGGGTGCTGGTGCGCCGGGCCTCCGGCGCCGGCGTGGTCGTGGCGGACATTGACCCGGCGGCGCAGGCCGACGTGCGGGCGGGGTTCCCCGCCCTCAAGCATCGCGTGCTCTAATGTTCGCAAGCGTTTTTTAAAGGATAGAAGATGGCTACACCCGCCCGCTCCACCGACCCGATGGTCATTGCCCGGGACTCCATCCTGGCCCCCAGCGGCCTGGACGAATCACGGCTGGACCAGGTGTTCGGCAGCCTGATGGCGCATTCGGTGGACTACGCGGACCTGTACTTCCAGCTGGCGCACGAGGAGTCCTGGGCGCTGGAGGACAGCATCGTCAAGGAAGGCAGCGCGGCCATCGAGCAGGGTGTCGGCGTGCGTGCGCTGTCGGGTGAGAAGACCGGCTTTGCGTACTCCGACGAGATCATGCTGCCGGCCCTCGAGGATGCCTCACGCGCGGCGCGCGCCATTGCCGTACAGGGCGGCGGCCGGCCGCTGGCCGTGTGGCAGGCCCGCGCCGGCCACCAGCTGTACCTGCCGGATGATCCGGTGGCGACCTTGAGTGATGCGGACAAGGTGGCGTGGCTGATGCGCGTGGATCGGGAGACCCGCGCGCTCGATCCGCGCGTGAAGCAGGTGATGGCCAGTGTCACCGCGGTGCATGAAGTGATCCTGATCGCCAACAGCGACGGTGAGCTGGCGGCGGACGTGCGCCCGCTGGTGCGCTTCAACGTCTCGGTGATCGTCGAACAGAACGGGCGACGTGAGCAGGGCTACTGCGGCTGCGGCGGCCGTTTCAGCTTGAGCGATCTGGTGGCCGGTGACCGGCCACTGCAACTGGGCCGCGAAGCGGTGCGGCAGGGGCTCGTGAACCTGGAATCGGTCGCGGCTCCCGCCGGGCCCATGACGGTCGTGCTGGGACCGGGCTGGCCGGGAATCCTGCTGCACGAGGCCATCGGCCACGGCCTGGAAGGGGACTTCAACCGCAAGGGCACCTCGGCCTTCGCCAATCGCATCGGTGAGCGGGTCGCCACCGAGGCGTGCACGGTCGTTGATGACGGCACGCTCTCGCGCCGGCGCGGCTCGCTGAATATCGATGACGAAGGCACGCAGACCGAATGCACCACGCTCATCGAAAACGGCATCCTGAAGGGCTACATGCAGGACAAGCTCAACGCGCGGCTGATGGGCACGCGCTCCACCGGCAATGGCCGGCGTGAATCCTTCGCGCATGTGACGCTGCCGCGCATGACGAACACGTACATGCGCCCGGGCCCGCATGCCCCGCAGGACATCATCAAATCCGTCGAGCGCGGCATCTATGCCGTGAACTTCGGCGGCGGCCAGGTCGATATCACCTCCGGCAAGTTCGTGTTCTCCGCCAGCGAGGCCTACGTCATCGAGAACGGCAAACTCGGTGCGCCGCTGAAAGGTGTGACCCTGATCGGCAACGGCCCGGATGTGCTCACCCGCGTCAGCATGGTCGGCAACGATCTGAAACTGGATGAGGGCGTGGGCACCTGCGGCAAGGAAGGCCAGAGCGTGCCCGTGGGCGTCGGCCAGCCCACCTTGCGCATCGACGGCCTCACCGTCGGTGGCACCGGCTAGTGCGTTATGCGCACTGCGGCTGGAATTTCAGCGCGCGGTCGAACCAGCTCAAAAAAGCGTGACGCCGCTCACATTTTGGGCGGCCCGTTGCCCGTACGTTGATCCGAAACACCCCTATAGGAGCTAGTCATCATGCCGCCGGAGTCCAGACCCGAATCCGAACTATCGATCCCCAAGGATCTGCTCTCCGAGGTCGAGCGGCACCTGCCGGCGCGCCGCGGCGATTTCCAGGTCGAAGGCTGGAAGCCCTCATTCATCGCCAGAATGTTCGGGTTCCTGGATCGGGACCGCTCGCGCGAGTGAGCCCATGTTGTCGCGCCCGATCTATGAAAGTCTGCCGTGGGTGTATCTGAGCGCAGGGGCGCTGGCCCTGCTCATCAGTTACCTGCAGACCTCCAGCGCGCTCAGTCTGGTGCTGGGGCTGCCTGGATTGCTGGCCGTTCTGGCCGGCGTGGTGGTCCTGCTGAGGCGGCGCGGCTACCGTCAATTGCGCGCCCAGTACGATGCGCCGGATGCGCTGGATGAGGCGACCGGCGAGCGGCCGCGTGAAACTCTCCCGCGCCAGACCTAACGCCCGCTGAGGCGTTCGATCATCTGTGCCGAGGTTTCGATGATGGTCTCGGTGTGACTGCGCTCGGCGGGTCGTTCGAGCGGCGGATTTCCGGCCGCACTGTCCGTTGAATGCAGCCGCGCGCGGGCCAGCCGTTCGTCGACGTACATGAGTTCGTGTTTGCCGATGGCGACGATGTCGCCGTCATTCAGGTTGTAGCGGCGGACACGCTTACCCTGCACGAAGATGCCGTTGGTGCTGTTCAGATCCTCGATCACGCTGCCTTCGGTGCCGGTGATGATCTGGCAATGGTGACGGCTCACGAAGCGACTGTCGATCTGCACATCGTTGTCGCTGGTGCGGCCCACGATGACCCGGCCCACCGACAGCGGCAGCTCCTGGGTGGTGCGACCTTCCGTCGCGACGATGATGCGCCCGACGGGTTCACCGACTTGAGTCGCGGTGTCCGTGAACGCGTTGTCCGGGTCGCCGCCGTTGCCACCTCGCGCCGGGGCGGACACCGGCGCGCGACTGCGGTTCTGCGGCTCGTTCCAGCGCAGTTCCTCCAGCGACTCGCGGATATCCGCCAAGGTGACGTGATCGCGTTCCTGGCCGTACGCCGAGAGCATCGCCGTGTCACACAGCGTATTGACCAGGCGCGGAACGCCGCCGGTATAGCGAAAGATCTCCGCGTAAGTGTCCTCGTCAAACACTTGCCGGTCCCCCGCGCCGGCCACTTCCAGCCGGTGATGGATGTAGGCGTTCATCTCGGAATCCGAAAGCGTGCCCAGGTGGAACCGCAGGCGCACGCGCTGCGCAAGCTGAACCAACTCCGGAGCATCGAGTTTCTGATTGAGTTCGGGCTGCCCGGCCAGGATGATCCGCAGCACTTTGTCCTTGGTGGTCTCCACCCCCGAGAGCATGCGGATCTCTTCGAGCACTTTGAGCGACAGGTTCTGCGCCTCATCGACGATCAGCAGCACCTTGCGTCCGGCGGCGTACTGCTCCACCAGGAACTGGTTGAGCGTGGCGATGAGCTCGCCCTTCTTCATCTTGAAGGGCGAAAAGCCAAATTGCACCAGCACGGCCTGCAGGAAATCCACCACCGAGACCTGAGTCTGGCCGATCTGCGCGACCACGACGTCGCGTTGCATCTCCTGGAGCAGGGATTCGATGAGGGTGGTCTTGCCCGAACCGATCTCTCCGGTGATCACGACGAAGCCGTCGGTGAACCAGATCGTCGATTCCATGTACGCCTTGGCGCGCGCATGCTGTTTGCTCAGGTACAGGAACTGAGGATCCGGACTCAACCGGAACGGTAATTCCCGAAGCTTGAATAATTCAAGATACATGCAGTTATCGACCCACCTTACATCTTGCTGACAGGTCCGCGACCGGCAAGACCACGCTTGGATAGATTCTAGGGGATGTGAATCCCGGGGGCCAATTCGGCCAAGAGCCGCCGTGCGCGCCGCCCACAGCGCGTCGCCTCACCGTCGACGATCGTCAAATGACCCAGTTTGCGACCTGCCCGAGGCGTCTTGCCGTAGTCATGCAAATGCACCCCTTCGTGCCCCAAAAGCTGTGAACGCCCCGGCATGGTGCCGATCAGATTGATCATCGCGCTATGCCCCACGGCACGCGTGTCTCCCAGGGGCAGCCCCAGAATGGCGCGCAGGTGGTTCTCAAACTGGCTGGTCACAGCGCCCTCAATCGTCCAATGTCCGGAATTATGGACCCGGGGCGCCATCTCATTCGCCACCAGGCGTCCCTTCCGGACGAAGAATTCGATGGTGAGCACTCCGACGTAGCGAAAGTGCTCCATCATGGCCTGCACGTACCGGGAGGCCAGCCTGCTCAAGCGCGCATTGCCGAAGGGCGCCCGCGTCAACCTCAGGATGCCGCCTGAGTGCACATTATGGTTGAGTGGATAAACCCGGCATTCGCCGCTGCGGCTGCGAACGCCAATAACTGACACCTCCAGATCAAATGG
>Ga0302314_10005733_pt1 | contig 22586 bp, 14 predicted proteins | sample III_Palsa_N2_3_FD_200533 | JGI IMG/M metagenome (GOLD analysis project Ga0302314, IMG submission 200533) | Peat permafrost microbial communities from Stordalen Mire near Abisko, Sweden - III_Palsa_N2_3 | ecosystem: Environmental > Terrestrial > Soil > Palsa > Peat permafrost | place: Sweden... | reverse complement strand
GATGTCCTTCAGGGGTGAGTGCCACTGCGGCGCAGACGGCTTGTACCGCCTCCGCTAACACTTCCTCGCACCCCCTGTCCAGCTCGAACTGCTTTTGCAAGACCATCCCGAGGTTCGAGAGCGTCATCGCCTTCTGGTGGTGGCCGTCCGGTACCAAGGACGCCGCGTCGTGCAGGGCTTGGGCCGCCTCCTCGATCGTCGCCTTCGCACCGGTGTCGGCGTACATCGAAAGCAGGGCGATACCGAGGTTGTTCAACATCAGAAACCGGGCAGGCTCATCGGGCGCAGTCGCGGCGAGGCGGGCCTGAACGGCCGCGTCCAGGACCAGCGGATCGCCAGTCAGCTGATACACCTGCTGCAGAATCAGGCTGGCATCGTTCAGGGTGCCGACTTGTTCTCGACCACCCCCGGCCAAGGTGTCCGAGAACTCCAGGAGCAGGGCCATGATCTCGGCCAGCGCGGTCGCGCCGCCGCCGGCGAGGTAGGCCTCGAACACTTCGGCCAGCCGCGTGAGCTTCGCCTCGCGTAGCGGGTCCATCGCCTCGTCCTCGACGGGTAGCTGCTCGGTCATCGCCTTAGCCGCCCTCTCACTCACGCGCCGTCCAACGAGGTGTTGACGGACGGGACGGGCTACTCGGCCTCGTCGGACTCGCTGCCCTTCTCGATGGTCTCCCGCACCGCGTCCATCACCCGGTCGAGCACCTCGGGTTCGAGGATCAGCGAGGCTATCCGCTCCCGCGCGTCGTTCCCGGGGTTCGGGACGCGGTCCATCTCCTCGGCCCCGGTGTCGGCGCCGAAGACCGCGCTGATGACCTCGACGATGGCCTCGCGTGGGTCGTCGCCGCGGGCGATGCGCTGTTCGAGGGCTTTCACGGCAGTCCACGCGAAGTGCGTGAGCAGTGCCTCGGCGGTCTCGTCCGGGGTGTAATAGGTCATGTATTCAGGCTCGTCTGAGCGTTCAGGCCCGCCGGGGCGCTGCACGAGGAGCGGAGCCCGCTTGCGGCCGAGAGGTCGCTCCACGTAGTCCTCGAACCAGACGGGACGCGTTCGCATAGCCCGCAGCACCCGCTCGAGATCGGCGGCGATCTGAGCCTCGGTGCAGCAGGGTTCGCCGGTGATCCGTGCCCGCTGCTCCGCCCACGCGCCGAGCGGCCACATGCCGCCTGCGGCCGTCGCCGTCACGCCGACCCATTCCAGAACGTTCAGGGCGAGCCGGTTCAGCCACGGGTCGTCGCCGAGCTCGGCCTTGAGCCAGACGGCCAGCCGTGGACGCTGTTGCGCCCCGAGTGCTCCGCGTCGCCTGCGGTACGCGTCTATCGTGGCGGGCTTGAGCCGGGTGACGATCCAGCCCTCCAGGTTCTCGAAGGTGCGCGCGCTCTTGCCCAATACGTCCTCATACACGGCCACCACGTCGTCCTGGTGGGCGTCGTGGCATTCCGGCAGCATCTTCTCCGGTGCCGCCGCGCACTGAGCGTGGCCCCTTCCATATTCCACCGGCCGGGTGACCCGTTCGAAGACGAGCTTCGCCGTCATTCGGTAGAGCGCCGCCTTTCCGGTGACCGGGTTCGCTGTGAGATATTCGGCCAGAGTTTCCTGCTTAACGGCCTCGAGGAGCGCTTGCCTCTCCCCGTCTCCACCATTTGAGCATTCTGTGATATCAGGCTGATTCATGCCTCAGAACGCTAGTGTGCCCCGAATATGCAAAAGGCCCCTGCGGCGCCGAATGCATAGTAATGCGTATGCGGAAGTCTCGTTTTCACGGCGAGAGTCGATGTCCTTGAGGCGCCGCGGCGGCCGCCTTGACGGCGCCTCAAGGGACTGTGTACGCGAGCCGGCCCGACCCCCCGATACCGGGGAGCCGGGCCGACGGGGCCGGGGCTGTGCTCAACCCGCGTACGTCGTGGGGCGAGGCCCGCCTTGCAGATCGATCACCACGGTCGGCGCGGCCTCGGGGTTGAGGAACACGGTCACCGGGCGGCCGATGCTGTCCAGCAGTTCGAGCTTGACCGCCTCCTTCTTCACGATGGCGGTCTGGATCGCTTCGAGGATCTCGGTGATGTCGCCGTCCGGCAGTCGCCACTCCGACTGGCCCACGACCACACGCCTGTTGCTCATCAGCGGTTTCCCTTCGACTACGCGATTTCATCGGGCCGACCGGCGGCCGGCTTCCATAGAGGAACTGACGGACCGGAGTTCGTGGTCTTAGACCTCCTCGATGCGGTACGCCAGCGAGAAGTCCCGGACCCGCCGGGTCTCGCTCTCCGGGTGCCGTCCGATGCCGAACCCCTCGTGCGCCAGCATCGAGCCCCGATACAGTCCGATGGCCTCACCGACGTGGCCGCGCAGCAGCTTGTAGGCGACGTTGACGACCACCGCGGCCAGACCGAGTGCGGTGGCCACGGCGGCCACCCCGGGCAGTGCGCCGAAGCCTTCGGTCAGCCGGGCCAGAGCCTGCTGCATCTCGGCCCCGGACACCTCCTCGGCCAGCAGTTCGCCGAGGCTGGGGCTGCCCGGGTCGTCCCGGCTGATCCAGATCGCGATATCGAGGTAGTCGATCGCGGGGCCGTAGTAGAGCAGCATCCGGTCCAGCGGCAGCGCCTCCCCGGAGCGGACCCGGGGGAAGCGCTCGGTGCGTGCGTGGTAGGCGAATTCGTTCGGCTTGCCGTGGTCGCCGGTGAGCACGATCGTGTCGATGCGGACGTCCGTGCCCAGCAGGGCCCGGTTGCGGTGGACGACCAGTTCCTCCAGTCGGACGGCCACCGTGCTCGGCGCGGCGGGGGCGGAGCGGGGGGCGTACAGCAGGGCCGGCCGGCTCGGGCGCTCGTCGACCAGGAAGCCCCCCTCGTCCGGGACGGGATCGAGTTCGAAATCGATCAGGTGCGCGTCATAGTGCGCGTCCTGACCGGCCGGCACGGATAGATCGCGGGTGCCGCCGACGGAGATCTGGTCGATCAGCGTGCCGAGCGGTGAGCGCGACATGCCGCGGCTGCCGACCCCGCGTTGTTCGAGCGCGGTGACATCCTGCGGCGCGGAGCTGACCAGCACCAGCACAGTCTCCTGCCGTGCCGCGTCCGGGTCGAGTCCGGACGGCCACTGCAACGCGACGCCGGTGAGCACGCCCGAATAGCCGTTGAAGCCGAAGGCGTACTCCTTGCCCTGCGCGAGCCGGGTGCCGGAAGGCGCTTCCCGGGTCAGGACCGTGATGCGGCCGCCGACCCCGATATCGATCAGGGAAACGAAGACGTCCGCGCCGGAGTCGTTGCGCACGCTCACATACACCGGGTCGCCGACGTGCACGGTGGCGCCGGACCGGTCCAATGGACGTCGCGCACCCTCGTGGACCGTGCCCCAGTCGATGGTGACCGCCGCGTTCAGCGCCCAGGCCGGGTCACCGTCCAGCTTGCGCAGCGCCGTGGCGCGGGCGAGGGCTTCGAGGTCGCGGCGGACGGCGTCCGGAGCGCCGGAACCCGACGGCCTCGGCGCCCCCAGCGGCCCCGCGTGGTCCGCCACGGTCAATGCGCCGTCCCCGTCGATGCGTGCCGTGGCCTGCCATGCCTCGTCGGCCCGCGCGACGTGCAAGAGCGGCGAGTGCTCGACGGCCTCGCGCACGGCGAGGGACCGCTCATCGTTCTCGGGCAACAGGATTGGCAGCGTCGCGGCCGCGGCTGTGACGCGACGCGCCCTGGTGCCCGGCGGGATCCGCGTCCAGCCGTTCGAGAACTCGACCTGGCCGAAGGCCGCGAAGCCGTCCAGTTCGGTCACGCGCAGGGTGCCTACCGCCGCGTCGCCCTCGTTTCCGGGCGGCTCAAGCGCCGAGCCGGGCGGCGCGATGAGCTCGAAGACGTCGCCGCGGCGCACGCCGAGCAGCGCGGCGCACCCGATCCCGGCCCGGCCACCGGCGAGCGCGGTGACGGTGGGCGCCGTGAGCACATCGTCCTCGACCGTCTCGAACACGATCCGCCGGGCCGGGCCCTCGACCTCGGGGCGCTGATAGGGCGAGAGGGTCAGCACCCGCTTACGCACCCGGTCCATGACCGTCTCCCAGCTCACTCGCGTCGTACCCGCCTCGGCCAGCGCGAGGGTCAGCGATTCGGTGAGGATCCCGGTCTGCTCCCCCTCCACGCCCTCGTATTCGTACGCGGACTGATCGGGTGCGCACGCGACAACGCGCACGGCGTTCGGGCTCCCGGTGGGCGAGAGCAGACCGGTATCCAGCTCACCGCTCGCGCGCAGCCGCTCGATGTGGTCGTGCAGCCCCTGGTAGGGCGTCCGCTTCGGCAGGGCCTTGACCCGCAGTTCGCGGTCGCGGCTCATCTGCGCCGCGTGGCAGCAGTCGAGCACCACCGTCACGTTGTCCGTCTTCGCGGTGAGCCGGGCGAGCAGCACGGACAGCTCGATTGAGCTGATACCGCGGAAGTCGTCCTCGGTGGTGTCGTGGAAATCGGCCGGGGCGAGGAACTGCAGGTCCCACAGCCCGGGACCCGGCGTCTCGGGATCCGGCGCCGCCGCGAAGCCGCCGTGGCCGCTGTAATAGACCACCGCCGCGTCGCCCTTCCGCGTCTCCTCGATCAGCCGCGCGTAGGCGGCGAGGATGCCGGCCCGGGTGGCATCCGGCCCGGTGCAGTGCTCGACCTCGAACCCGCGCGGGACGAGTGCGTCCGTCATGGCCTTGAGGTCGTACTCGACACCGCCCAGGCTGTCGAGCGCACTGCCGATCAACAGTGCTCTGCCACTCATGGAGAGTCTCCTTCCGTCGTGGTTTCCGGCTCGTCGAGCAGACCGTTCTGCCGGGCCCAGTTGCTCAGCTGCGTCCGGCTGGCGAGCCACCCGGCTCCTGCGTCCGCCAGCTTCTTCTTGGCGTTGTAGGCGTGCCGCGCGACAGTGCCCGGACTGACGCGCATCTCCTTCGCCACCTCCTTATCGGACAGGCCCTGCGCCATCAGCCGGATGACCCGGATCTGCTGCTTGGACAGCGGATCGGACAGCGGCCGCGGCTCGGGGCCGACCTCGGTGATCGCCTCTTGGATCAGGCCACTGAGTTCCCGGCACAGCGGCTCGGCTCCGAGCGCCCGCGCGGCCGTCAAAACCGTCTCGGCCAGCTCGCCGGCCGCCGCCGAGTCTCCCGACCGCCGCAGGGTAGCGGCCTGGCGCCAGCCCGCGTAGGCCGCCGGATACGGTCGGCCGAGACGGTCCCAAGCCGCCGCGATCCACGCCCAGGCCTCGGCGTCGTCCCGGCCGAGCGCGCGCTCGCGTTCGGCCTCGCACTGCCGCAGCACCGGCTCGAGTTCGGTCGGCAGCGGGGCCTCGCCGACGAACCGCCGGGCCTGCTCGGCCAGCCTGCGCGAGCGCTCCTCGGCCGCTTCCTCGTCGGGGTGCGCCACGCGCAGATCGGCGGCGGCGCGGGCGCCGATGGCACACAGTCGCAGATGGTCATGCGAGTTCTCGCCCCCGTCCAGCGTCTCGAGGCCCTGGTCGACGGCGCTCAGCGCGCTCCGCGCGTCCGCGTCCTGCCAGAGCGCGAGTTCCGCCCGGCAGGCGTGCAGCGCCGCGAGGAAGTGCGGGTCGGCCTGGCTCGTCGCCTCGACCTCGGCGATCAGCCGGCGCACCGTGTCGAAGTCTCCGCGGCACAGCTCGACCTCCGCGTAGGTCAGCCGCAGATCCGCGCTCTCCTGGACCGGCGGCTCGTCCGCCAGCATGTCCCGCAGCAGTTCACCGGCCTCGGTCCAGCGGCCGAGCAGCAGCAGCGGCATCGCCGCGTTGTTCGCCAGCACCCCGGTCAGCCTCGCCTGCCCGAGCCCCAGGCTCCTGGCCCGCTCGAATCCCTGTCGGGCGATGCTCGCCGCCGCCGTGAGATCGCCGCTGTCGTTGAGCGCGGCACCGAGGTTCGCGTAGACGCGGAAGAGGATCTCCAGGTGCCCGGCCTGCTCGGCCAGCTCCAGGGCCTCGTACAGCATCCGCACCCCCCTCGGGGCGTCGCCGAGCAGCGCGTACGCGAGGCCCGCGGTGTTCTTCGCCCGGGCGCGCTCGGCCATGGCCCCGGCCCGCTCGGCGGCGGCGTCCGCCGCGAGCGCCCAGTTCAGTGCCTCGGTGAACCGGTCGCCCCGGATCTCCGTGATCGCGAGGCCGGCCAGCACCCGAGCGTCCAGGGCGTCGTCCGGCGATTCCCGGGCAAGCAGCCTCCACGCCTGCCGGTAGGCCTCGGCCGACTCCGGGATCCTGCGCGCCTCCGACAGATAACCGCCGAGCCGCTCCCGCAGTTCGCCGGCGCGCCGCGGCCTGGACTCCTCGTCCACCTCGGCGATCGCGGCCGTGATGAGCTCGATCGCACGCGGGCCGTGGCCGGCCCAGCGGGCCGCGTCGGCCGCGGCGACGAGCACCTCCTCATGCGCGGCGCCCACCAGCCGCTCCGGTTCCGGCACCTCGGCCCACAGCTCGAGCGCCCGCCGATACTGCCCGTCGGCCTCGTCGAACGCGCGGATCCGGGCGGTCATGGCCCCCGCGCGCAGGCCGTTGACCAGGGCTTCCGGCTTGCGGTTCGCGCGGTACCAGTGGTGCGCGAGCTCGATGGCCGCGTCCTGGTCCTCGTCCAGGCTCAGATCGGTGTTCGCGGTGATGGCCTCGGCCATCGCGGTGTGCCACTTAGTCCGATTGTGTTTCAGCTCCCGGCTGTACGTAGCCTCGCGCAGCAGGGCGTGCCGGAACACGAAGGCGTCGTTCGCCTTGTCCTCCATCAGCATGTCCTTGTCCAGGCACTCACGCAGCGCGTCGCCGAGCGCTTCCTCGTCGAGCTTGCTGACCGTGGCGAGCAGCAGGTAGCTCACCCGCCGGGCCGCGGTGGCCGCGATGCTCAGCAGCCGCGCGGCGTCGCGGCTGAGCTCCTTGATCCGGGAGAGCATGATCTCCTGCAGCAGATCCGGGACCGGGAAAGCGTCCGCGTCGTCCAGCGCGTGCACGTGCACGAGTTGCTCGGCGAAGAACGCGTTCCCCTCGGAGAGCTGATAGCCGCGACGGAGTTTTCGCCGATCCGACTCGCCCAGCGCGTTCAGGAACTTCCGCATCTCGGGCTCGGTGAAGCCGGACAAGGCCAGCTGTTCGATACGCCGGACGAAATCGGCTTCGGCCAACAGGCGGCGGAACGCATGGCCTATAGGCAGTTCGCTTCTGCTCGTGCAGATCAGCAGAGTTCGATCATCCCGCCGCTCATGGACCAGATAGCTGATCAGGCGAAGCGTCGAAGGATCGGTCCAGTGCATGTTCTCGAAGACCAGCACCACCGGGCGCCGTTCACCGAGGTGCCGCAGGACGCGCAGCACCGTGCCGAAGAACTGCATCTGGTCACCGCCCGAGACGCCCACCTGCCGCACCGCCGGCTCGCGACGGGTGAAGACGGGGTCGGCGACCGAGATGAGCTCGGCCAACTGCGCCCAGCCCGGACCGGCGAGTTCCTGTGCCCCCTTGTCCCCGTACTCGCGATGGAGCAGACGCAGTGCACTGACGAGCGGGGCGTAGGGCAGCCCGTCGCCGAGCTCGAAGCACTCGCCGCGCAGCACGAGCGCGCCGGCCAGCGCCGCCCTCCGGGCGAACTCCCCGATCAGCCGGGTCTTGCCGACACCGGGCTCCCCGGACAGCACCACCGTGCTCGGACGGCGGTCCCGGGCCGCCTCGAGCAGCACCCGGAGCCGATCAAGTTCGGCCGTGCGTCCAATGAATTCGTCAACTGTCATGGCGCATTCTTTACCCAAACCCGAAGATCCCAATGGGATTTCCGTCGAAAGATAACTTCGAACGCTTATTCTCTCCGCCGCCGTTTCGGCGGGCTCCGGCCGAGTCGGCGCCAGGTCGTGCAAGCGGTCCAGCCGGTTCGCGACGATCGCGGCCAGGTCCCGGCCGCGCGCCCCGGCCGTCAGCGCCCGGTTCCAGGCCGCCGCCAACTCCTGCTCGAGCAGCCGGGCCAGCGCCGCGCGGTGCGCGTCGGAGAGCGCGTTCGCGTGGGGACGTCGTTCCGGGCATTCGCCCATGCCCGTCACCGTCCCGCGCCCGGTCGCCAACTGGCCCGCCGCGCGTCGATGCCGCGCTGCCGCAGCATCCGATCGAGCCGAGCCAGGGTGCCCCGCCGCGGCACACCGACCAACCACAGCCTGTCCGCGTCCACCCGCAGTTGAAGAGCGGGGTGCTCGGGACACGCGTCCAGGTACGGCGTATAGCGGGCTCGGCCCAGGTCGGTGTGCAGACGCATGACCTGGTTCACCGAACCGCGCCAGATCAGGTCCGTCGGCCGGGCGGCGACGTACCTGCCCGTGATCACGACGTCTGCCAGGGACGCGGTCCGCCGCTGCTCGGCGTCCAGCTCCGCCGGCTCGTACCCGGTGTAGAGCAGGATGTCGTGTTCCGCCCCTGATTCCGCGCTCACTCGGCGCACCGCCTCGAGGAACGCGCGCAGCGGCCGAGGCTGGGCGAGCGGCTCCCCGCCGCTCACGGTCAGGCCGTCGGCGCCGCGCGCCACGGCGTCCCGCCAGAGCCCGGCGAGTTCCTCGACGTCCACCGCGAGGCCGCCGTCGGCGGCCCAGGTGTCGCGGGCCATGCAGCCGCGGCAGGCGAGCGGACAGCCCTGCACCCAGACTCCGAGGCGGACCCCGGGTCCGAGCGCGGTGACCGGGAAGTGGCTGCGGCTGATTCGGAGCGTCGTACGCCGCTCGCTCATGGGGTGGCCTCCAGAGCGTGGCGGAGCTGGACCGATTCGGTGAACGCGGGATCCCCGACCGTCCGGCACAACGCGGCATAGTAGGTGTTCTCCGCGGCATCGTAGGCCGCGCGAATCGCCTGGATCTCGGCGTCCAACTGTTCGATACCCTCCAGGTAGGAGGGGTTGATCCGGGTGGCGCAGAAGCGCATGAAGGCGTCGAGCCGGTCGCGGCGATTGCGATGCCTGAGATAGGCCTCCTGGTACGGATGGCGCCGGGAGAGCCCCAGCATGAAAGCCATCGTGCCGATGACGAGCAGCAGCGCGATGAACATCAGCACGACCGTCACCGGGGTCACGTGCGCCGCCACCGGGGTGGGCCGGTCGGCCTGGAACACCGTCCCGCGCACCAAGCCCAGGGTGATGGCGGCCACCGCGAGACCGGCGGTGAGGATCAGCGCCACCGGCCCGATCCGGCGGTCCGAGCCGGTGCCCGCGCGCAGCCGCAGCACGGCCCCGGTCAGGAACGGCCCGCACACGAGCACCCCGGCAGTGGTCACCGAGAGCCAGCGGATCATCGCGGCAGACGCGTCCTGGGCGATGAAGTAGTCGTACACGTAGTACTGGACGGCGATCTCCGCGCCCAGCAGCACACCGAGGATCAGCAGCCGCCAGCCCATCCGCAGGGGTAGTGTCTCGCCCTCCCACCGAACGTCCTCGGCCGGCTCGGCTCCGGCTTGGCCGACCGCGGCGGGATCGGCAGCCGGCGCGCCTGCGGCGGCCTGCTCCGGACCATCGGCCTCGAAGGCCCGGACCCTGATCAGGTCGTCCCGCTCGGCCAGATCGGTCATCTTCCGCATGGCGTCGCGCGCGTGCCGGTTCGCCTCGTCCCGCAGCGTGCGCAGCGGCCTGAGCCGATCCTCGGTCTGCAGCTGCGCCGAGCGCAGATCCTGCTCCGCGGCGTCGCGGCGTCCTCGCAGTGCGCGGACGTGGTCCTGCTCGGCCCCGTCCTGCCAGAGGAAGGGATCGTACATGCCGGATCTCGCGTCGGCGACGCCCTGCCGCTCGGCCTCGGCGGCCAACGCGGCGGCGTTCGTGCGCCGCGGTACCGTGGCTTCCGGCAGCGGAGCGGGCCGCGCCGCGTCCGGGACCTTGGCCCACGCCCATAGCATCCAGTACAGGCCGATCAGCCGTTGCATCAGATTCATGATTCCCTCCCCGTGGTATCGCCCGGTGCCGATCGCGCCCGCTCCGGGAACAGCCGGACCTCGGCCTCGACATCGGCGGCCAGCCGCAACCGCTGGCCGTGGCGCAGCGGATAGCGCCGCTCGTTCGTGAGCTCGGCCCCGTCCAACCAGGTCCCGTTCGGCGTCGGCAGCGGCTCCACCCAGGCGTTTCCGGAGTGCTCGACACCGACGAGCGCGTGCATCCGCGAGACGTTCGCGCTGTCCCGGAAGACCCACCGGAACTCGCCGAGCCGGCCCAGCGGCCGCGACTGGCCCGGTTGCAACTCGACCGCCCCGCGCGGGAAACGCAGCAGCAGTGCCGGGGGAGTCAGGGACCTGCGGCAGCTCGGGTTGAGGCATTCGCTGTTGCCGGGATCCGGGACCGGCTCGCCGCAGTTCCAACAGCGCGGTTCCTCCGTCGGCCGCTCCTCATCGGGAACCCGCCCTCCCGGCGGCTGTGTCGGCCCCGACGACGTGAAGAGTTCAAGCGGCCCGAAGCACTCAGGGCACATCGTCGCGTCGTCGCTCAGCAACTGCCCGTCGTCGCAGCATGTGCAGATCAGACTCATCGGTCGCCCCCTGGTGCGATGCGCACTTCGAGCTCGGGCGTCACCGCCGTGACCTCGACCCGCGAACCGCGCGGGGCGTTCTCGTCGAACAATTGCCGGGCCAACGGGTTGATCAGCAGGCTTTCCAGCCGGTTGCCGATGCCGCGACCGCCGTTCGCCAGATCCTCGGTGCACTGCCCGATCAGTTTCCGGCGCGTCCCCTCGGTGAACTCCAGCGAGATCTCCAGCTCGCGTTCCACCGCGTCCACGATGTTGCCCAGTTGGAGCTCGCAGATCCTCCCGGCCACGTCAGCGTTGATGAAGTTGAACACGACGATGTTGTCGCCGAGCCGGTTGAGCAGCTCGGGCCGCCCGAGCTGAGTGGTGAAATGGTCCTGGACCGCCTCCCGCACCTTCTTCTCCACCACGTCGTAGTCCTCGCCCGGCTGGACCAGGTACGTGCGCTCGTTGGTCTTCGGATTGAGGGTGCTGATGCCGAGATTCGAGGTGAAGACGAGCACGCACTCGGAGAAGTACGTGGTCACGCCCTGGCCGTCGGTGAGCCGGCCGTCCTCGAGGATCTGCAGGAACTTGTCCAGCACCAGCGGGTGCGCCTTCTCGATCTCGTCGAACAGCACCACCTGGAAGGGATTGCGCCGCACCGCGCCGGTCAGCTCGCCGCCCGCCTCGAAGCCCACGTAGCCGGGCGGGGCGCCGATCAGCCGGTCGGCGGCGTGCTCGGCGGCGAACTCGCTCATGTCGAAGCGCAGATACGAGTCGGTGTCGCCGAACAGCAGCTGTGCCACCTGCTTGGCCAGCTCGGTCTTGCCCACGCCGGTCGGCCCGGCGAAGAACAGCACGCCGCGCGGACGCGTCGCGGTGCTCGTCGCCTGCGCCCCGGAGAGCCCGAGCGCGGCCCGTTTGAGGATGTCCAGGGTCTTGCGCACCGCGCGGTCCTGGCCGATCACCCGGTCCTCGATGGTCTTCTGTCCCTCGAGGATCTGCTCGTGCACCGCGTCCTGGCGCCACGGGTTGTCGTCCACGCCGAGCTTGTAGATCCGGACGGCGTCGGCGACGTGGTCCGCGGTGATGCCGCGGTCCTTTGACAGCCGGGCGATCTCCGTCATCGAGCGCACCGTCATCCCGTCGGTGCGCTTGGCGAACTCCTGCTCCGCCTTGGCCAGGACATCCGGGGTCGGGGACGCGGGCGCAGGCAGTTGCGGCACGAGCATGCGCGCGCGCTTGGTGCGCTCACCGAGCGTCGGCGTGCCCACCGCGATCGTGCGGATCCGCTCGGTCCCTGCGGTGAGCCAGGCGGGCAGATCCCGTTCCCCCTCAACCAGGTAGAAGACCGGGTTGTAAAGCCGGTCGGCGTGGCCGTGCACAGAGAAGGCGCGGGCGGTGAGCGCCAGCTTGTGGCAGTACAGGAAGAAGTCGCGCTCGGCCTGGTCGAGCTGGCCGGGAACGCGGGTCAGCCGCGCCGCGTACTCGATCACGAAGGCCGCGCGCACCGGCGGGGCGAACGGCTTGGGCCGCGGCGGCGCCAGCTGCGCGGCGGCGTCCTGCTCTGTGCCGGTGCCGACTGTGCCGGCGGCCGTCGTCCGGGCGCCGTGCTCGCCCTCCAGCGGCGGCTGCGGCGGCGCCCCGACCACGTTCGCCAGGTGTGCGCGCAGCCGGTCCAGCGCGGGTCGCCGACCGACGGCCCGGTGCCCGAGCAGCGTGCGCGCCGCCTGAGCGGCCCGCTCCTCGTCCGGATAGACGGTGATCCCGTCCACCGGGTCGAAGCGGATCAGGCACTCGTATCCGCGCTGCCGCGTCGCCTCCCAGAGCAGCGGCAGGAACTCCTGGAAACGAGCCTCGCGCCCGAGCGGTTCGAGCAGGAACTCGTCGCGCAGGTTTCCGTGCAGCACGTACTGCGAATGCACCGCGAGGGTGCCCACGATCTCGTTGACGAAGGCCGGATAGCCGGGCAGGAAGCGCGCCGTGGCATCGGGGCCGTATTCGGTCTCTGACATCGCTATCCGAGCTTCCGGTGCCAGGGCGCGTCGGTCCCGATCACTTCGTCGGCCGCCACGCCGGGCTCGAGGATCTGCGGGCGCGCGTTCTCATTTACGGCCACTTCGGCTCCGACGCGTTGCCCAACGCTCCCCAGGTCCTCGTGGAAGACGTCGCAGTGATGCTGATCGCTCGCCGCGGCCGCGTCCCCCAGACCGCGCTGCTTGCGCAGCACCAGTCCGGTGACGCCCTGGTCGGTCACCGAGACCCGGGCCAGGTGGTCGGGCCAGTCCGCGCGACGCAGAGTCAGCGTCGTCGAGTTGCGCAGGTCGAACTCCTCGCCGACGGTGTAGCCCAGGTCGGCCAGGCAGGAGCTCACCTCAGCGGCGAGGTACGCGCGCCGGGTGAACTCCGCGGCCGATTCGACGGCGTGCCGCGCCTCCCGGCGCAGATCATCCGTCAGGTCGGCCTCGCCCCAGACCACCGCGCGCAGCCGGGCCGCGGTGCCGCTGAACGGATCCGGCGGCAGGGTCACCGCCACCGTCGGCTCCTCGAGCGCGGCCAGCCAGCCGGCCGCCAGCCTTCGCCGCTCTACCGCCTTGTTCACGGCGGCGACCTTCCGCCGCAGCTCGCGCAGGTAATCGACGGCTTCGCCGGGACAGGTCCGAGCCACCGCGGCCGCGGCGCCCAGCACCTCGGCCCGCTCGTGCTCGTACGCGTCCTGATCCAGCCTGAGCAGCACGGCCGAGACCTCGGCGTCCGTGACGTTGATCGGCGGCGGCCCGGAGACCCTCGTCGGCTCATAGCGCCTGCGGAGCATCTCCTGATACCGGTCGAGCACCGCCGCGGTCTCCGCGCGGTGCTCGGCGGACCCGGACCCGGGCAACCCCTTGGCCGCCTCCCGCACTTGGGTGATCGCGACGGCGTCGTGCAGCGCCGTCTGCACGATCGCCAGTTCCTCGGCCGTGCGCACGCACCATCGCGCGGCCTGCGCGGAGTCCTGCCCGTTCAGGCTGAGTGGGCCCGGAACGGCGATCGGCACGCCGGCCCGCTTCGCCCGCTCGCCGACCATCCGGATGCGCGCGTTGAGCTCGACGACGTTCGCCGCGACCTTCTCCCAGACCAGGTGATTCACCGCCGCACGCGACTGCGACTCGGCTGTCTCCTCCAGCACACTCGCGTAGTCGGCCAGAGCGGTCATCGCTCCCTCAGCCAGCTGGTTGGCCGCCGATACCACCACCACGGCGGCCGCCGCGGCGGCGAGCACGACGGCGGCGGCCGCCACCACCGGCACCGCGGCCGGCACGATCAGGACTGATCCAGAACTCATGATTACCTCCTCGGGGGTTCTGACGGACGGGTCAGCAGCACGGCGCGCGAGCTCACGGTCACGCCGCGAGACCGATGCGCTGCGCGGCCTGCTCGGCCAACCGCTCCTCTTCCGCGCAGCGGCGACGCCAGCTCAGGTAGCGGGGAACGGCCGAGATGATCGCCCCGGCCCCGGCGAGCACCGGGGTCACCACCGGCAGATAGACGGTCAGCACGTAGCCCGCCCCCAGCGTGATCGCGCAGGCTCCCAGCGCGAATCGGCGGCGCGCGACCGTGCGGGCCAGCCGGCCCAGGGCGATGAATCCGGCGCCGAGCAGCGAATGGCCCGGGTGGAAGCGTCCGCCGATCTCCCAGCCGAGCGCCGCTTCCACGCCCAGCGCCGCGGTCCCGCCGAAGACGGTGGCCACCCAGGCATCGAGGATCGTGGACGGCGCGACCTGTCCGGCCAGATCGCCCACGGCCACCAGCAGCGCGCAGACCGCGCCCAGGACGCACACCCCGGCCACCGCCCAGCCAAGAGCCAGCGGCCGGTTCTGGGTGCGCGCCCATTCCCGTCTGGCCCGGTTCGCGGCAAGCCAGCGGCCGCGCTCACGCTCGACCCGGGCCGCCTGCTCCCGCTCTTCGATAAGACCCTCGACGTGATCGCGCATCAGGTACGCGACCCACACGCTGTTCGGCGTATCGGCCCAGCCGCCGGGCAGCGGGTCGACGAGGTCCGCGAACCAGTCGACATTCGCTCGGCGGGCCAGAGCGCGCAGACCGTCGCGCACCCGCCGCCTGGTCGAGTCATTCGCGACGACGGCCCACAGGCACATGGCCAGGACCTGCGGCCGCGCGGTACGCCAGATCCGTTCGAGCTGATCGCGCGCGTCGTCGGGGATGGCGGCGACCAGGTCGTCCCGGTGCTCCACCAGCGCCCGCCACCGCGCGTCGACCACGTCGAGGCCGTCGCCGCCACCGCCGCCGTCGGAACCGGGGTCCGGTGCGCCAGAGGCGAGCAGCGGCAACAGCCTGTAGTCGTAGAGCTCTGCCACGATCTCCGGGAAGTTGCCCTCCCCGTTCGCCGCCGCGCGCGCGAGCTGCGGCAGCCTGGCGCGCGAGACGAGGGTCTGCCGGTAGATGGGCGGATGCGCGGGCGAGATCTGCCGCAGCAACCGCAGCAGCCGGACGTTCGCCGGAGCCCTGCGCCCGCCGCGGTCCAGCCCGACGGCGAACTCCGGGTACTGACGCAGCCAGACCTCCAGCGCGTTGAGCCGCGCGCTGTTCCTGCCGCCGAAGAACAACGCGGCGGCCGTCTCCCAGGTCCGCGTCAGATCGGCCGCCAACAGAGCCCGGTTCCGGTAGGCGACCTCCTGGTAGACGAACGGTTCCGCGACCTCCGCCGGCTCCTCGCCGAGCTCCGTGGGCTGCGCCGCCACGGGCGGGTTCTCGCCCGCCAACCAGCGCCAGACCTCGTCCTCGCCCCAGCGCCGGACGTCGTCGTGGGTCAGCAGTCCTCGGCACAGCAGGCGGATCCGCGGATCGGTGATCTCCTCGAAGGCGATCGTCCGGGCCACGGCCGCCCCGATGCCTCGGTCATCCAGCCCGGCGAACGGCGCCCGCCCGAGAGCGAGCTCCCGCACGGTCATCCCGAGCGACCACCAGTCGAAGCCTCTCGAGACGAGGCCGCCGCCCTGGTACTCCGGCGGCGTGTACCGCAGCGTGCCCGGACGGTACAGCGCGCCGTCCGGCACCGGCACCATGATGTCCGGTTCCCCGTCCGGCAGCTGGACCGCGACCCCGAAGTCGATGAGCACCGCGTCCACCGGCCGTTGGCTGCGCAGAACGAGATTCGCCGGCTTCACATCGCGGTGCACGAATCCGGCCGCGTGCACGGCGGCGAGCGCCGCGGCGATCTGCCGGACGAGCTCGGTGAGCTCCTGTGCGTCGAGCCCGGTGGGGTTGTTCTCGCGCAGCGCGACGAGGTCGCCGCCACCGAGGTGCTCCATCACCTCGTACCGGAACCCCGCCTCCGCGCCGCGTTCCAGAATCCTGACCACGTGCCGGTGCTCCTGGTTCGCGACGAAGTCCACGACCTGCTGGTCGTGTCGGTGCTCCGGGTACAGCCGGACCACTCGCGTCTCCTCGGTGGTCCGCTCCTTCACCAGGTAGACCTCGGCCTCGGACCGTGCGCCGTGCAGCGGCTGTCCGATGGTGAACCTGGCGGCCAGCAGCGGAGGCAGGCCGTCGAGTCGACGCGGGGGCGCATCGCGGCCCGGATCGAGGACGGTCGCCTCGGCCTCGGGTGGTCGGCCGCGGCCCGGGTCGACGGCGGTGGGCGGCTCGCGCCAGGCGGCATCGCCACCGATGCCGCCCAGATCGTCGCTCTGATCGCTCATCAGCCGGCGCAGCGCAGGGTCACCGTGACCGAGCGGTTGTGCTCGGCGGCCGAGGGGATCAACACACCCTGCGCCGTCATGTCGGGGATGTCGCCGGGAGCGTCGCTGCCGTCGCCGATCACGGTGATCCGCGACGCCGCCACCCCGAGGTCCTCCAGCACGTTCGCGACCGCCTGCGCCCGTTGCACGGACAGGGTTTGGTTGACGCTCGCGCTGCCCTCGCTGGAGGTCGATCCGGTGAGCGTGGCCAGCTGGTTGCCTCCGGCCAGCAGATCGGCCAGCCTCGTCAGCGCGGTCCTGGCCGCCTGCGGATCACGGAACGTGGAGGTGCCGACGATGAAGCCCACCGAGCCGTCGTCGCCCAGCACGGTCGTCCCACAGCTGGAGAACTCTGGCGGCGCGGGCGGTCGGACGACCGAGACCGCGACATCCGTGCTGACGGAGGTGCTCGCGAAGCCCATCTGCAGGCTGTCCACGCAGGCGGCGCCGCCCTGCCTGGCGACGTCGGTCCACAGGTCGACGAGCTGGGTGCGGATGTTCTGGGCGAGCACCGGCTGCGGATCCGCGGTGTTGCCCACGTTCACCAGCACCACCGACTTTCCGGTGAAGTCCGGCAACAGGCCCTGGGACCGCAGGAAGGCGGCCACCTCGCCCGGATCGGCTCCGAACATGTCCGGATCCCGGAAGTCGATCGAGCCGGCGGTCGGCAGTCCGGAGTCCAGCAGCACGATCGTTCCGCCGGACGGGGTGATCTGCGCGGCCAGCGAGAGCGCGGCCAGTACGTCCGCCTCCGGCTTCTTCGGCCGCACGATCGCGATCGACTGCTGGACTTCGTCAACGAAGTCCCCCAGGTCGCGAGCGCGCATCTGCCCCTGCGCGGTCGAGTCGAAGGCCATCTTGAACTGGAAGGCCGGGACGCCGTCGATGTCCACGGCCTCGATCGCCTGGCCATCCGACGCCGCGGTGGACAGCAACTGCTGGACCTGCGGGGGCAACTGCGGGACCGGACTGTTCGCCCGGGCGCCCACGACGAACGTCAACTGCCCGTCGGCGTTCGCCGCGCAGCTCAGCGGCGCGGGAGTCGGATCCGCGACCGACTTATGCTCGGGCCAGCAGCCGGACAGGGTCGTGCAGCAGATCAGGGCCAGCGCGGCGACCGCGCCGCGCAGGACGAATATGCGCTTGCCAGTGGTCATCACGGGGTCTCCTCCTCGGGTGGGGTCGGCGGGTCTGCGGGCAGCCCGGATGCCGGCGGCACCAGGGCCGCCGGCCGAGCCCAGATCAACTGCAGCCGGGCCATCCGCTTGAGCCCTTCCAGCTCGGCGTCGCACTGCCGCACCGCCGTCTGCCACGCTTCGTCGGTGCGCTTGCGCGCCTCGGAGATCGACCACGAAGCCGCGTCGACCCGGACGAACTCCTTGCTGGTCTTCGCCAGCCGCCGCACCGCCCTGGTCCGCTGGGCCACGGCGCGCCGGTGGCGGCGCGCGGCGGAGGCCGGACTCGTGAATCCGGCGTGCGCGGCGACGGCGCCGGTGGCGATGTAGAGCACGAAGAAGAACGCCGCGTACAGGTGCTGCGAGGTCAGATCCGCGCCGTTGACGATCGCCGTCGTCGAACCGTCGGCCGAGGTGGACGTCCCCATGGAGCCGCCGGTCGCCCCCGCCGAGATCACGTATCTGACCACGAACGCGAGCACCCCGAGGGAAAGCCAGATCCCGCCGAACACCCAGGCCAGCAGGCCCGAGGCGGTGTAGTTGCGCGGATGCAGGGCCTTGTGCGCCTGCTTCCCGGCGGTGTGCGCGAGGCTGAGCCCGACGCCCGCGAAGCCGATCACGGCCAGCACGATCACCGGGCCGGGGGCGGAGATCACCAACTGCATCACCTGGTAGAAGGTGGCGACGTCCACCCCGGCGGCGAGCAGCACCGCGACCCAGGTGGACAGCGCTCCCCACGACCTGCCGACGATGACGCTGGGGTCGCCGTTGGCCCGCCGTTCTCGGCGGGTGGACGCGGACGTGCCGGGCTTCCACTCGTCGGCCGAGGGGTAGGTCGGCGGGGTGTCCGGGTCGATCAGCGAGTCGAGCGCGAAGTTCGCCACGTCGTGGATCCCCTTGATCCGGCGCTCCGCGTCGATGATCAGGTCGGTGAGCTGGCGCCTGGCCGGTTCGACCAGCCCGGCCAGCCGGTCGAGCCGGTGCTGCCGGGCGTCGCGCTCCCCCTGCGCCTGGCTGTGCAGGCCGGGCTTCCAGGAGTCGATGAGCGCGCTGAGCTCGGTGTAGACCGTCTCGTCCTCGAGCCGTAGCGCCTTCGGGTCACCGAGGTGCTCCAGCGTGTCGCGGCACTTCCTCGTGTCGATCTCGATCGTCGTGCCCGGTTCGTGGAATTCGCGCAGGCCCCGCTCCACCTCGCGCATGCCGCGCCGGAGCGAGATCGCCTGGAAGAAGCCGAGCGTAGGTCGTGATTTCATGGTCCGGTCTCCTCTGGGGGCTCCAGTTCGTCCCATCGCTCCGCGCGGACCCACTCCGGGAGCTCGAGGACGACGGACGGTCGGGTGGTGGCGAGGTTGCGCCCCTCCGGGTGCCGCTGCACCAGCGCGTCCCAGTAGACGGATATTCGGATCAGGCACCGGTCGTGCTCGGCGCGGGCGCGGGCCTGCACCTTGACGAACTCGACCTGGACGAGCTCCTCCGCCTCCGCGATGGCCCTGGCGCGAGCCGCCACCTGCTCACGTTGGTGCCTCAGCTCGGCGTTGACCGCGACGATGCCCCGCTGACGCTCTGCGGCGCGGCGTGCCCGCAACTCGTCCGGATTGGTCCTCGCGAGGCCGACCTCGGTCGGATTGCGCGGCAGCAGGTCGGATTCCGAGAGCTCGAGCCGTGCCTCGCTCATCGCCTTCTCGGCGTTCTCCAGGTTCACCTCGTCCATGGCGCGCAGGCCTTTGAGCGTGGCCAGGTCGCGACTGAGCCTGTCCACGGCGTGCCAGAACGCGTGCAGCAGCTCATCGATCTTGTGTCGGCCGCGGCTCTTGATCAGATCCTCGTACCCTGTGCTGATCGGCTCGCCCCGATCCAGGCGTTCGAGCACCGAGGTATAGGTCGGGATCTGCTTACGCCCGTCGCGTCGGCCGCGACGGGCGTCTGTCCTGTGCTGCCTTGGTAGGTGCTGGGCGGCGGCATCTGTCTGCGCCATCGGACCTTCCGTCTCCGTCACCGGTCGAAGAACCCTGTGTGGTTCAGGACATGTCTGACGGACACAGTGCGACGGAGGGTGCGGGGACGTACCCCGGACTATTCGACGCGATAGGCGAACGAGAAGTCCAGCACCCTTCGCGTTCCCGACTCCGGATGCCTGCCCACGCCGAAGCGGTCGCGGGCGAGCAGTACACCGCGATACAGCCCCATGACGCCGCCCGCGACGCCGCGCAGTGCCCGGTAAGCGGCTTCCACGGACGGTTCCTCGCCGAGCAGTGGCAGTTCCCGCAGGTCGCGGCCGCCGGGTACGTCCCGGGAAATCCAGATGGCGAGTTCGACGCGCTCTCGGGCCGGTCCGCGGTAGACGAGCGCCTCGTTCAGCGGGCCCGGCAGCGGACGCACAGTCCGCGCGGCATGGGCCCCCTCGGTCAGGACGAACGCGTCGAACCTGAGGTCGGTGCCGAGCGCCGCCGGGAGGTCGTGGATGATCAGCTGCTCAACCGTTATCGCGATCGTGTCGGGCGCTCGGCCCCTCGCCGCGTTGCGCAGCACAGGACGCCGCGGGCGCTCGTCGATCAGGAAGGTCGCGTGATCCGGCGGGAGCGCGAGGTCGACGTCGACGGTGTGCGCGTCGTACCGCTCCAGCCTGCCGGAACCAGGGCTCAGATCCCTGTTTCGGCCGACGCCGCTCTGGGCCAGTGCGCTGACGTCGTGCGCTTCCGGGGTGACCAGCAGCAGAACCGTCGCGGGCCGGGCGTATGCCGGATCCACGGCGCCGGGTTCGTCGAATGTGTAGTCGCGACGCTCGGCGGGGCCGAGGCGCACCCCGGACGGAGCGAATTCGGTGAGCACCCTGACCCGGCCGGAACCGCCGATCTCCACCAGCGAGACGAACACCACGTACTCGGCGCCGTTGCGCACACTGACGGAGGTCGTGGGACTCGCGGCCGAGGCCCGCGTGACCTCGAATGCCATGGGGGCGTTGAGCGCCCACTCGGTGCTCGCGCTGAGGCCGCGCACCCTGCTCGCGTGGGCGAGGGCCTTGAGGTCCTGGAGCACCCGGGAAACCGCTTCGCCATCGCCCGGACGCGGTGCGTGCAGCGGCCCGAACCTGTCCTCGACGGTCAGCTCGCCGGTGCCGCTCACCCGCACCGCGGCAAGCCAGACCTCATCGGGCCCGGCTGCCCGCAGCACGGGAGAGACCGACACCATCGACCTCAGCTCCCTGACGCTGAGGCCGGAGTCGTCGTCGGGCAGCAGGACCGGGAAAGCGGGTACCGCCGTCGAAACCCGGTGCGCCCGCGTGCCGATCGGCACCTGCGACCAGCCGCGCGCCAGCACCACCGGCCCCTCCGCGGTGATCGGCCCCGCCCGATCGATCCGGACCTCGCCCACCTTGCCGTCGGCGCCGGGCGCGCCGGGCGGCGTCAGCACGAACGTGTCTCCTCGCCCCACGCCCAGCAGCGAGGCGCATTCGAGGCGGACACGGCCCTCGCCGATCGGACTGACGCGTAGAGAGGTCAGCGGAGCGTCCTCGGTCACGTCGAACAGCAGGCGGCGCGACGGTCCCTCCGCCTCGGGACGCTGACCGGGGGCCAGCAGCAGGACGGACCGCCGGACCCGGTCCATGACCTGTGCCCAGGTGACCTGTTCCGACCCGGCTTCGCGGAGGGCCTTCGCAAGCGCCTCGGTGAGCATGCCGATCCACAGACCCGCTTCGCCCTCATGCTCGTAGGCCGGCTGCTCGGGAGCGCAGGCCACGATCCGCACGGCGTCCGGATTCCCGTTGGCCCGCACCAGCTCGACGGGGATCACGCCGTCAAGCCGCAGCCGGTCGATGTGCGCCCGCACCCGCTCGTACGACGCGGGCTGAGTGAGAGACTTGACATGCGGGCTCCGGCCCCGCGCCGCGCGCGACATGCGGCCGGCATGGCAGCAGTCGAAGATCACCGTCGCGTTGGACGTCCTCGCAGTCAGACGGGCGAGCAGCGCCGACAGTTCCACCGACGTGATGCCATGAAAGCCGCCCCCTTCCGGCGCGGACTCGCCGCAGTCCGTCGGCACGATGAACTGAAGGTCCGGCTCACCTCGCTCGCGCGCGGGTAGCGGCGCCCGGGCCAACCCGCCGTGTCCGCTGTAGTAGACCACGACGGCGTCCCCTGGCTCCGCGTCGTCGATGAACCGCGCGTAGGCGCCCAGAATCCCGTTGCGCGACGCGTCGTCCCCCACGCATCGCAGCACGCTGAACCCGCGCGTCTCCAGCACGTCCGCCATCGTCGCGATGTCATTGTGCACGCCGGTCAACCCGCCCGTAGCCGCTCCGATCAGCAGCGCCTTCCCCACCATGCGACACCTCCGGGTGTCCGTAGTCCGCTGTCCGTCAGGTCTGAGGAGGAAAACGCCCCAAAGCACGTCCTGAGCCGCCGGTACCCGGACGACGGCCGGTCTCACCCTTGGAGAGAGGTAGATGCGCGTGCCGCGACCCGTTCCCTCCGGTCCCGCCCCCGTCTTCGCGCGGGCACGTACCGAGACGGTAGACCTGTGCGAGGAGTTCATGTTCCAACAGGAGATCTCCATGCACCCCTCGCAGCGTCGAGGGGGTGAACCCGCCGGGCGGATTGAGATCACCGTCCCGCTGGACGGTGACCAGCACTTCACCCGCGGGGCGATCGCCGACGTCCAACAGGCCGGCTGGCAGCCCGGACAGCCTGGCTCCGCGCTCATCGGCCACCTGGTCCTGTCCGCGTTCGAACAGACCGACCTCGGCATCGGCGCCGGACTCAACGACAACTTCGGCTCGATCCCCATCCAGGTGCCGCTGCCCGACGGCTCGGACGGCAGCGGCCTCGCCGGCCTAAGCGAGGACCGCACCACCTGCGTCATCGAGCACGAATACCGTCCCGACGCGGACCCGCTCGCCCTCAACCTGCTCGTCGAACTGCTCGACCCGGACGGGGTGGACCTGCTCAGCCAAGAGCGGACCAGTGCGGAGATGCGCAAGCTGTTCGAGGACCGCCCCTCCGCCGAGCAGGTCGCCGGGCAGGTCAAGAAGCTGGTCGAGCGCGCCGCCAAGGGCGCCGACCGGGACGCGCAGCTCGTCGTGGACGACGTCGCCCGGCAAATCACCCAGCAGGTCAGTTTCCGCTCGTACCTTCAACTGCGGGTCACCGTTCAGCTCATCCTGCCGGCGTCGGTGCGTGAGGCCAAGCACGAGCCCCAGCCCTGGGTATCGCTGGTCT
>Ga0302314_10005732_pt1 | contig 22589 bp, 23 predicted proteins | sample III_Palsa_N2_3_FD_200533 | JGI IMG/M metagenome (GOLD analysis project Ga0302314, IMG submission 200533) | Peat permafrost microbial communities from Stordalen Mire near Abisko, Sweden - III_Palsa_N2_3 | ecosystem: Environmental > Terrestrial > Soil > Palsa > Peat permafrost | place: Sweden... | reverse complement strand
TTCAATCCAATCAGCAGTAGTGCTCATGTTCGTTCTCCTGGTTTATTCGTTGGACGGCTCGTCGTCCGACGAACCTTCAGTTGATTCAGAAACTTCGGCGTCGCCCTCGGCAGCCGGCTCAGCGGCAGCCTCGGTCTCGGCCTCAGCGGTCTCAGTTTCGGCAGCGGGTTCAGCCACGGCCTCGGCAGCCGGTTCAGCGGCAGCTTCGGGCTCGGCCTCGGCGGCCGGCTCGGCTGCGGCCGGAGCCGGAGCGTCGCCACCAACAAGGCCCTGATCGCGGATCTGACCCAGCTGGATCGCGACACCCGCGATCAATGCGTTCAGCGTCCGCGCCAACCCGGTTAGCGGCGCCGCGATGGTGCCGACCAGCATGGCGTTGAGGACGTCACGCGACGGCAGCTTGGCGATCGACTCGACCTGCTCGGAGGAGAGCAGCGAACCGCCCATGAAGCCCCCCTTGAAGGTCAACGGACCACGCAGCACCCGCGACGTATCGCTCAGCGTCTTCGCCGCGACTGCAATGTCGCCCTTGACCAGCGCAAGCGCTGTCGGGCCGACCAGCAACGGCTTGATGTCGGCGACGCCGGCCTGATCGGCCGCACGCTCCGACAGCGAGTTCTTGGCGACTCGCAGCTTCGTGTCTGAGACACGCAGCTTCTCACGCAGCTCCGCCACCTGGGCAACCGTGATTCCACGGTAATCCAGGGCGAAGATCGCTTCAGAGTCGCCGAGTTCCCCGGCGATCTGATCGATTACAACTGCTTTCTCTTCTCGGTTCATATTGCTCGCTCTCTACGAAGAACGCCCGCCTTCTTTGCAGGCGGGCGTCGAGAGCAGATGACCGAGAAGGTCACCGGCAGTCGAGTCTCCACCTGCTCCGGGCTTACGCGCATGCGCGGCCGGAGGTCTCGGGCTTTGTCTCTTCTTGCAGGGGTAAGTGTAGGCGGCTTTAGGCCGCTGCGGGCTCCTCAACGAGGTCACGGGTACGCGACGGGTCGACGCGAACGCCCGGACCCATCGTCGAGGCAAACGTCACGGACTTGATGTAACGGCCCTTTGCCGCCGACGGCTTGGCCCGGACGAGCTCCTCAATCACGGCCGCGTAGTTCTCGAGCAGACTGCGCTCTTCGAAGTCACGCTTGCCGATCACCAGGTGCACGATCGCGTTGCGGTCGGTGCGGTACTCGATCTTGCCGGCCTTCGCCTCGTCGATCGCCTTGGTGACATCCATCGTCACGGTGCCGACCTTCGGGTTAGGCATCTTGCCGGACGGGCCGAGTACACGGCCCAGACGGCCAACCACAGGCATGAGATCGGGCGTCGCGATGGCGACGTCGAAATCATCAAAGCCTTCAAGAATCTTCTCGGCGAGGTCCTCAGCGCCGACGTAATCCGCGCCTGCCTCCTCAGCCTCGCGAGCCTTATCGCCCTGGGCGAAGACCGCGACCTTGACGTTCTTGCCGAGTCCGTTGGGCAGCGCGATCGTGCCGCGCAACTGCTCGTCCGCGTGGCGGACGTTCAGGCCGGTACGGACGTGAACCTCAACCGACTCGTTGAACTTGGCGGTCGAGAGCTGCTTGATCAGCGCGATCGCCTCGACCGGCTCGTACTCGCGCTCGCGGTCGTAGCGGTTGCGGGCCTCGGTGTATGACTTTCCATGTTTCGCCATGACTAGATGACCTCCACGCCCATCGAACGCGCGGTGCCGGCGATGATCTTCTTCGCGGCATCCATGTCGTTTGCGTTCAGATCGTTCATCTTCTTCTCAGCGATCGCAGTCAGCTGCGCGTCGTTGAGCTTCGCGACCTTGGTCTTGTGCGGCTCCGGCGAACCCTTGTCGAGTCCGAGGGCTTGCTTGATCAGGATCGCGGCCGGCGGCTGCTTGGTGATGAACGTGAATGAACGGTCTTCATAGACGGTGATCACTACCGGGATGATCGTGCCGGTATCAGCCTGCGTCTGGGCGTTGAACGCCTTGACGAACTCCATGATGTTGACGCCGTGCTGACCGAGCGCGGGGCCGACTGGAGGTGCAGGGCTGGCTTGACCGCCAACTGCCTGCAACTTAATTTGAGTAAGGACCTTCTTAGCCATTTTGCGTCTTTCCTAGTGCGAACGAAATTCCGAACGGCGGGTCTGGGACCCAACCGCTCGTACCAATCTCCTAGATGGAAATCTGAGCTTAGAGGCTCTGGTGAGCCTTTTAGAGCTTCTTCACTTGGTCGAAGCCAACTTCCACGGGCGTCTCGCGCCCGAAGATCGAAACCAGCACCTTCAGCTTCTGGCCGTCCTCGTTGACTTCGGCGATCTCGCCGGAGAAGTCCGAGAGCGGACCGGAAATAACCTTGACCGACTCACCGATTGAGAACTGTGCACGGCTGCGCGGGCGCTCGGCGGTCTCCTGATGTAGGAGACGGTCGACCTCAGCCTGCGTCAGCGGCACCGGTTCATTCGAGGCACCGACGAAGCCGGTGACACCGGGAGTGCCCTTGACCAGCGCCCATGAGTCCTCGTTGAGGTTCATGTTGACCAGCACGTAGCCGGGCATGGTGCGCCGCTCGGTCGTGACCTTCTGGTTCTCCTTCATCTCGGAGACCGTCTCGGTCGGGACCACGATCTGACGGACATTGGGCTGCTGGCCAAGCGAGACGACCCGGTGCTCCAGGTTGTGCTTGACCTTGTTCTCGTGTCCGGAATATGTATTGACGACGTACCAGCGGAACATGCGTGATCTGCCTAGTTAAAGGGTGTAAATGAGGAAGTGAACGAGCTTTGAGGCGACCAGATCGGCCACGCCCAGGAACAGGCCGGCAATGATCACGAAGCCAAGGACCACACCGGTACCTTGCATTACCTGCCGACGGTCGAACCAATGTACGCGCTGCAGCTCAAGCCAGCTTCCCCGGAGAAATCCGACGAGCCGGGCTAGAGCGGACTCATGACGATGCTCGCCATGTGCGGCGGCCATTGGCTCAGCGGCGGCCTCTCCCTGCGGATCTATTGACACCACTGCGCCTCGGGAGTGCGGGTTACCGCGTCTCGCGGTGTGCTGTGTGGCACTTGCACCAGCGGCAGTACTTGCGCAGCTGCAGCCGCTCAGGGTTGTTGCGCTTGCTCTTATTGGTCTGGTAATTGCGGCGCTTGCAGTCCTCGCATGCGAGGGTTGCAGCAATCCGAACGTCTCCACGGGCCATGTCTTGTAAGTCCCCGTAAGGTGTTGGAAAGGATCAATGCCAGCTTAGGGCGTGCTGGCGCACGCCAACCGGCGCTCCGAGGAGTGTAGCGATTAAGCGCTGGAGCGGATGCTCAGACGGATTCGATCACGCGGGTCGGCTCACCCGCGAGGTATCCGGCGATGTCCTCGACGCACTGCTGGTACATCAGCTTCAGCGTGTCCTCGCTGACGTACCCGAGGTGCGGCAGCAGGACCGTGTTAGGGAGCTCCAGCAGCTCGCTTTCACCACCAAGCGGTTCACGGTCGTAGACGTCGAGCCCGGCCGCCGCGATCTGGCCCTCGCGCAGCGCGGTGATCAGCGCCTGCTCGTCCACGATCGGCCCGCGCGAGGTGTTGATCAGCGCCGCGGTCGGCTTCATCTGGGCGAGCTCGGCAGCGCCGATCAGGCCGCGCGTGCGCTCGCTCAGCACCAGGTGAATCGAGAGCACGTCAGCGTTCGCCAGCAGCTCGGATTTGCTCACGTAGCTGGCGCCGGCCTCCTGCGCGCGCTCGGGCGTGAGGTTCTCACTCCAGGCGATCACGTCCATGCCGAAGATCTTCGCCGGTGCGACCATCGCGCCGCCGAGGCGACCGAGTCCGGCCAGCCCGAGCGTGCGGCCACCGAGGTTCTGCGGCAGCCCCTGCTGCCAGACGCCGCGGCGCATGGCGGCATCTTCGGCGGCGACGCGTTTGAAGACGGCAAAGATCAGCGCCCAGGCGACCTCGACGGTGCTCGGCAGCCCGCGCCACCCAGGCTCGCCGTAACCGGGGATCATCGTTCCGCAGACGGTCACGCCGCGCTCCCTCAGATAGGCCATGTCGACGGCGGCGTTGCGCCAGCCGGTCGTGACCAGCAACTTCAGGTTCGGCAGTTGCTCGAGTAGCTCCCGCGGGAACGCGGTGCGCTCGCGCATCAGCACCAGCACTTCGAATTCGTTCAGCACTCTGGGGATGTCGGCCGGCGCGATCGGCCGGTCGAAGAACGCAACCTCGCTGTTCAGCGAGGTCCAGTCAGCGAAGGTGTGGGCGACACGGTGGTAGTCGTCGAGAACTGCAATGCGCATGCCAGCCAAGTATCGCTGACCGCGCCCGGCGACAATTGCGAGTCCCGTGGTCTGGTTTTCATAAACAAATGCTCCGCCTGATCGGAATCGTCATCTCAATCGGCTTGGCGGACTCGCTGAACCCGACCACGCTTGCCCCTGCGCTTGTGCTGGCGACCGGCGAGGGCCGCAGCGGCCGACACGACGTCAGCCGTTTCCTGATCGGCGTGTTCGGTGTCTACCTGCTGGGCGGGCTGCTGATTGCACTGGGCCCCGGCGAGCTGGTGCTCGATCTCGTGCCGAAGCCGAGCCCGCGAACCGGCCAGGTGCTCGAGGTGATCGCGGGCGCAGTGCTGCTCGGTGCCGGCACGCTGCTCTGGCGACACCGGGCGGCCCTGGCGGAGAAGCAGCTGCTCACGCCGGGAGGTTCGAAGGGGCGCTCGAGCCTGATCATCGGAGCGACGATCACGGCGCTGGAGCTGCCGACCGCGTTCCCGTACTTCGCGGCGATCGCAGCAGTCGTCGGTTCCGGTCAGCCGATCCACAACCAGGTCCTGCTGCTCGTTATCTACAACGTCTGCTTTGTCGCGCCGATCATCGGGATCTACGCGACCCTGGTCTTCGCCGGGGAACGTGCCGAGGCGTATCTCGCCCGGGCGCGGAACGTGTTGCAGAAGCACTGGCCGCTGCTCCTCGCGGTCATGGCGTTGATCGCGGGGCTGTTCACGATCTGGCTGGGCGCGACCGGGATCGTCAGCCACACGCACGGCGGGGCCGGCAAGATCGCCAAGAAGCTGCACAACCTGTTGCCCCACTAGGGACGGGCGTCTGGGAACCCGTTTCTAGCGTTCCGACGCGCAGGACTCGCCCGGAAGGTAGGGCTCGTCTGTCTCCTGCTGATCGGCCGCGATCAGCGCCGCGAGTTCCTCAACCGCATTGCTCAGGTCAGCGGCCAGCGCCCCCGGGCGCTTGCGATCGAACAGCTCGACCAGCTGAGTTGAGTACCAGAGCTGCTGCTGGGCGGTCTTCTCGGTGAAGCGCTCCCAAATCGCATGTCCCTCGTAGCGGTAGTCGCGCACGATCGAGCGGGCGTTGTGGAGCTTGTCTGAGAGCGCCACGCGCAGCGTGCCCTCGTCGTCGCAGGCTTCGAGCTGTTCCAGGTAGCGGGCTTTGAGGTCGATCCATGACAGCTCCGAGGGGCCGTCGAGCGTGTCCGAAAGCAGCTCGACGATTCCGGCGACACGGGCGCCGAAATCACGCTCGATGCGCTTGAGCAGAGGCCGTCCGCCGCCGTCCTCGACGGTGTCGTGCAGCAGTGCGGCGATCGCCTCGTCCTCGTCACCACCGTCCTCAATCACGAGTCCTGTGACAACCAGCAGATGTGAGAGAAACGGCATGCCGGTGCCCGACCGCCGCTCGCCCCCCTGTAACTCCTGGGCCAGCGCGACAGCGTCCAGGAAGCGACTGGTCAGCTGCGGCGTGCCAGACAAAGCAGTGACTCGTAGGTCATCTCGAAGCTGCCGCCGCCCGCGTCAATCGCGCTGGCGACACCGTCCAGGAGCTGCGTGCGATCGCCCTCGCCGATCAGGATGTGATCGGAGTGCGTGCGCAACAGGCCTATGTACTCGTCGCGCGTGTAGGTCTCGGTCCAGCGAAAGGTCTGAACATCGGGATCGACCAGGTCTGGGCTGCGAGCCAACTCCTTGAGCCAGAAGTCGCTGCTGATCACCGTCGGGCTATCCGCCTCGGCGAGCGGGTTGAACGGCCCCGGAACGATCACCTCGAAGGCCGCGGCCACGCTCTGGTAGGCGGCGGTGAGCCCTGTCCGGATCGGGTTGACCTCCCAGACCGGCCGGTTCCAGAAGGCGGCGAGACCGCCACCGGGCTTCAGTGCCCGTGCCGCGAGCGCGTATCCCTGCTCGGGGTCGACCCAATGCCAGGCGGTGCCCGAGTAGATCAGCTGGAAGGAATGCGGCTCGAACTCGAGGTGCTCAAAGTCGGTGATCCGCAGATCAACGGCGCTCCCGTCGGTGGCAGCGCGCTCGCTTGCCACCGCCGCCATGGCGGCATCGGGCTCAACCGCAGTGATCGTGAGTCCACGCGCACCGAAGAGGCGAGTGGCGATACCGGTGCCGGCGCCGATCTCCAGCGCGGGGTCACCGGCGGCCGCCCGGGCGTAGCTGAGCACAGAGTCCACCAGCTCCGGCGGGTAGCTCGGGCGGTGGCGATCGTAGCCCTCGGCTACAGAGCCAAAGACAAGGCGGCGTTCAACGGCCTCGGACACGCATCGCAGAGTAGTGCCCAGTCGGCAGGGCAGTTGTGAAGAGGGAGATAACGCTACGTAAGCCCGACGCCGTAGCGCCCGACGCGGCCCTCGGCGTACTCGGGCGCGCGACCGCGCAGGATCTCCAGCATCGCCTTGGCGGCGGGTGCGACGCCGGGATCAGCCGCGGTCGCGACGATCACGTTGCGCACCGGACTCGAGGGCTCGAGCGCGCGCACGAGGATCCCGGGATGGACCCGGGTGAGCGCCAGCCGCGGGATCAGCGCGACGCCGACGCCGGCCGCGACCAGACCCTGGACGGTCTCGTAGTCGTCGCTCTCGAAGCTCACGTGCGGTTCGAACCCAGCCGCCAGACACTGCTCCACGACATAACGGCCGCAAGCTCCCTCGGCGCTCGTCTGGACCCAGTCCTCGCGGCTCAGGTCATTCAAGGTGAGCGCGTGTTTACGGGCGAGCATGTGGTCGACTGGGATCGCCGCGTAGAGCGGATCGTTGAACAGCAGCGTCGCTGAGAGACCGGCAAAGCGGTCCTCGTCACCGATGAAGCCGAACAGCAGGCCGAGGTCGAACTCTCCGGCGCGCAGGCGCGGAGCGATGCTCTCGGGCTCACCCTCGGCGAGTGAGAGCTCGACGTTGGGGTGGGCACGACGGAAGCTGGCGATCGCCTGCGGCAGCAGCGTCGCCCCAGCCGACGGGAACGAGGCGACCCGCAGCCGTCCGCCCCGCAATCCGAGCACCGCCGCCAGGTCGTCCTCGGCAGATTGGACCTGAGCGAAGATCGCGTCAGCGTGGTTCAGCAGCGTGGCTCCCGCAGCGGTCGGACGCACACCGCGCCGATCACGCACCACCAGCGTCGTCCCGGTCTCGGCCTCGAGCCGGGCGATCGCCTGCGAGACCGCCGACTGCGTGTAGTCGAGCGCGTCGGCGGCCGCCGAGAAGGAGCCGCGGTTGATCACCTCACTGAGGACCCGCAGGCGAGTCAGGTTGAGCATAAGTAAAGCTTATCGAAGGTATGACGAGATTCACTGGCGCTGATGCTGGCTACGCGCAACTATGAACTCAGAGCTTTTCCCTACTTGCTGGACGAAACTGAAATTTGGAGGACAAGATGTCACTCAACGCAATTGTTTCCTACGACGGAACCCCCAACGACGACGACGCACTCGCACTCGCCGAAGTACTCAACGGCGCCGGTGCCAGCCTGATCCTCGCCTACGTCCGCCACAGCGCCGAGGGCCGTGATGAGCTTCAGTCACAGGCGCTGCTCGAGCGCGGCACCACCAAGCTTGGCCATGCCACAGCGCGCGTGGTCGTCAACCGCTCGACCAGCGAGGGCCTGCAGCAGCTCGCCGCCGAAGAAGGCGCACAGCTGATCGTGTTCGGTTCTGACTACCGCACCGCCAGCGGCCGCATCGCCCCGCAGAAGTCAACGCAGACGCTGCTCGACGGCGGCCCCGCCGCGATCGCGATCGCGCCGGCCGGCTACGTAGCCCATGAGATCAAGACGATCGGCCTGCTGGCCGGCCTCGACGATCACGCCGCGATCGACACGGCGCACGCCCTGGCCAACCACTTCGGCGCCGAAGTCACCGACAAGAACTACAACGTGGACCTGCTGATCGTCGGCTCGCGCCCCGAGGCGCATGAGGGCCAGACGCTGATCTCGGCCCAGGCTGAGAACGCGATGATCGGCACCACCGCTCCGGTCCTGGTTGTTGGCCGTGGCGCGATGCTCGCCTTCGGCTCCTCGGTATACGCCGCCTAAGGACTGACTTAGACGCGATCCAAGGAGTTGGTTCCCGTCTACCGGGGCGCCCCTCGCGGGGCGCCCCGGACGTTTAACGATCCACTGTGCGTTTAATGAACGAGTGCGCACGCTCGTCATCTCCGACCTTCACCTAGGCCAGATCGGCGGCATCAGCGTGCTGACGCTGCAGCGGCCGCTGGAGCGTCTGCTCGAAACCGTCAGGCAGTGCGACCGTCTGGTGCTGCTCGGTGACGTGATTGAGCTCGCTGAGTCGCACAGCTCATACTCGGTTCCGATCGCCGAACCGATCCTGCGGGCCTTGGCCTCAGCTCTGCCTACGGGCGCCGAGGTCGTCTTCGTGCCGGGCAACCACGACCATCCGCTGATCAGTAGCTGGTCGCGCGCGCAGGGCGAGGCGCTCGGGCGCGACGCAGTCGTTCCCCACGACGCGAGCCCGCTGCTGACCGATGTAGTTGAGTGGCTTGGCGGAGATCGCGTGCAGGTGCGTTACCCCGGTGTCTGGCTGGCTGATGATGTCTGGGCAACGCACGGCCACTATCTGAACCACTACCTGCGTCCGATCTCATCATTTGGGCTGCTGCATCCCAGACACCGTCAGCGACCGGCCGATGCACGACAGCCGTCGGAGTACGAGCACACCGGCAGCTCCGAGGCGAGGCCTCACATGCGCGACGGCCTGCCGCCGCAACGCCGGGTCGACCGCATCATCCCGACCACCCTGGCCCCGCTGACCGCCCGCGTGCTCTCGCGCCAGGTGCTTCATCACAGCCTGCCCGCACTCGCCCACACCGCGCACGAGCTTGGCGTGCAGGCGCGCTGGGTGATCTTCGGGCACGTGCATCGCCTCGGCCCGCTGCCCCGGGACAAGGCCGCCGCCTGGACTGGCTTCAACGACGGTCAGAGCCTGCTCAACACCGGCAGCTGGCGCTTTGAGCCGGTCATCGGACACCGCGTACGTCATCCCCACCCTTACTGGCCTGGCGGAGCGGTCGTGATCGAGGACGACGGGATTCCCAAAGCAGTAGGGCTACTCGACGATCTGGCTGAAGCGGACTTCCGTTAGCCTGCGTCGCCCGATGCCGAAGATCTGGATCTACACACAGGCGCTGCTGGTGATCTTCATCGTGATCGGGATGATCATCGCGATCATCCGGCTCTCCTGACCGCGGTTCGGAACTGATCCTCGCGAGGACCGAGACGACTAGGTAGTCGTCGTTGTGGTCCCGGTCGTCGTTGTTGTCGTCGTCCCGGTCGTAGTCGTGGTCGTTCCCGTGCTGGTCGTGGTCGTCCCCGTGGTAGCCGGGGTCGTTGTAGTCGTCGTACTGACACAGGCCGGTGTGGTGCTGGTCTTCGTCGTCTTGGTGGCCTTGGCGGCGCTCGGGGTGCCCGTCCCGGTCGGAGTCGTCGCGGTCGGCGTCGTAGTGGTCGTCGTGCAGGTTGTCGTCGGCGTGGTGGTTGTGTTCGTGACTGGATTTGTCGGCGTCAACGGACCGCCCTTGGCCGTCGCGGCACCGATGTTCAGCAGGCCGTAGCCGTACTTGTGGTTCGGGGTGGCACCGCTCAGATGGCGCGCGGTCGCCTCAAGCCGCGCGAGGATCGCGTCCGGAGTCGGGTGAGCGCCCAGCACGCCGCTGGCTATCACCATCGCCGCCGCGGACGAGACATCCGGTGCAGCCATGGAGGTTCCAAACCAACCGCTCTGAAGCGCGAACGCGTCGACGTTCACAGCCTTCGCGGCGGTCGCCTGGTTAGCGAAGGTCATCTGGTAGATGTCCGGCAGGTTGCGCGCCGGATGACAGTTGGCGGTATGGATCGTCGACGAGTCATCGCCGCCGCCGGGCGCAACCAGATCCAGTGTCTTACCGGTGTCTGAGTAAGCGGCAAGGCAGCGATCTTTTGTGGTCGCGCCCACTGCGATCACACCTGGCGCCGCCGCCGGGAAGTCAACTGAGGTGTTGTAGTCATTGCCGGCAGAAGCCACCACAACCACGCCCTTCGTGTGGGCGTAGTTGATCGCCGAGATCAGATCCGGGATCTCCCCGGACGTCGTGCCGGGCGGGAACTCGATACTCAGGTTGATCACCTGGGCGCCGTGGGCTACGGCGTAGCGAACCCCCTCCGCGATCGTGCTTGACGTGCCTGCGCCATTCGCGTCGAGCACGCGCACCGGCATGACCGAAGCTTTGTACGCGAGCCCGGTGAGGCCATAGCCGTTGTTGGTTGCCTCGGCGATGGTTCCGGCGACGAAGGTCCCGTGACCGAGACGATCGAGCGGGAAGCGGTCGGTACAGACGCCGCCCTTGATCGTGCCCGCGACCAGGTCGCAGGGAGCTACGAACTTCGTGCCACCAAAGTCCGGAGAGCGCTTGAAGGTGCCCCAGTTGCGGAAGGCGATGCCGCTGTCCAACACGGCGATCACCACCCCCCTGGCGCCTGGCCTGTGGTCAGCGATCAGGTTTCCCCATGCCCTGGGCGCGTCGATCCCGTCGGGCGCGGTGAAGTTCCACTGGAGTCTCTGCCAGCCGCCCGTCCTGCCCGAGCGGCCTGGATCGTTGGGGATCCACCTACCGGCGGCGTTCGCTATGTAGTTGGGAACCGCGTAGGCGATACCCGGCAACGCCCGCAAGGCAGACGCCGCCGCGGTGACACTCTGGCTCACGGGCAGCTCAAGGATCTGCTCCCCGGCAGCATCGGAGCCTTGGCCAGACGGCTGCACGTCGATCCCGGTGTGCGAGCGGATGTAGGTGACCAGCGCGGTCAACGGCTTCACGGAGGAGACCACCAGCTGCCGCGGCGCGTAAGGGATCGAAGCCGCGCCGGTGCTTGCGCTCTGGGCCGGGCTGAAGAGGCCGCTCAAGGTTGTCGAGAAGACCCCGGTTACCGCCAACCCTGCCAGCAACGCCGCGACCAGCGCAAGCGTGAGACGGACGGCCTTAGCTGGACCGCCTGCGCCTGCCGGCGCGCGGCCTTGGATTGCGGGATTTGAGTACATGCGAGAAGCGGTGCCGCGAGGCACACAGTCAGTTGCTAAGACAACACCTGAAGGGGAAAGTTTCGTAACACGGTACGTCGCGCTGCTCCCACACGCCTGAAGCTGCGCCCGTCAGACAGACTCTGGGTTGATGAGCGACCACTTTTTCCCCCGGGACGAGTACTTCATGCACCTCGCGCTGCGCGAAGCAGAACGCGCGCTCGAGCATGACGATGTGCCGGTGGGGGCCGTGATCGTCAAAGACGGCGAGGTGATCGGTGCCGGCCACAACGAGCGCGAACTGCGCAACGATCCGACCGCACACGCTGAGACGCTCGCCCTGCGTGAAGCCTCGAAGGCGCTGGGCACGTGGCGGGTCCTTGACGCAGTCATGTACGTAACGCTCGAGCCCTGCACGATGTGCGCCGGGGCGATCGTGCTCTCACGGATCCCGCGCGTTGTCTTTGCCGCCAGCGATCCGAAAGCGGGCGCCGCCGGCAGCGTGCTTGACCTCTTGAACGTGCCCGAGCTCAACCACCGCCCGCAATGCCAAGGCGGGCTCCTGGCCCAGGAAGCGGGAGACATGCTCCGCGCCTTCTTTGCCAGCCGTCGCTAACCGAGACGCCGACTCCTCCAGCAGTCGTCTACCTTTGTCTGCGTCTTGCCGCTGGAGAGGTGGCAGAGCGGTTGAATGCGCCGGTCTCGAAAACCGGTTCGGGGTTTCACTCCGACGGGGGTTCGAATCCCCCCCTCTCCGTTTTTGGGTGCATCGCGGCGTCTGTCTCACATGAGTCGGGTCGTGTGCCTCACATTGAGGAGCTTCTCGCGGGCGGAGTGAGTGCGGACATCCTCGTCCGTTGGTGAAAGAGCGCGATCTATGCGCCACCGAGCGCGCCGGGCCGTTTGGCAGTTCGGGCCGAACTCCCGGCACGCTCAGTGGGCGCGGTTCACGCTGCGAGCATCCTTTCGGGCACGTCGCCCTCGCTCTGCCCCTGGGTCCTGGCGGCACGGATTCCGGGGACGAGCAGCGCGACCAGCGCGCCGACAGCGAGGATCGCTGCACCGACCGGCAGCGCAGCGGTGAAACCGGCGGTGTACGCGTGCGGCGAGGCGTATGAGCCGTGGGCGCTGAACACGGACGCGAGGACCGCGACCCCGAACACGCCACCGAGTTCACGTATCGCGTTCGTCGCACCAGATGCCTGACCTGCTTCGGCCGGCTGCACGGACCCGAGGGCCGCGTTCGCCGCTGGCGCGAACACGAGCGCCATCCCGGTGCCCGCGAGTATGAACGGCACGATCAGCGAGGAGTAGGCGACGCCAGGGGTGAAGATCACTGCCAGCCAGGCGATCGCGATCGTCTGCAGCACGAGACCGACGAACATCAGCGGCCGCGGTCCCACACGGTCACTCAGCGTTCCGGCGATCGGAGCGACGAACATCGGCATAGCCGTCCATGGAAGCGTGCGCAACCCGGCTTCCACCGGCGAGTATCCCTGAACGGTCTGGAAGAACTGCGCCAGCAGGAAGATCACGCCGAAGACGCCGAAGAACATTGCGAATGAGAGACCGTTCGTGGCGGCGAACTGGCGCGAGCGGAAGAACCGCATCGGAAGCATCGGGTTTGCTGCCCGCAGCTCCCACGCTACGAATGCGATCACGAACCCGATCCCGAAGGCGAACGAAGCGAGGATCGTCGTGCTCGTCCATCCCAGCGCCTGTCCGCGAATCGCACCGTAGGTAATGCCGAGCAGCCCAGGGCCCACGAGTGCCAGGCCCCGAAGATCCAGGTGCGCAGCGGGTCCCCGCGACTCGGTCAGCTGGGTGAGAGCCAGCGGCACCAGCACAAGTCCGATCGGGACGTTGAGCCAGAAGATCCAGTGCCACGAGATGCCGCTCACTACCGCGCCGCCGACGAGCGGCCCGAGCGCGACGCCGAGGCCGCTAACGCCGCCCCAGACTCCCAACGCCATGCCGCGCCGGGCGGGCGCGACGGCCTCCGAGAGCAACGTGAGCGTGAGCGGCAGGACGATGGCACCGCCGAAGCCCTGTACCGCGCGGGCGGCGATCAGCGCGCCCGTGGTCGTTGACAGGGCCGCCGCTGCGCTCGCGACCGTGAACGTCGCAAGCCCGATGCAGAACATCCGCCGGCGCCCGAAACGGTCGCCGAGAGCCGCTCCGGTAAGGAGCAACACGGCGAATGTCAGCGTGTACGCGTTAACGGTCCACTCGAGCGACTGGATCGACGCTCCGAGACTGCGCCGAATCGACGGAAGCGCCGTTATGACGACGAGGTTGTCGAGCGTGGTCATGAACAGCCCCAGCGACACGATCGCGAGCGTCCACGCGACGCTCGGCGTTGATCTCTGGGTCCGGTGCGGAAACTTCGAGGCGAGGGTCATCAGGTTCCTCCTTTTGTGTTAGTTGGTAATTCAGCCGCGGTTGCGCCAACGTAGTGTGTGAGCAGTCACTCACTCCGACGCCAAAAAAAAGATCTACTCACTCTTCTGCGGTGGCGCCGGTGAGCACCTCGGCCCAAGGCTCGTGCAGATCTCCGATATGCATCGCCGCGATGACGTTGCACAGCATCCCGTGCGCGAAGAACGCCTGTATCTCCCACGGCGAGGCGGGCCACTCACGCTCCACCATCTCGTAGAGCATCCGAAAACCGTGCCTGAGCTCCTCCCGGACGGCCGGCTCGGTTGCCGCCGCCTGCCCCTGGAGCTGGGTGAGCAGCACTTCCGGATCCCGCAACAGGTCCGTGTACGCCTCAGCCATCGCATCCCTGACGGGCCGCCCGTCGGCCCGCGCGCTTGCTGCCGCCTCGGCCATGGTGTCCTGAATCCGCTGGAAGCTGCGCCCGAGCACCGCCACGAACAGCTCCGTCTTCGTCGGGAACAAGCGGAACAGATAAGCCTGGGAAATGCCGGCGGCCGCGGCGACATCCATAGTCGACGTGCCGTACAAGCCCCGCGGGCCGACCACCTTCATGGCGGTGCGCAGCACGTCCTCTCGCCGCTGATCGGCGGTCGAGAGGGTCCGACCTGTTGCTGTCGCAGGCTTAGCCACAGGTGTGAGTATTCACTCACTCACTCAGTTTGTCAAGCCCCTATCGCGCCGTCGCGCTCGTGACCGGTGCCCTGTCTATGAGCGACGCAGGGAGTAGCACGGACCCCATGATCGCGTGCAAGTTCCGTACCACATATGTCCAGGGCTATCAAGCTCACAGGAGTTATGACGATACCTCGGAATACAAACCACGCTAATTGCGTAATTCGCCAGGGAGGCGCCCATGTTCGTCCAAGGAGGACAAGCGCCAGCCGGGCCTAGGGATACACACGAAAGAGGTCCAGGTCATGCGTAGGTCCAAGAAGTACCTTCTACCGGTGCTCGTGGTTGCAGCTCTCGCCGCGGTCGGCGCAGCGTCAACCAACGCCATCAGCTTTACCAGCACTTCCGCGCCTTATCAGGACGTAGGCTACGGCCAGGTGACCACCAACTCGGCCATCGCGATCGACAACGTTCACTACATCAGTGATGCGTCGGGCGCGAACATTGAAGAAGTTGACATCACGTTCCACGCCGCGCTCCCGGAGCCCGACGTCGTGAGCATTGCCTTCAACGGTGGTACCAAGACGACGTGCACCGACTCAGGTGACGAGACGACATACAACTGCACCGCCGGCAGCAATACGGTGGCCGGTAGCGGCTTGGCTGAGTCTGCCACCACGATCACGGACCTCGACATCTCGGTGCTCCCAGCAACCTAGTAGTCCGAGTCCCAGCACAGATCTAAAGATCAGTATGCGCAGCGCCGAGGTTCGCCTCGGCGCTGCGTCGTTAAGCGTCAACACGGACCTGACGTCCGAGGCAGGCGCGACGATACGCGATCGATCGTCCCAAGCTCAAGGTGACCTGCCATCGTAAAAAACAGCCGTTCGCGTGTCGCGGTTGTGACCGGCTTGCTTGCGGCCCTTGCCGGGCTGTTGTGGTTCTACTTCGCCCCGGCTGTGATCGGCGGCCACACCGCCTACATCATCACCCATGGCATCAGCATGGAGCCGCTCTTTCACACCGGCGACTTGGCGATCGTCCGAGCTGCAAGCGCCTACAAGGTTGGCGAGATCGTCGCCTATCACAGCTCTTTACTGCACGAGGTGGTGCTGCACCGGATCGTGGCGATCCATGGTGGCCATTACACGTTCAAGGGGGACAACAACAACTTCTTGGACCCTGTGCATCCGACGCGCTCGGACCTCGTAGGGAAACTCTGGATCCACGTGCCCCGCGCCGGGCTTGTGATCGAGCGACTTCGCACCCCAGTGGCGGCCGCGATTCTTGCCGGAGGCATAGGTTTCCTGCTGCTCAGCTTGGAGAAGGACCACACAAAGGCTCGTCGCTCCCGCAAGCGAGCGGCCGGCGCGGCAGCGGAGACGCGCGCTGTGAAACCAGCCGATTCTGAGGGCTCCAAGGCCGCCAACCTGCGTGACGGATTGGTTGTCAGCAGCCTGGTGGTGGTGGTCTTCTTGGCCCTGTGCCTGTTCGCGTTCGAACGGCCGACCAGAGCGACCGGGACGCGTGCTGTTCCGTATACGCAAAAGGCCGTGTTCACATATTCGGCTGCCGTTCAGCGCAACACGGTTTATCCGAGCGGGAGCGTAAGCACCGGGGACCCAATCTTCCTACGTTTCGTGCGTCAACTAGACGTCAAGCTTGATTACCGGCTGGTGACTTCGGGTGCGGCCAACGTGGCCGGCACAAGCACCATGGCGGTTCGGCTATCGAATGCGTCGGGTTGGAGCCGGACGCTGAAGTTACCCGGAGAGCACTCCTTCGTCGGCCGAAACTTCACATCGACGGCCGCGCTTGATCTCAACTCCATACAGACGCTGCTCAATCACGTCGCGAATCTCACCGGGGTCGCGAGCAGCGCCCCGACGATCGCCGTCGTAGCGAGGGTGCACCTCTCCGGCCAGCTTTCTGGCAGCCGGCTGAGCACGACCTTCAGTCCGATCATGAACTTCCAGCTCGGGGCTGCGCAGCTGCAGCCCGTGAATGCTTCGGGCAACGCGGCAAACTCCGCCCAGGGGCTCACGGATGCTCAGACCTCGAGTGTCACGGAGCCTTCGGTTCATTCGAACCCCATCCGCCTGTTTGGCCATTCGCTAGCCGTGAAGGCGATACGGATAGTCGCCCTGGCCGGACTTGCGCTGAGCGCGCTCGTGGCGCTCATACTTTTGGTGGCATTGACGCGGTTGAAGCGTCTGGCCGAGTGCGAGCAGATCGAGGCCCAGTACCGCCACCTGATCGTCCCGCTCGACGACGGCGCCAGATTCTCGGACCAGCAGCCGGTCGACTTGATCAGCATGGAGGCGCTCGTAAAGATCGCTCACCACAGCGGGCAGTTGATCCTGCACAGCCAGGGCGATGGTGCTGACAGTTACCTAGTCCACGACGGGGACGCGGTCTACCGCTACCGGCTAGGAGGCTCGGGGCGCAACGGCAGTGGCAGCACGCCAGAGCCGCCCTCCGCAGCGGCCCCCAGAACCGAAACCTCCTCCGACCTCCCGGCGGCCGCAGCGGTCGCCGCCGACGCTCACGTTGACACTGACATTGAGCCCGAAGCCGAAGCTGAATCTGAAGCGGACGACGTCGACGTCGACGTCGACGAGCACGAGAGCTCCAACGCCCGCCACGACTTCGAGGCGATGGAGGTGGGCGCAGCGAGCGGCATCTGGAGACAGCGAAGCGACGCCACGCTCCCCGCCGTAGCCCCCGCGACTCCGGTGCCCCCCGTCGCCGCCACGCCGACCGCGCCCCCCGTCGCCGCCGCGCCGACCGCGCCCGCCCCGCCCGCTCCAAAGATCGCCGACACCCCGGCAGGCGGCCACGATTTTGGCCTCTACTCGGTGAAGCGCGTGAGCGCCCCGAGCCGCGCCGAACTCGGCCAGCGCGCCGGCACGAACGGCACGAACGGCAACCGCGACTACCCAGCGGCGCTGGCATCGCCCGCCCCGTCACTTTCGATAGTGACATCCAACCTGCGCCGCGCGGTCGCCGCGAGGCCCTACGCGGCAACTCTCGACGCGACCGGCGGAAGCGGTTCCTGCGCCTGGGCGATCACCTCGGGCCTGCTGCCTGCCGGGCTGACACTGGACGCCAGCACCGGGGTCATCTCAGGTACCCCGACGGACAGCGGGACCACCTTCTTCATGGCCTCGGTCACCGACAGTGGGGTGAAGGCACAAACCGCCACAGCGCAGCTTTCGATCCACGTCGCGGTGGCGCCGCCGAGGACCAAGATCAAACATGTCAAGGTCAACCTCAAGAAGCGGGCCGTGACATTCAGGTTCAAGGCCAAGGGCGAGGTGACCGGGTTCGAGTGCGCGCTCGTAAAGGCGCCAATCAAGAAGCGCGGCAAATCCCCCAGCCCGACATTTGAGCCGTGGGAGGGCCCCAAGACCTACAAGCACCTCGCATTGGGGCGCTACATCTTCTACGTGCGCGCCGTCGGGCCTGGCGGACCAGACCCCAAACCGGCCAAGCACAAGTTCCGAATCAGCTGAACCGCGCGGCGGCAGCTTCAAAAGCCACCCCGAAGCTGCTCGTCATCCGGGCACCATACGATGCGGTACGTGATTACTCAGCCGACTCCGCCAACGCATGGCTGAGGCCTCGGTGGTCGCGGCACTCGAGGCCGCCGTGGCTGCCGATCCAGAGAACCCAGCGCTGCGCATTCACCTCGCATCTTTGCTGGTGATGGACGGAGATCCGCAGCGCGCGCTTGAACATGCCCAGGCAGCGCTTGCGGTCGTGCCGGATAGCAGCGAGGCCCTGGCGATCGCACGCGATGCGGCGCGTGCGACGGCCGACTCGGCGCGCGCAGATAGCTACCAGCGACTGCTCGATGTGCGGACGCCTCCACCGGTAGCGGAACCAGCCGAACGGATCCCCGTAACGGACGAGGACGAGACTCGATCAGACGCTGAAGACGCGTACGACGAACCAGAGCATCCGCAAATAACGCTCGCCGATGTCGGCGGCCTCGAGGAGGTCAAGGCCCGCCTTGACTCGGCATTCCTGGCTCCGCTTCGCAACCCAGAGTTGCGCCGCTACTACGGCAAGTCTCTGCGTGGCGGCCTTCTGCTCTACGGGCCACCCGGTTGCGGTAAGACGTTCCTGGCGCGGGCGGTCGCGGGCGAACTGGGCGCCAAGTTTTTTGCCGTCGGCCTCAACGACGTACTCGACATGTATCTCGGCGAAAGCGAGCGGCGTTTGCATGAGCTCTTCGAGGCGGCGCGCCGAGCAGCACCGTGCGTGCTGTTCTTGGATGAGATCGACGCGCTTGGTCGTAAGCGCAGCCAGATGCGTCAATCGGCAGGCCGTAATGTCGTAAACCAGCTCCTGGCTGAACTCGACGGCGCGTTGGCCGATAACGAGGGCGTCTTTGTCCTGGCCGCCACGAACCATCCGTGGGACGTGGATACGGCGCTCAGGCGCCCGGGCCGGCTCGACCGTACGGTGCTCGTGCTGCCGCCAGACCGCCCGGCGCGCGAGGCGATCCTGGCAGGGGCTCTAGCGGAGCGTCCCGTCGACCACGTGAACCTCTCGAAGCTCGCTCAACAGACGGACGGCTTTTCAGGCGCGGATCTGGTCTATCTAGTGGATGTGGCGTCCGAATTCGCGCTCCAAGCATCGCTTCGGAGCGGTCAGATGAGCCCGATCTCGGAGGCAGACCTGACCAAGGCGCGCGGCGAGTTGACGCCTTCCACCCGAGCATGGTTCGCAACTGCGCGCGGCTACGCGACCTACGCGAATGACGGTGGGCAGTACGACGACCTCCTGAAGTACGTGAGGGAAAACAAGCTGCTGTGAGCGCCTTCGAGGATCAGTTCGCGCGGTATATGTCTGAGGGCCAGGCGTTGATGGAGATGAGGCGCGATGCCGACGCCGCAACCGCGTTCCGGCGCGCCGTCACGCTCGATCCCCAGAACGCCGAGGCCTACGTGCGGCTCAGTAGCGCCGAGATCCGGCTCGAGCGCTACGAGGAGGCGCGCGACAGCGCGCAGACCGCACTTTCGCTGGATGCCGAGAGCGAAGCCGCCCACCGCTTGCTCGCCTACTCGCTGCTGCAGCTTGGGAAGAACCAGGAGGCGGTTGGTGAGGCATTGCGGGCTGTCGAGCTGGCACCTGAGGCCCCGATGACCTACCTCGTTTTGGCGCCGGCTTTATTGGCAGCAGGCGATCACCCCGGTGCCTTGCGCGCGGCGACCCACGGCGTTGAGATGGCGCCGGGTGTTTCAGCGGCACATGCCCAGCTCTCGATGGTGAGGCTGGGCATCGAGGACTGGCCCGGCGCCGAAGCTTCCGCCCGCGAGGCCTTGCGGCTGGATCCGGAGAACCAGACCGCGATGAACAATCTCGCGGTCTCATTGAGACGCCAAGGCCGCCGCGCCGAGGGGGTTCGGGTGTTCGATGAAGCGGCGCGCTTAAACCCGAACAACAAAACCGTGCGTCAGAACGTCCGGCGGGTCGCTCGCACCCCGAGCGCAGGTCACCTGTCCAAGCAGAGCCGTGCCCTCGCCGCCGACGACGCTCGGGCGCGGCGCTACCGCCCAAGAGAGTGGGATTGGGCTTATCCCACCAGGCTCCGTCCGTGGTGGTGGTCGATGCTCAAGCGCATGCCTGCTCCGAGGGCGCTCGTTCTGCACGGTGCCGTATTCGCCGCACTGCTGGCCGCGGCGCTTCAGCCGCGCGCGAGCGTAGGTCTGGCCGTGCTGACGGTGGCCTCAGGGTTCGCACTGCCCTTCAGCGTGAGACGCGCCTGGAGGTGGTGGCGCATCAGACATCCATCGGCGCGCTCCTGGTCGCCTCCAGACACGGACTAGTCCTTCGAGGCGGCCCGCCGATAGCGCTCTATCGTGCGCAACCGCTCCGCGGCGTGGTCCACAACCGGCGCCGGGTAGTCGCCGCCGATCACACAGCCGACCTGCCACTGCAGCTGGAGCGGCATCGCCCATGGTTCGGCGAGATGCTCGGTTGGCACGCTGCGAAGCTCGGGCACGTAGCGGCGCACGTAGCGCCCTTCCGGATCGAAACGCTGCTGTTGGCGTGAGGGATTGAAGAGTCGTCGCGTAAGCGGCTGCGGGTCAACGCCGACCGACGCGATCCACTGCCAGTTGCCGTTGTTGCTCGCCTCATCCCCGTCGATCAGCATCCGCATGAAGTAGCGCTCGCCGCGCCGCCAGTCGATCCCGAGGTCCTTGGTGAGGAACGACCCGACGACCAACCGAGCGCGGTTGTGCATCCAGCCCTCGTCACTCAACTGCCGCATCCCCGCATCGACGAGTGGATAGCCGGTGCGTCCCTCGCACCAGGCACGGAAGAGCTGCTCATCGTCGTCCCAGCTGATCGTTGCGCGATAGCGCTGCTGGTGCTCGGCGGTGGCGTTGCCCGGGAAGCTGCGCAGCACCTGCGCATAGAAGTCACGCCAGCAGAGTTGGCGCCGGAAGGCCTCGCCGCCGTCACTGTCAGGCAGCGCCGCCTCGAGCGCGCGTGGCGAGATGCAACCGAAGTGCAGATACGGCGAGAGCCGCGAGGCGCGCTCCTCCCCAAGCTCGTCGCGGCCGGTGTCGTAGCCCTCGACGGGCATTTCAAGAAAGCGCTGGGCCACGAGTGCGGCGGCTTGGATGCCGCCGCGCGCAGGTGAGCGGACCTCCTGTCGCAACCCGAGCTCTGAGAGCGTCGGCAGCGCGCCGCGGCTGAGCCCATCCGGAAGCGGCGTGATCATGCTCGGTGCTTCGAGTACCGCGCGGCGTGGGGCCTTCAGCCAGTTGCGGTAGAAGGGCGTGAAAACGGTGTAGGGGTCGCCGTTCGCGGTCCGGATCGAGGCGGGCTCGTCAGCGACGAAGTGGCCGGCGTGGCCGCGCAGCTCAATCCCGGCCTGCGCGAGCGCGGATTGAGTCTTCTGATCGCGAGTACGCGCGAATGGACCGGCGTCGACACAGGCGTGGACCGTGTCAGCGCCGACCGCGCGCGCCAGCGCGATCAGCTCCTGTGCCGGATCGCCGTGGCGGATCAGCAGGCCAGAGCCGATGGCCCGCAGCGCCGCGTCGAGCTCTACCAGCGACTCGAGCATGAACTGAGTACGAGCACCGGAGCTGTGGCGCCCGTGAAGCAGGCGGTCGTCGAGGCAGAAGACCGGCAGCACCAGCTCGGCGTGAGCCAGAGCGGCGTGCAGTGCCGGCTGATCGGCGACGCGGAGGTCGCGCCGGAACCAGACGAGCGCCGCGCTCACAGTTCGCGATTGACCGCGGCCCGACGGTAGGCGAAGACGTTGTCCAGGTCGCGCTGAACGAACAGCACGTGTGCGACCTCCCCGAGCGCTCCGAACGGCAGCGAGTAGCGCACGCGGTCACGCACGAGCGTCGAGCTGCCTCCGAGGTCGACGAACTCGTGCGTGTGATGCCAGAGCCCGTAAGGACCCTTGACCTGGCGATCCACGAATGAGCTGTTCTCGACCCAGGACTCGATCTCGGAGACCCACTTCATCGGAGTCCCGTGGACTGAGAGCTTGTACTCGATCTTGGCGCCGGCCCGCATCTCGATCGTGCCGGGCGTAACGACTTTGAAGCTGAGCCACGAGGGCGTGATGCGCTCGAGGTTGCGCGCCTCCGAGAAGAACGCGAACACCGTCTCCAGCGGGCGCTCGATCAGCTGTTCCCGTTCAAGTACATGGACCTTTGTGTCGGTCATGGCCACTCGCGCTCACCGCTTTCTCTACAGTCTGTAGCGATATCCGTTACAGACTGTAGCGTGTGAACTGATGGCTACTGAAACAGAACTCGAACTCAGCACTGCTCAACTGGCGCGACAGACCGGCGTCTCGGCCGGCACGCTGCGCGCGTGGGAGGCTCGTTACGGCTTCCCCGAGCCGATCCGCGTCGGCGGTGGACATCACCGCTACGGCGGGCAGGATGTCGGCGCCGTGAACGAGGTCGTGCGCCTGCGCGGCGAAGGCCTCTCCATGACCGCCGCGATCCTGCGCGCTCGCGCGGCGCAGAGCGCCCGTGAGACCTCGATCTACGCCGCCCTGCGCCGTCGCCGGCCAGACCTGCAGGCATTCGTCGCCTCAAAGCGATCGCTGCTTGAGCTGACCCGCGCGATCGAGGACACGCACTGCGCCCAGGCCGGCTCCGGCTTGCTGATCGGAAGCTTCCAGCGCGAGCGCCACTACCGCCGGAGCGAGCGTCGCTGGCAGTCGTTCTCACGCACGCTCGCGCTGACCGTTGCGCTCGCGGATTTCGACG
>Ga0302314_10005730_pt1 | contig 22592 bp, 24 predicted proteins | sample III_Palsa_N2_3_FD_200533 | JGI IMG/M metagenome (GOLD analysis project Ga0302314, IMG submission 200533) | Peat permafrost microbial communities from Stordalen Mire near Abisko, Sweden - III_Palsa_N2_3 | ecosystem: Environmental > Terrestrial > Soil > Palsa > Peat permafrost | place: Sweden... | reverse complement strand
TATACCGGTCAGTACAAAATTGACCGGGAGAAGAGGTGGGCTTGCCTGGCGATGCCGTGCGGGCGGATCGTCTAACCCTCCGATCGAATGTAAACCTTTACATTCGGGTGCAACCGCGTACCGCGTGTCGGAAAACATTACATTGATTTGAACTAGCTGCCTATCTGGTACCACGGGGCGGCCGACCCGGGCAAGGCCGAGGCCCGGCCCCCGTTCCGCTGACCGGGACGATTCGGCGGCTAGTCGAGCTCAGGCCTTGATCGGCCGTCTGACGTCATGCTAGAAACGCAAGAAACGGGCGGTAACCCGCCTCGGGCAGGAGCCGTCACCGGCAGTTAGATGTAAACGTTTACATCTCCGGTTCTGGCGGCGGCCAAGGCCGCCGCGGCAGCGTCAATCGAGTCCGCGTCTTCTTATTAATTTACGGACCGGTCGGTAAATTTTATGCTCGGTGCTGGTATCGCTTGGCGCCGGGTCGCAGCTCACTGGCAATGGAACCGACGACAGGCAAGGAGCCGCCGCATGGCGCCCAGGGAACGGCGTAGCGCCGTCGGCGTGGTCGAGATGGCGCGTGACCTCGGCGTCTCGACCGCGACCGTATCCCGGGCGCTGAACGGGGACCCCGTGGTCCGCCGGGAGCTCGCCGACCGCATCCGGGCCCACGCGGAAGAGCGGGGGTACGTCGCCAACCGGCTCGCCCGGGCGCTGTCCGCGAGCACCAGCCGGGCGTTCGTCGGGTTCGTCATCCCTTACGTGGACACCCCGGCGTACTCGGCGGTCGCCGCCGAGTGCGCCCGGCTGCTGTCCGCGGCCGGCACCCAGATGATCCTCGCGATCACCGAGAACAACGCCGAGCGCGAGTTCCAGCAGCTGCGCGACCTGGTGGGGACCAGGATCGCGGGACTGGTCATCTCGCCGAGCACCCACGTGCTTGACGCCACCCGCCGCCTGCTGGCGGAGCTCCCGGTGGTGGAGCTGCACCGGGCCTGCGGGATCGACGCGCCGAGCGTGCTGTCCGACGACGAGCAGGCGATGACCGACGCCGTCGTCCACCTGGCGAGCCTCGGGCATCGCGACATCGCCTACCTCGGCACCCCGCGGGAACTGTCGAACGGGGCCGCCCGGCTGCGCGGCGTGCGCCGCGGCGTCGAACTGGCCGGCCTCGACCGCCGCCGCCTGACGATCAGGCTGGTGGAGCCGACCCGGGAGAACGGCCAGGACGCGACCGGCGAGCTGCTCGGCGCCGCCCGCTTCACCGCGCTGGTGGTGGGCAGTGGCTCGCTGTCGGTCGGCGCCGCCGACGCGGTCCGGCGCGGTGGGCGGCGGGTTCCCGCTGACCTGTCCCTCGTGGTCTACGGCGATCCGGCCTGGTTCGCGCTCGCGGACCCGCCCCTGACGATGGTCCAGGTCTGCTACGCCGATCTCGCGCGCAGCGCGGCCCGGCTGCTGCTGCGGCGGCTGGACGCCAGGGAGACGGGGGCCGCGCCGCCCGCGACCGGACCGCACCTGGTCCCCGCCCAGCTGCGGATCGCCGGCTCCACCGGCGCGCCGCCGGGCGGGCGCCCGTGAAGCCCGCCCCGCCAAGTCCCCACCGCTACCAGCTAAGGAGCTCTCAGTGACCGACGGCCTGCTCGCCGGCCTGCGCGTAATCGACGCCGCCACGCTCGCGGCCGGGCCGCTGATCGCGACCTGGATGGGCGAGCAGGGGGCGGAGGTGATCAAGGTGGAGCAGCCGGACGGCGGCGATCCGCTGCGCCAGTGGGGTGCTCAGCGCGACAGCATCGGGCTGATGTGGAAGTCCGTGGCCAGGAACAAGAAGGCCATCACCCTCAACCTCCGGCTCCCGGCCGGACGGGACCTGCTGCGCTCGCTCACCCGGCAGGCGGACGTGGTGATCGTGAACCTGCGCCCGTCGACCATGCGCCGGTGGGACCTGGACTACGAGAGCCTCGCCGCCGCCAACCCCCGGCTGGTCATGGTCCACGTCACCGGCTACGGGGCCGACGGCCCGAAGTCCGACTGGCCCGGGTTCGGCACGCTCGGCGAGGCGATGAGCGGTTTCGCGCACCTCACCGGGACCCCGGACGGCCCGCCCACGCTGCCGTCGTTCATGCTCGCGGACGGGGTGGCCGCCCTGAACGCCACCTACGCGGTCATGATGGCGCTCTACCACCGCGACGTGCACGGCGCCGACGGCCAGCTCATCGACATCAACCTGATCGAGCCGCTGGCCCGGCTGCTCGAGCAGTCGGTGCTGACCTACGACCAGCTGGGCACGATCCCGGTCCGGACCGGGAACCGCTGGGACATCAGCGCCCCCCGTAACACCTACCGGACCAAGGACGGGCGCTGGCTGGCGATGTCGGGCAGCGCCCCGACGATCGCGATGCGCGCGCTGCGGGTGGTGGGACGGCCGGAGCTGACCCTGGATCCCAAGTTCGCCGAGGCCCAGCAGCGGCTCAAGAACGCCGCCGAGATCGACGAGATCATGGCCGGCTGGATCGGCGAGCGGACCCTCGACGCGGCCCTGGCGGTGTTCGAGGAGGCGGGCGTCGCCGCCGCCCCGATCTACGACGCGCGCCAGCTGCTCGACGATCCGCAGCTGCGGGCGCGAGGTATCTACCCGTCGGTGCCCGACCCGGAGCTCGGCTCCATGCGGGTCCAGGCGCCGGTCCCGCGTTTTTCCGCCGCTTCCGGCCGGATCGCGCACCTGGGCCCGCGGCTCGGAGAGCACAACGCGGAGGTCTACCGCGAGCTGCTCGGCCTCCAGGCCGGCCAGCTGGACGAACTACATGAACAGGGAGTGATCTGACGTGGGATTGAGTCCACGACCGCGCCGCTCGGAGCTGGCCACCCCGGCCAGCAACGACGACATGTTCGCGAAGGCCGCCGGATCCGGGGCCGACCTGGTGTTCCTCGACCTGGAAGACGCCTGCGCGCCCGCCGAGCGGGAACAGGCGAGGGGCAAGGCCGCCCGGGCGCTGCGCGACCTTGACTGGGGGCGCACCACCCGCGCGGTCCGTATCAACGGCATCGATACGCGCTGGGCCTACGGGGACATCATCGAGGTCGTCAGCACCGCCCGCGAGTCACTCGACGTCATCATCGTGCCCAAGGTCCGCCGGGCCCGGGACGTCTGGTGGGTCGACGTGCTCCTCACCCAGCTGGAGGAGACGCTCGGCCTGGGCAAGCGCATCGCGCTTGAGGCGCTGATCGAGGAGACCGAAGGCCTGCAGAACGTCGACGAGATCGCCATCGCCAGCGACCGGCTGGAGGCGATCATCTTCGGCGCGGGCGACTTCTCCGCCTCGCAGGGGGCGAGGGTCGACACCAACTTCGATCCCCTGGTCCCGATCCCGGGCGACATCTGGCACTACGCGCGGGCGCGCATCCTGGTCGCCGCCCGGACGGCCGGCATCGACGCGATCGACGCGCCCTTTCCCAACTACAAGGATCCGGCCGCCTACCGGGTCGCCTGCGACCGGGCCGCCGCGATGGGGTTCATGGGGAAGTGGGCGATCCATCCGAGCCAGGTCGAGCTCGCGAACGCCGCGTTCTCCCCGACCGCCGACGAGATCGCGCACGCCGAGCGGATGATCGCCGCCTACCGGGCCGCCGAGTCGGCGGGACGGGGCGCGACCGGCCTCGACGGCATGCTGGTGGACGCCGCCCACCTGCGCCACGCCGCCACCGTGGCCGGCCGGGCCGAACTGCTCGGCCTGTCAGGGAAGGGAGTCCCGGCATGACCGGCACGACCGGCAGGCAGATGACCCTGGTCGGCTTCATGCAGGCCGGCAACGTGACCGTCTACTCCGGGTCCTGGCGGTATCCGTCGGCCGATCTGTCGTTCCTCACCATGGACTACTACACCCGCATCGGGCGGGTGCTGGAAGAAGGCAAGTTCGACTGCGTCTTCTTCGACGACCGGCTCGCGATGCCCGGCGTGTACGGGGACTCGGTCGCCGACGCCGTCCGCTACGGGGCCCGGCCGGTCAAGCTCGACCTGACCGCCGTCCTCGGCGGGATCATCGGCGCCACCTCCAGGATCGGCGTCGGGGCCACCTACTCGACCACGTACTACCAGCCATACCACGTGGCCCGCACGTTCGCCACGCTCGATCACCTGTCCGGCGGCCGGGCCGCCTGGAACGTGGTGACCTCGGTCAACGACTCGGAAGCGCAGAACTTCGGCGTGGACAGCCACCTGGACCACGACACCCGTTACGACAAGGCGGACGAGTTCCTCCAGGTCACCTCCGCGCTGTGGGACTCGTGGGACGATGACGCGCTGATCGTGGACCGGGAAAGCGGTGAGTTCGCGGACCCCAGCCGGGTGCACGAGGTCAACCACAAGGGCCGGTGGTTCTCCGTCCGCGGCCCGCTGACGGTGCCGCGGTCCCCGCAGGGGCGGCCGGTGATCCTGCAGGCCGGCTCGTCCGGCCGCGGCCGCGAGTTCGCGGCCGCCTGGGCCGACATGGTGTTCACCGGCGACCCCGGCCTCGAGGTCGCCCGTCGGCACTACCGCGAGCAGAAGGAGCAGATCGCGGCGGCGGGCCGGGACCCCGACGGCGTCAAGGTGCTGCCGATGGCCTACGTGGTCGTCGGGGAGACCCAGGCGATCGCCGAGGAGAAGGAACGGCTCTTCCTCGACGCGTACGTGCACCCGGTCGCGTCGCTGGCGCTGCTGTCGGAGCTGCTCAACTACGATTTCGCCCGGCACGACCTGGACGACGTGGTGACCGAGGAGATGATGGCCGCCAGTTCCGGGGTCCGCGGCCTGGCCATGGGCGTGCGGCGCCACCTGGACCGGGACGTGACCGTCCGCGATCTGGCCGCGCACCGGGCGACCCTGCTCCAGGGGCCGCGCTTCGTCGGCACCGCGACATCGGTCGCCGACCAGATGCAGGAGTGGTTCTCCTCCGGCGCCTGCGACGGGTTCGTCCTGGCGGCCACCCACCTGCCTGGCGCCTTCGAGGAGGTCGTCCGGATGGTGGTGCCCGAACTGCAGAAACGTGGCCTGTTCCGCCGCGAGTACACCGGCTCGACCCTGCGCGAGCACCTCGGCATCGCCCGTCCGGAATCGGCCGACGGCCACGGTTGACGGTACCGTCGAAGGAACCAGGCGGCCCCGTCGATCCCGGCGCCGTAGTCGGTGCCCTCAAAAGAGAACGAAACGACGATGGAGCGAAGATGCGGCTAGAGCCAGGACGGATCGCCGTGGTGACCGGCGGCGCCAGCGGGATCGGTCTCGCGCTGGCGCGGGCGGCGGCCGGCCGCGGCCTGCACGTCGTGCTGTCCGACATCAACGCGGACGCCCTCCAGGCCGCCGTCGGCGAGCTGTGCGAGTCGGGCGCGGCGGTGACCGCCGTCCCCGCTGACGTGTCGCGGCCGGCCGACATCGAGGACCTGGCGCGGGCCGCGTTCGGGCTCGGCCCCGTCCAGCTGGTCTGCTCCAACGCCGGGATCGTGCTGTTCGGCCGGGCCTGGGAGCTAACCGCGGCCGACTGGGAGCGGGTCATGGCGGTGAACTTCATGGCCACCGTGCACGTGCTCCGGGCCTTCGTGCCCGGGCTGCTGGCGGCCGGCGACCCGGCCCGGCTGCTGGTCACCGGGTCGATGGCCTCGGTGCAGGGCCGGGCCGGCATCAGTCCGTACGTCGCGGCCAAGCACGCGCTGCTCGGGCTGTGCGAGACGGTGAATCAGGAGCTGGCCGCCGATGACGCCCCGCTGGGGGTGACCCTGCTGATGCCCGGCCGGGTGTCCACCGGCATGAGCGGCTCGGCCGAGCCCGCGGCGATTACCGCCGACGAGGCGGCCAGGATCGGACTGGACGCGGCCCTCGATGGCCGCCCGTTCGCGTTCACCCACGCCGACCGGGTCCCCGAGGTCGAGCGGCGGTTCGCGGCGATCATCGACGGCGGCCGCCCCCGCGGCTGACGATTCCCGGCCGCGGACAGTCAGGTGACGACGGTCAGGTGGTAACGGTCGGTCATGATGTCCGCAATTGTAGCTATCCGAGCGGTTGTCATATGCTCATATAGGGAGATCACCCCGGTCGGCATGGCCGCGGCCGCCTGGGCTACCGGCTAGGGCGGAACCGCAACTCCAGGAGAAGATGTGATCTCGTACCGGTTTTCTCGCCCCTCGGCGATCATCGCGGCGGCGACCGCGGCGCTCGCCATCGCCGCCCTGGCCGTGGCCTTCGCAAGCCCGGGCCAAGCTCAGTCGGCCCGGTCGAGCGGCCTGCACGACCCGCTCGTGCGGCAAGTCAACCTGGCCTCCGACCTACCAGGCCGGGCACCGCTGCTCGACCGGGACCTGACCGACCCGTGGGGGGCCGCGCTGACCCCGACCTCGCCGCTGTGGGTCGCCAATCAGGGCGCCCACAGTTCCACGGTCTACTCGCTGGCCCCGGGTGCGAGCAAGGTTTCCAAGTCCACGACGGTGCGGGTCAATATCCCGGGCACGCCCGCCGGGCCGGCCGGACTGGTGGCGAACCAAGGAAACGGGTTCGTCTTGACGAACGGCAAGGTCAAGGCCCCGGCCGCGGTCATCTTCGACACTCTCGACGGCCACATCGAGGCATGGAGCCCCAAGGTCAACGCGCACATCGGCAATGCCGATGACATGGCGACCGTCCACGGCGCCTCGTACACCGGGCTCGCCGTCGCCGCCACGACGCACGGCGAGGAGCTGTTCGCGGCTGACTTCGGCCAGGGCACCGTCGATGTATTCAATTCTGCCTTCCGCCCGGTCAAGAATGCTGCCGGGCAGTTCACGGACCCTCGGCTCCCCAAGGGATACCGCCCGTTCAACACGCAGGCGCTCGGCGGCCGCATCTTCGTGACCTACGACAAGACCAACCCGGTCACGCACCTCGCGGCCGTCGGAGCGGGCATCGGCGTCGTGGATGAGTTCAGTACCAGCGGGCGCCTGCTGGCCCGCGTCGCCGCCGGCGGCGCGCTGAATGCCCCGTGGGGCCTGGCCATCGCGCCGCAGGCATGGCGGAACGTGGCAGGCTCGTTGCTGATCGGGAACTTCGGCGACGGGCGCATCAACGTCTTCGCCAAGCAGGGCACCGGGTTCGCGAGCCACGCCACCGGGACGACCCTGCTCACGTCCACCGGCAAACCGTTCGCCGAGCCGGGACTGAGGTCCCTGGTGCCTGGCACCGCCACGGCCGGCGGCACCAACGTCATCTGGTTCACCGCCAGGATCGGCGGCGGGCAAGGCGGCCTGCTTGGCATCCTGCGCAAGTAGCGTCCCGCGGTGCGGGACACCAGGCCGAGCGGACGATCGCGCCGCGTCGGCACCCAGCACTCGGCTAGGTTGTTATTCATGGCACTGGTAGCGCCCGAGGCGGGGGGATCGCCTTGGGAGTCACTAACGAGCTTCGTGGGCCGTGACCGCGAGGCGACGGATCTGGCGAGGATGCTGCGGAAGTACCGGCTGGTCACCGTGACCGGACCGGGTGGGGTCGGCAAGACCCGGCTGGCGACTGAGGTAGCACGCGAGGCCGCCGCTGACTTCCCGGACGGGGTTTACTTCGTCGGCCTTGGCGCGGTGAGCGACGCGGCGGGGGTACCAGACGAGGTGGCCGCTTCCCTGGGGATTCGGCAGGCACATGGCAGATCGTCGGAGGCTGTCCTCGCGGAGGCGCTGGCGACCCGGCGACTGCTGCTCGTGCTGGACAACTGCGAGCATGTCCTCACGGTGACCGCGCGGCTCTGCGGGATTTTGCTGAGCGCGGCCGACGACATCTGCATACTGGCGACCAGCCGGGAGCAGCTCTGGGTGGGCGGGGAGGCGCGGTACCGGCTGGCGCCGCTCGCGTTGCCGGCGTCGGCCGACCCCGCGGAGGTGAACGGGTCCGAGGCCGTCGCCTTGTTCGCGGAGCGCGCGCGGAAGGCGGACCCTACGTTCACGCTCAACGCGGAGACCAGCCCGCTTGCCGCCCACGTGGTGGCCCGGCTAGACGGGATGCCGCTGGCGATCGAGCTGGCGGCGGCGCGCGTCGAGGCGCTCGGGATGGCCGGGCTCGCGCAGCGCATCGATGACTCACTGCGGTTGCTGAGCACCAAGGATTCCACGGCGGCGGCACGGCATCAGTCGCTGGCCGCGGTGGCGGACTGGAGCTACCGGTTGCTCTCGGAGCCCGAGCAGCGGGTGTTCCGGCGACTGTCGATCTTCCCCGGCCCGTTCACCCTGGAGGCGGCCGAGGCGGTAGCGGGCCCCGACGCTGGACCCATCGTCCTGCGACTGGTGGACTGTTCCCTGGTGACGCCGCCTCGGCCGGGCACCGACAAGCGGATGCGGTACACCATGCTGGAAACCCTGCGCGCTGACGCACGAGACCGGATGGTGAAAGCCGACGACGAGGAAGAGGCCACGGCCGGCGCTGTCAGCTTCGCGTTGTCCGTGGCCGAGAATGCCTGGGCTGGCCTGCAGACCAGCGACGGGGACCTCGACGCCCTGCGCTCGCTGGACGCCGAGGACGCCACCGTGAATTGGGCGCTGAGCTGGGCACTGGAACACTCCCATGACGAGGCGTTGCGGATGGCGAGTGCGCTGGGGCCGTGGTGGCGTGGCCACTGCCGCATGGTCGAGGGCTATGAACGGCTGACGGCCGCCGTCGCGCGGGCGACACCGGCGAACGCCGGCTGGGCCCGGGCTCAGCTGTGGCTGGGCTACCTCTGTCCGTACGGGGATCTGGCCCACAGTTTGGCCCACTACGCGGCCGCTTGGACGGCCGGGGATTCCACAGAAGCGGCGGACGCCCTCGTCGGCCGTGCGTTTCGGCAGCTGAACAATGGCCTGACCGGCGATGCGGAGCCCGATGCCAGGCACGCGCTGGCGCTGGCAACTGAGGTCGGCTACCCGGCCGGACGCGCACAGGCCCTCGCCGTCCTGGCCCTGGAAGCGGCCACCGCCAGGCGCCCGGGTTTCGAGGCCGACGCGCTGGCCAAGGTCCGGCAGGCGCGGGACTCCATGTTCTCGAACATCCCGGGCTGGTTGGACCGATGGTGCGGTGCGGTCTTGATGACCGTGCTGTTCCAGCTGGGCGACCATGCCGCTGCCCGCGATGCCTGTGCCGAGGGACTTGCCAAGGCCCGGGCGGCTGGCGACCTGACCGCCCTGGTCGACCTCTTGGCGTTCGCGGTCCGTGACGAATGGCAGACCGGTGCCATGGCGGATGTCCGGGTGCACGTCCGCGAGGCGACGGATGTCGCCTTCCGGATCGGCGATCGTTCCATCCTGCGTTACTTCGTGGAGGAGTGCGCGGAGGTGTGCGCCACGACGGGATACCGGGCGGAGGCCGTCACGCTGTGGGCGGCCCTGGAGGCGGAACAACAGCGCGCCGGTATCGCGGTGGCGTCCGACGCGGACGACCGGGAACTCAAGCGGAAGGCCACCGAGGCGCTCCCGGCGCAGGAGGCACGGGCGGCCGCGGCCCGCGGCGCGCGGATGACCCTGAATGCCGCCGTGGAGTTCATGCTCATGCTGACCGAGCGCCAGGCGACCACGGCACCGCGGGAGACCGACGCGTCCGCCGACGCGAGCCAGCTCACCAAGCGCGAGCGGGAACTGGTCACCCTTGTCGCCCGCGGGCGGACCAACGCGGAGATCGCCGCCGAGATGTACATCAGCACCCGGACCGTCGGCTCTCACCTTGACCGCATCCGGGCCAAGACCGGCTGTCGCCGCCGCGCCGACCTCACCCGCCTCGCCCTGAGCGGGGGTCTCGTTTAGGGCTGCACCGACACGCCGGTATGCCGACGCCCGGCGTGGTCGGCGGACGGGTCGTTACCTTGCGAGGGTCGCGAATGCCTCGTCCAGCAGGCGGGTCGACATGGTCACCTTCACCGGGTCCACCGGCCCGCTGGCGGACATCAGACCAGTGAACTCGCGTAGATCGGCCCCGTCCACCGTAAGCGGGACCATATGAGCCGCCACCTCGCGGGTAGCAGTCGCACACGGTCCGTTCGGCATAAAGATTAAAAGCCATCGTCCGAACGGGCCGTGCCGGCTCTTCCCGGCCACCGCGCCGTCACCCCGCGGCGCCCGCGTTAGCTGAGGGTGAGCCGCTCGACCTCGCTGAGCGAGAGGCAGTTACCGCACGTACGGCAGGTATGCGCTCGGCCAGGCCGGCCGAGGCGTCGAGTTCATGCGCCATCCATTCCAGGTACCCGCACGGACGTGTGGAACATGGCCCGCCCGGCCGCTCGGTTCCCGCTCACGTCGATCTGGAAGTTCGACACCACGTGCTGCATGACCGGGACCTGGCTCAGCGATTCCCGCAACCACCCGACGACTTCCGCGCGACCGCCAGCCGGGCCGCGCGTCGACGAGAACCCGCTGGATGTCCAGCTCGTCAAGGGCGGAACGTTCGCCGGCCATGGGCTGTCCCTTCGTTGGCACACTCAATAAGCGAGAACAAATACTGCCACATAGTTGCTACGCGGCCAAGGAAGAACCCGATCATCTTGCGCGGATCGATGACGCTTGTTGTCCTGGCAGTCTCATAAACGATAGAGTCAACTGCCATCTAGCGGATCGATGGGCTGGGCGGCGGCGGGCTGGGATCGCGCGGTGACCAAGGCGGGGATGAATGGCTGAGCAGAAGCGAGGGCGACGGATCGCCCTCACCCCCGAAGAGCGTGACGCGTACCTGCTCGGGCAGCGCACCTGCCGGGTCGGCAGCACCGGCCCGGACGGCAAGCCGCACGTGTCGGCGCTCTGGTTCGTCTGGGACGGGACCGCCCTGTGGCTGAACTCGCTGAGCAACAGCCAGCGCTGGGCCAACCTAATGCGGGCCCCGCAGGTCAGCGTCCTGATCGACTCCGGCGAGGAGTACCTGGAGCTGAAGGGCGTCGAGCTGGTCGGCACTGTCGAGGTCGTCGGTGAGGTCCCCCGCACGTCGGCGCCCAACGCCGAACTGGCGGAACCCGAGCGCCTGTTCGGCGACAAGTACGCCGGCGGCACGTTCACACCCGACGGCAGGCACGCCTGGCTGCGGCTGGTGCCGGACAAGATCTTGAGCTGGGATTTCACCAAAACGGCGGCCGGGCGGGCGAAGGCCGCGTCATGACCGGGGTGATGGAAGGGGTGCGGATCCTGGAGGTCGCCGAGCACACCTTCACCCCGCTGGCGGCGGGCATCTTGTCCGACTGGGGCGCGACCGTCATCAAGATCGAGCATGTCGAGCGGGGCGACGCCATGCGCGGCCTGGGCTCGACCGGCGGCCTGCAGGTCGGCGGCGGAGGCGTGCACATGTTCATGGAGCACTGGCTCGGCTTCTGGGCCCGGTCCGGGATCGCCGACGAGCGCTTCGACAGCCACGAGCACCTGCAGGCCAACTCCGGAGCCGCCCGGAAGCTGGTGAGCGCGGAATTCGCCCAGGACACGTTCGAGAACTGGAAGCTGCGCCTGAAGGACCTGAAGGGGCAGTGGTCACCGGTCCAGGACACGGTCAACATCGCCGACGACCCCATGGTTAAGGAGAACGGCTACCTGCTGGAGACCGTCAGCCACGACGGCATCCCCTTCACCATGGTCAGCACCCCGGTGATGTTCGACAAGGAAAAGCGCGCCCCCGGCCGGGCGCCCGCCTTCAACGAGCACGGCGACGGGATCCTCGCCCGCGAACTCGGCCTCGATGAGGAGGCGATCATCGCCCTCAAGGTCGCCGGGGTGGTGGCCTAGTGCCCGACACCGTCCAGGCCGTTGAGCCGCCCGAGCTGGACCCCGCCCGTACTCGCCCCCCGCGCCGGGACGCCGAGCTGAACCGCATCCGGCTGGTCCAGGCGGCGGCGCATGTGTTCGGGGAGCACGGAACCGACGCCAGCGTCGAGATGGTGGCCGCCCGGGCCGGCCTCGGGCTCGCCACCCTGTACCGCCGGTTCGCCAGCAAGGACGCCCTGATCGCCGAGCTGATCCACGGGCTGCTGCACCACATGGTCGAGACGGCCAGGACCGAGACCGGGACGCCCGACGGGCTCGGATTCGAGCGGTGGCTGGCCGAGTACGCCCGCGTGCAGGCCATCAACCGCGGCAGCCTCGGACGGCTGTGGACCCAGGCCCCCGAGACCACCCCGCAGAAGACCGAGCTGTTCACGCTGCTCGAGGCGCTGCTGACCGAGGCCAAGGCCCACCGCCGGATCCGGCCGGACGCCCACGTGAACGACGTCCGGCTGATCATCTACGCGCTTCGCGGGATCGCCGAGTCCACCCGGTACGACGAGAACGGCGCCTGGCAGCGGCACCTGTCCGTCGTGCTGAGCGGGCTTCGCCCGACCGACGACCTGGCCTCCCCCTGGTCACCGCGCGACACGCCGTAGCCGGTCCCGTGCCACAACTCGTTCTCAGGCATGGTCCCGCGCTCGATCAGCGCGCTGAGGCGGCGGGAACCGCGGGTCCGTCGGGACAAAAGATCAAGATGTGAATGAACGGGTTACTGGCGGGCTCCGAACCGGGCGTGGCCTTCCGGCAGGCGGTCGTGCACGGGCGGTGCCTGGGGCAGTCGCCGCATGGCGGCGCGGAAGGCGCCCGATTACGAGGCCCTCGTCTTGGCTGTGAGCAACTGACAACCGATAGCGTCAGATGGTCGCCATGATGGCCTCGACCTGCCCCATCGACAGCGCCGGCGTGGCCGGCTGCTGGCGCGGCACTGCTTCCGCCCGCAGCCCGTCGAGCAGGAAGTTCAGCTGACGGCGCCACTGTTCGGGGGAGATTCCGCTCGTGGCGTCGCTGACCTTTCCGATCATCCAGAAGGCGACGACGATGTCGCTCGGCTCGCACTCGGGCCGAAATACGCCGGCCCGCTTGGCTCGATCGAACAGGCGCTCGAACAGTGGCCTTCCCCGCTCGCGGAACTCGGCAACTTTGTCTATCCCGTGGTTCGCCGAAATCGCTTCACGCATCCCGCGGTCGTTGGCCTGCAGTTCGCAGATGCGGTACAGGTAGGTCTCGAACGCTTCACGCGGGTCGGCGATCGACTCGCATTCGTGCAAGACCGCCAGGAACTGGCCGACCCGGCTCTCGAGCATCGCCTCGATGAGGGCCTGCCTGCTCGCGAAGTGGCGGTAGGCCGTCGCCACCCCCACGCCGGCGTGGCGCGCGATCTCTTCCAGGGTTACCTCAGTGCCTCGCTCGGCGAACATCGCCTCGGCCGACTGCGTGAGCAGGCCGCGGTTCCGGGCAACGTCTTTTCTGATCGTCCTGTCGACGGCAGTCATTCCTGGCCGCTCTCGCCGGCCGCCGCGCGATGGATAAGACCGGTCCCGATAGCGATCGTTGTCCCGCCGGGGCGGACGCTTGCAGACGGTCTTGTGATCATTAGCTGATCATCGGCAGATTGGTCAAACCGGTCATGCCCGCACTATAGCCGAGCCCGGATACGCGCAGGCGCAGGCGGTGACAGCCCGGTCACCGCGGCCGGCAGCGGACTATCAACTCTGCCGGAGGTCGAAGCCCAGAATCTGGTGCTGCACGATCTGCAGGCACCCGTCTGAAGCCGACCGCTTCAGGATCTGCCGCTGGTTAAGGATGGCAATTGCCGGGTACGGACCCGGGCCCTCTTGCAGGTACGCGACCACTGTGTAGTCAACGGCCACGCTGTCGCCGGTCGATGCGGCCCTGATGTTCGTCGGGATATGGGGCGAGTTCTTGCCCGCCACTGCCGCTGAATTGCCCAGGATGGCCTGCCGGATCGCAGCCTTACCCTGGGCGCCTTGGAGCGTGGCGTCGTCGGCGTACAGCTCAAGCAGCCCGTCTACATCCGCGCGGTCGAGCCGGGCAAAGTACTCGCCCACCAGAAGCTCCGCGGCGCCCCGCAGCCGAAGCTCCTCCACGTCTGGGATCCGCCCCGGATTATCGATCATGGAGATCACCTTCACATTTGCAGAGCCGCGGGCAGGTTGGCAACGATGCGGTAGCCGTCGGCCATTCCCCCACAAGGGGCACCGCGTGAGTGAATGGCCGGAGCACGGGCGCGGACTCGGTCCGCGGTGCCCCTTACTGGGGCGCGAGCCTGAACGTCTCCATTTCCTCCCTCTGGGCCGGCCGGGGGCCGGACTGGCCGGCGAAGGCCATGCAGAGCGGGAGGACCTCGGGGAAGGACTCGACCGGGGTGGTGAGCCGCTCGACCGTCGGCGCGCCGATCCGGGCCGCGACCGTGGCGAGGTAGTCGCGGTCAAGTCCCAGCGCGCGGACGCCGTTGAGGCCCGCCATGTTGACTGCGTCCTGCTGAGGAACCCGCGACATGACGTTGCGCAGTGCGACCAGGTGGACCGGCTCGTCGAAGTCGCCGGCCTGGTGGGCACCCTCCATGTGCGGGTAGTCGCGGCCCCAGATGACGTTGGCCGCGTAGCCGTCCCTGGACGCCTCTGTCGCCTGCTGGGCGGACATGAAGCTGGCCCCCATGTAGATGTTGGTCGGGAAGTAGGCGCTCGGCAGGCCCTTGCCGAGCGGCGTGTGGCCGAAGCGCCGGTACTGCGAGTCGAGGGCCCACGCGGTGGTCTGGTACCACTGCTCCTCGATCTCCGTGATCAGCAGCGTCAGGTCGGGGAACCGGTCGAACACCTGCCCGTAGATCAGGTAGTGCGCGGCGCGGCGGGACGTCCAGCTCCCGACGTCGGTGATGGTGATCTCTTCCGCGCCCGGGCCGGTGGTCGACTCGAAGATCGGCGCGCCGTTGCCGTGCGTGTGCAGCGTGATCCCGTTCTCGACGCAGGCGGCCCAGAACGGGTCCCAGGCCGGGTCGTTGTAGGCCTTGATCCCGGCCCGGCCGCAGACCGGGAAGTTAACCCCTCTCAGCCCGGCTGCCGCGGCCCGCTTGATCACCTCGACGCTCTTGCCGATGTCCCACGCCGGGACGTGGACTAGCCCTAGGAGCCGCTTGGGGTCGGCCGAGCAGAAGTCGGCCAGCCACCGGTTGTAGATATCGCACCCGAGCTCTGACAGCTCCAGCTGGGAGGGGCCGGAGGTGTCGAAGGTGCCGATCCCGAACTTGGCGCTCCCGCCCCACGGCAGGGGCTCGCCGTTCTGGCTGCCGTGGTAGATGACCTCGGCGGCCACGCCGTCGCTGTCCATGTCGGCCAGGCGGGCAGCCGGGTCGTAATGCCCGGGGCCCGCGTTCGGGTGCCCGAGGAGCGCCTGGCCGTTAACGATCGGGCCGGTCTGCGCGATCAGCGCGTCGTAATCGTCCAGGTGCCTGCTCGGGCAGTAGCCCCGCAGGTCCTCGCGCAGCCGCGGGCCCACATGCGAGTCGGCCGACACGATGATGGCTGGCGCTGTCTGGTCGAGAGGCATTCTTACTCCTTTGTCCGTGCGGTCCACCATGGGTCTCGCCCTCAAAACGGAATGCCGGTTCTCAAATTAGGCACGCCGTCTCCGGGATGTCAAGAGCACGCGGCGCCCCTGCCGCCCGCATTCCCACGGCCACCGTCACCTGGCTAACCCCTTACCGGACCGGGCGGTGAAGGCGATGAAGTAGCCGTTCTTTGATGGCTGGTCACGAGCGCGTCGAGCATCGGGCCAAGGGCGACACCGCCGGCCGGCGGTGTCAGGAATCCAGCCTTAGCGGCACCCGGCGGCCCGGCCCGGTACCCGTCACAAAACGGAAGTGATTCAATCACTTTGAACGGCGGGCCGCCGGATCCCGGCCGGAGGCGACGATGTAGGGAGAGAGCATGGGTAGTCCATCTGCACGAGACGTTGGCCGGTTGGTGCTGCGGACGGCCATGGGCGGCATCCTGTTCGTCCACGGCGCGCAGAAGCTTTACCGGCCGTGGATGCGGAACATCGCGCTCGCGTCGGTCGTGCCCGCTGCGGCGGTCGTCGTCTGGCGGCGGCGGCAGGCACTCACCGCGGCAACGCAAGGGGACCTCCTCGTGGCCGAGCCCGAGGTTGCCGCCGATGCTTAAGGCAATGGTCCTCGGCACCGGCATCGGCTGCCAGACGCACGTGCACGCCCTGCGGGGGGCCGGCTTCGACGTCGTCGCGCTGGTGGGCCGTGATGCCGCCAGGACGGCCGGGCGCGCGGAGCGCACCGGGGTTCCCGGGGCCTTCACGTCGCTGACCGACGCGCTAGCGCGCACCGACGTCGACGCGGTGGCCGTGGCGACGCCCCCGAACACCCACGCCGAGCTCGTGCTCGAGGCCGTCGCCGCCGGAAAGCACGTGGTGTGCGAGAAGCCGTTCGCGCGGGACGAGAACGAGGCGCTCCGGATGCTTGTCGCGGCCGAGGAGGCGGGCGTCGTCCACCTGGTCGGCACCGAGTACCGGTGGGGTGCCGCTCAGGGACTGGCCACCCGTGCGATCGCCGAGGGCGTGGTGGGAACCCCGCGCCTGGCGACGTTCCTCCTGTTCGGCGGGTTCCTGGCCGGCCAGGACGCCGGGGTACCGGAGTGGTGGGGCGCCGGCCAGGGCGGCGGGTGGCTCCAGGCCCACGCCCCGCACCTGATCGACCAGGTGCGGAGCAGCCTCGGCGAGTTCGCGGGAGTCAGCGCCGGATTGCCGCGCGTGGCGGAGCACGAGTGGGCGGCCGAAGACAGCTTCTCGGTCCGCTTCCGGCTCACGAACGGCGTCGAGGGCGTGATGCACGAGTCCGCCTGCGACTGGGGCCCGCCGGTGCTCATGACGCGGGTCGTCGGCACGTCGGGAACGCTGTGGGTCGAAGGCGGCGCGGTGCACGTGGCCGACGCCGGGGGAACCAGGCAGCTCCCGGTGCCGGATGACCTGGCGGCGCTCCCGTTCGACCCGCCCCCGGCGGACCTGCTGGTGACTGGTTACGACAGGATGCGCTCCGGCGCCGGGGAGATTCCCCCGTTCACGCGGCTGTACAAGACGTTCGGCGACCTGATCAACGGCAAGCCCGTGCCGGGTGATCCCCGGCCCGGAACCTTCGCCGATGGCGCCGCCGCCATGGCCGTGATCGACGCCATCCGCCAGTCGGCCGACGCCGGGGGCGCATGGGTCGCCGTCACCGGCCACCGGCAGCTTGTTTCTGGCAGGTCGGCGGGACTCCCGCCGGGGGATGTGAAGTGATAACGTCTCTTCCGGTTTCCTGTTCTGGCGCTGCGGGTTACCGGGTCAAGCCGAGTTCATCGGCCAGTGACGCGGCCTGAGCCCAGGGACCAGGCAGCCCCGAGAAAGGAGGAGGTCATGGGCGACCTCGACAGCAAGACCATCATCGTCGCGGGGGCCGGGCCCGGCCTGGGCCGGGAAACGGCACTGGCCAGCTTTCGGCAGGGAGCGAACGTCGTCATCGCTGCCCGCACCGCGGCGAAGCTCGATGCGATCGCCCGGGAGGTCGACGCCACGGGGGAGCGGGTAGCCAGGGTCGTCGCCGACATCACGGACGAGGCCGGCTGCCGGTCAATAATCCAGGCCGCCGCGGACCGGTTCGGTGCCGTCGACGGCATGGTGAACGTCGCCGTGAGAAGTTCGGACCAAGGCGGGCTGCAGTCGGCCGGCGACTTCTCTGACTGGCGGGCTACCTTCGAGGTCAACGTCTTCGGAACAATGCGGCTCATCCAGTTCGCGCTGGACGAACTCAAGAAATCCAGGGGTTCCGTGGTGATGGTCAACGCCCAGACCTACCACGCCCCGCCGCCCGCGCACATCCAGATCGCTTACGCGTCGTCGAAGGCGGCGCTGACCGGGGCGATGCGTCACCTGGCGGCCGAAGTCGGGCCCGACGGGATCCGGGTCAACGAGGTCACGCCGGGCTGGATGCTGGGGCCCCCGGTCGAGAGCTACGTGGAGAACACCGCCCGGCAGCGCGGCGTCGACGCCAGCGCGGTCCTCGCCGAGCTGACCGCTCGCATGCCGCTGCGCCGGATGGCGTCGGACGGGGACGTGGCCGAGGCCATCGCCTTCCTGCTGTCAGACCGGGCGGGCGGGATCACCGGCCAGACCCTGATGGTCAACGCAGGCGAGGTCATGCACTGAGCAAGCGGCCAGTCAGCCCGGCAGGCGGGCTGTCGGCCTGACAAGACGGCTCAGTTCGGCCCGGGGCGAGAAAGAGGAAATGGAGACGTTCACGCTCGCGCCCCGGTAGGAGCGTTTCTTTGGGTGATTAGTCGCGGCCTCATCATCGCATACTGCGGACAGAGGAAGCCGCCGCTTATCAGTTGCGTTGAGCCAGGCTTGCAAGATCCCGGGAATCTCAGGACGAACGCAGATTTGTAAGGCGCTCGCGCGACCCTTGGCGCCGGACTTTTCGATCCGGCAGCAACAGCGTGAGGATGAGTGCCTTCGAACGCCTACGCGCCGGCTCAATTGCCCCCTGGCCTGCAAGGGAGTAGGCCCACTGGGAACCCGGCCCCGCCAGCCCGGAGAGGGCAAAGCCATCCATGCCAACGTCCCTACGTGGCTGTTGGCACTCGATATCAAACCGGTATTGACAGGCAGGACGGCAGAGGTAGCGTCTACTTTAGACCGCCCGGTCCACTTGTCACTATGAGGCGGTTCGCCCGCAGTCCTCGTTGCACAATTTCGGCCGGCCTCAATGTGGCGGTGAATAGCGTGTCGGCTATGTCAAGGAAGATCACGCCTGGGGACGGCCACGCTGCGGCCCTCACCCTTCGGCGCAGGCTCAGGAGTCGCCTCCGCCGCCACGCGACGCTAGCCGTCCTGCTCGCGGGGGCCATGCTACTGGCGGCGTGCTCGTCGAGCGGCTCCGCGTCCGGGGCATCCTCTGCCCAGGGGCGGGCCAGCACCCCCGGCTTCTCCGGCACCGCGCTCGCCAACGCGAACGACGTGGGGATCACGGCCGCGCAGATCCGCATCGCAGATCCGCATCGCGGTGATCGCCGACATCGACACGTGCAAGAACGCACAGGGTCAGGCAGCCGGCCTGCCGAACCTGGCCGGGATCGCGTTCCCGCCGCTCCTGTGTGACAAGAACACATGGGTTACCACTGGCGCGGGTTCGTACTGCGCAACGGCCAGGGACAATCCGCAGGCCTACACCCTGCCGGTTGGCGACTACCGCTACTACACGACGCACTTCCAGGGCCTGCACGGCATCTGGGTCTACGACGGCGACGTGCCGTCGGCCCGGATCACGCAGGTGCCGGGATTCCAGATCGGCTCGGGCCTCGGGATCAAGAAGGACGGCCAGGGCTTCTACACCTCCTCGGACTCAGCTCCGCAGAGCGCGCTTACCCCGACCGTGCAGGTCCTGAAGCAAGACGCTTCGACGTTCGCCTTCAACGAGGCTTATTCAGGCCATACGGTAGAAGTGCACACCGATTACCGCCGAGATGGTCGTCGCGAACGTCTTGAGCGGTCGACTGTAATCGGTGTGCATGATCCGCCAGTTCTTGAAGTGCGAGATTACCTGCTCGATCACCCAGCGGATCTTGTTGACCTCTGCATTGAATTGCTTCTGCCAGTTCGCCGAACCAGTTCTTCGGGTTGAGCGTCAGCAGCACGCCGGATTCGCCCAGGCAGTAATTATCGTGACGGGCTCCGTTGACGGGGTCGGAAATCCAGGCGAGCTGGCCGTAAATCGTGCATGCGAGCTGGATGTTCATTCCGGTGGTCTTGTGCTTTCCCGAGTAGAGTTCTGGCTGCGCGGCCCATGACCAGCAGGGAAGCAGCATCCCGTCCACGATGTACTGCGTACCCGGGTCCAGTTCGTCGGCCGTGGGAATGCGCCCGGCCAGGCCTTTCCGACTGTGTGCGATTGTGCCGCATATAGGCTAGGGTAATTGTCACGGACTTGAAAAGACCGAGGATCGGCGGCCATTTCGTGGCATCGGCCGCACGCTCCGCGGAATTGATGAGTACGCAGAGATCGATTACCTCATCGCGGCTGAATGCCGTGGTATGATACATGCCGATGGCTCGTTTCTTCCGGACTGTGTGTGGTAACTCAATCCTTTCGAGAAACGGGCCATCTTTCATGCTGGCGCGCCGCGGCTATGATAAATTTCGCATAACATATCAGGCTAGTGAATAAGTCTCAGTAAAATGCTTTTATCATCTCGAACGGACCGCGGGTACCAGCGTCCCGTCCGATGGCCGCGGCCGCGGCCATCGCGCTCGGGACGGGCTGCCCGCGGTGAAGCTGCCGCCGGCCGCGGGCATCTTCCCGTCCGCGGCCGGCCGGGCGACGTAGGCGATCAGCTCGCCCTCGCTGACCTCCGGTTGGGCGAGTTCTATCGCTCGATGTGACCCGTCACATACTCAGCGAGAAGGCCGGCGGAATAGCGACAAAATCGTTTGCATTGACCACTGGCGCCTCTTCTGCGGGGATGCTAAATTGACCCTGCCTGTGAAGGATGTTGTCTGTGCGACAGGTGGGTTGGGGGATCTAGACCTTATTTTATAGCTGAATCAAGGTGGTGGCCGTGACCCAACTTAGCCTCCCGCAATGCGAGGCTCCGGAATAATGGAAGATCTCGGATCGCCTAGCGGGAAAGACCGCGAGGAGAAACCTAACGACTTGGTCAGGCCTTACGTCAGGGGTCCTGGTAATGATGCGAACAGATCATTTGATGATGCGGCAGTAAGCGAGCCGCCCGATGGCTTCGTCCCGCCTCCAGGGGAAGCCGGAGCCCATACGTTCAGCTTGCTCGAACCCGCGTCACCGCCGGAGCGGGACGCCGCGGCGCTGCCGGTGATCGACGCACCCGGCTCACATCGCCGGTATGGCGGCAAGACCGGCCGGCACAGGCAGTTTCCGGCTGCTCCGCAGCACTGGCTCCCAGCGACGGCCGCTCACCGGCGGTTCGCAATAATCGGCGCCGTCGCGGTGCTCGCCGTTCTTGCCTGTGCCGTGTTCCTCAGCCTGCCGGGCCGCTCCGCAACGGCCCGCGCGAGCAAATGCCGGTCGATTGACTGCCACCAGATCGCTGCCTCGGCGCCCGTTACCCTTGACCCGGTCACGGTCGCCTCCGCCGCCAGCCCGCACGGAATCGCTTCCACCGCGCTCCCCCCGGCGGGGTCGGCTACCGCCGTGGAGGACGCCACGACGCCGGCCCCTTCGGTCACCGGGATGGCCACCCCTCCCTCATCCGGGACGGCTGCCCCCGCCCCATCCGCCACCACGACCGTCGCCCGGCCAACGCCATCACCCAGCGCCACCGCCGCGCCGTCCAGGATCTCGATCCGGGCCACGACCGCCTGCTGCACGTCCTTCTACATACGCCATGACGACAGGGACAACCGGGTGGTGATCACTCAGATCACGCCGGGCAGCTCCGCGACCGTCAAGGCCGACGCCACCTGGATCGTGCAAGCCGGGCTGGCCAACCGCTCGTGCGTCTCGTTCGAGTCGGCCAACGACCCTGGCGACTATCTCAGGCACTTCGACTTCGAGCTGTACCTGGACCCGAATGACGGCAGCTCGCAGTTCGCCCAGGACGCCACCTTCTGCCCGCAGGTGGGAAACAGCGGCGAGGGATACTCATTCCAGTCGGTGAACTACCCCTATGAGTACATCCGCCACTACGACTATGTCGTCTACATCGCGAGCGATGGCGGCAGGAATCCGTGGGACGCTTCTCGCTTGTGGCCCGACGACACCACCTGGCTCGTCAGCCAGCCGTGGGCGTGACCGGCGCCGCTGGAAGCCGCTCGGCGCGGGGAATGGTCAGGTTTCGTGTCCGCCAGCGGGCAGATCAGGGGCTGCCAACAGTCAGGCACATGCCTGACGGCGGCTCGGGGTCAGGGCCGGGTGGGCGCGGTCCTTCGGCACCGTCTGGACATATACTCACCAGTCGCTCAACGCAAGCCACGCAGAAACTGCCCGCCGGCGGTGATCTTGCTGGCCCACTCCTGCTCGACGACGTCCGCCGCCGCGCACACCGCGCGTTTCTCCTCACCGAGGCCGAGCCCGGCGCGAAGCGAGACGCGCAGGTGACCGGCCAGGTTGTCGCGGGCGGCCTGGGGAATCGGCGAGACGGTGATGCTCACCGGGCCTGTGTGCCGCGCGTCAGCGCGCCGGTGATGAACCCCCGACGGAAGCACCAGCCGCGCGGGGTGAGTACGCGCCGCGCGCTCAAGGTCCTCGCGAGCCGGCCCGGCCCGGCGCGATCGGCAGCGCAGTCATGCCAGCCGCGATGACCGGATGGCAGGCGGATGGGCCGGGAAACGGTATCATCCTGTCGCCGGTGCCATTACCGCTGGCGGGCCGAGGCGGGAGCGAGCACGACGAGGCGTCCTTCGCCCGCCGCGCGGGCGCCCTTGAGCGGCACCAGGCGCAACATCGGGTTCTTGATCAGGTCGGCCGGGAGGGTGTGCATCACCATCCCGAGCAGTTCCGCGCGGCGGACGCCCTCGCTGCGCAGGATGCGGATGATCGCGTGATCGCGGGCGGTCTCGAAGTCGCGTGCCCGGCCGCTCCCGGTGACTTCCAGGAGATCGTCAACGAACTCTGCCCCCAGCGTCTTGGGGCGGCCTTTGACCTCGGCGTAGCGGTTCAATGCGTCGGTGTACGGGGTGGGGTGCTCACGCTCGCGCGCGGCTAGTGCTCTAGCGCCGAGATGCTCGGCATCCACGCCCGCAAGAGCGACCCGCGCGCGTACCGCTGACGCCCGGAGCCCGGTACCCTAGCAGGGATTCCGTGTCCCGCACGGACC
>Ga0302314_10005729_pt1 | contig 22592 bp, 21 predicted proteins | sample III_Palsa_N2_3_FD_200533 | JGI IMG/M metagenome (GOLD analysis project Ga0302314, IMG submission 200533) | Peat permafrost microbial communities from Stordalen Mire near Abisko, Sweden - III_Palsa_N2_3 | ecosystem: Environmental > Terrestrial > Soil > Palsa > Peat permafrost | place: Sweden... | reverse complement strand
TCGCGTACTACATGCTGTTCGGCCTGTTCTCGGTGATCGCGCTGTCGGTCAACCTGTTGCTGCTGGTCGCCGTGCTGTCGCTGCTGCAAGCCACGTTGACGCTGCCCGGTATCGCGGCTATCGCACTTGCGCTCGGTATGGCGATCGACGCCAACGTGCTGATCAACGAGCGTATCCGCGAAGAGTTGCGCAACGGCGCACCCCCGCAACTGGCTATTTCGAACGGCTTCACCCATGCGTGGGCGACCATTCTCGACTCCAACGTCACCACGTTGATCGCCGGTTTGTCATTGCTGGCCTTCGGTTCGGGCCCGGTACGCGGCTTCGCGGTGGTGCACGTGATCGGTATTTTGACGTCGATGTTCTCTGCGGTGTTCTTCGCACGCGGGCTCGTCAATGCCTGGTACGGCGGCAAGCGCAAGTTGAAGTCGTTGGCGATCGGGCAGGTTTGGCGCCCAAGTGGCGCCGTGCGCCGCAACGATAACGAAGACGACGGCGACGAGGGTGAAGACGATACAGGCGTAGGCGGTACTGCCAAACCGCGTCTGCCGGCATCCAAAGCGGCGGCTCGGCCTGGCGCAGGCAAGCCGGCGAAGGCGGCTAAAGGTACAACCGCGGGAAGCACAGCGGGGACAGCAGCGGCGGCCGATACGGCCGGCACTGCACAGGGCACGAATGCGGCCAAACCCGCGGCCAAACCCGCGACCAAACCCACAGCGAAACCTGCGGCAAAACCGCGTTCGACGCGCTAAGGAGACGAACATGGAATTTTTCCGTATCCGCAAAGACATTCCGTTCATGCGCCACGCGTTGGTCTTCAACGTGGTGTCGCTGGTGACCTTTCTGGCTGCCGTATTCTTTCTGATTCATAACGGGCTGCATCTGTCGGTGGAATTCACCGGCGGCACCGTGCTGGAAGTCAACTATCCGCAAGTGGCCCGGGTCGAGCCGATTCGCGATGCGCTGTCCAAGGTCGGCTACCCTGACGCGCAAGTGCAGACGTTCGGCACTTCGCGCGACGTGCTGATCCGCCTGCCGCTCAAAGGCGCCCTGTCGTCGGCGCAGCAAAGCGATCAGGTGATGGGCATACTCACCACTCAGGACCCCACGGTCAAGCTACGACGCGTCGAGTTCGTAGGCCCTCAGGTCGGTAAGGAACTGGTCACCGACGGGCTGCTCGCGCTGCTCAGCGTGGTAGTCGGGATCGTGATCTATCTGTCGTTTCGCTTCGAATGGAAATATGCGGTGGCCGGCGTCATCGCCAACCTGCACGACGTGGTCATCATCCTGGGTTTCTTCGCCTTCTTCCAGTGGGAGTTCTCGCTGTCGGTGCTGGCGGCCGTGCTAGCGGTGTTGGGCTACTCGGTCAACGAGTCGGTGGTGATCTTCGACCGGATTCGCGAAACCTTCCGCCGGCAACGCAAGATGAGCGTGACCGAAGTGATCAACCACGGTATTACCAGCACGATATCGCGCACCATCATCACACACGGCTGTACGCAAATGGTGGTGCTGTCGATGTTCCTGTTCGGCGGCCCGACGCTGCACTACTTTGCGCTGGCGCTCACGATCGGGATTTTGTTCGGTATCTACTCGTCGGTGTTCGTCGCCGCGGCACTCGCCATGTGGCTGGGCGTGAAACGCGAAGACCTGATCAAGCAGACCAAACCCAAGCACGATCCGAACGATCCGAACGCCGGAGCGACTGTCTAACTCGCCAGCCTCGCGGTTGCAATACGGTTGCAACACGCGGTTGCAACACACGCGCTTCACACGTCAAGCGGCCGGTTCGACAGTAGAACCGGCCGTTTCTTTAACCGCTTCAGCACTGTGCAGGATTTCCGATGCCCGCTTCACGCGTGACACTGAAAAAACGGATAGGCCTGGATCTCGTGTTTTGCTGGTTTTTCGTGGGCGGAATCGCGCATTTCGCGCGTCCCGCATGGTTTGTAGAAATCGTGCCGCCTTACATCCCGTGGCCGATGCTCGTTGTGCTGGTCAGCGGTGGGTTCGAATTGCTCGGCGCATTCGGCCTGCTCGCGTGGCGCACTCGCGAAACGGCCGGCAAGGGCCTGGCCCTGCTGACCGTCTGCGTCACGCCGGCTAACGTCTATATGCTGCAGCACCACGAACTGTTTCCACAATTCCCGGTCTGGTTGCTCGCGGTGCGCCTGCCGATCCAGCTTGCGCTAATCGTCTGCATTATCTGGAGCACGCGGGCGCCGCGCTGGCGTTTCCGATAGCGCTCGCTAAGCGCCTCGCGCGCGGCTCTGCGTTCAGCCTCGGCCGAGTTCGGCTCACAGCGCAGACCGCAGTCCGCGCTTATCGATCTGCTTATTGGCCCGCTTGTTGGCTCACTTATCGACCATGCGACGGGGCGTCCGCGGTCGCGGTCGCGTCCACCGGCACGTCATGCATCACGCCACGCACCACTTCGAGATAGTGCCCAAGCTCCGGTGTGGCACGGCCCTCGCATTTGGCGAGATCGTCCCAGCGGCGCAATTGCAACGCGTCTTCGGCATAGGCCTGCTGACGAAAAGCACTTGCCTCCTCGGCACTGAACACGCCGCCTTGCAGCGCAAGACTGCGCACCGAATCAGGCGACAGTCGATCGAAATACGTCGCATCGATCGCACACAGGCAGCGCTTCGCGTCCACGTGCAGACGGATCGGCTCCAGCACGGCCGGCGAGAAATGAGGCCGCAGAAACGGCAACGCATAGTATTGGTGGAGATCGTCCACACCATGCACGCTCGGCGAACTGCCATCGGCCGAGCGGGGGTGCAGCAAATGCCCCAGATCGTGCAGCAGCGCAGCAGTGATCAAGGTGTCGGGTGCACCGGCTTGCTCCGCCAGTTGCGCGGTTTGCAGCGCGTGCTCGAGCTGGGTGATGGGCTCACCGCTGTAAGCCATCGCACCGCGCTGCTCGAACAGCGTACGGATATCGTCGAAACTAAGAGCCATATGGTCCTCGATAAAAGTGAGCCGTGCGCTCAGGTATTCCACGGCAACGAAAATGTCTTCAGATTGGTCATGCTTTTCATCGCTTCCTGCACGCCCTCCTTGTAACCCAAACCCGAATCCTTGATACCGCCGAACGGCGTCAGCTCGATGCGGTAACCGGGCACTTCCCAGATATTCACCGTACCCACGCGCAGCTCGTTGACAAAGCGGGTGATGTAATCGAGACGATCCGTGCAGACGCCCGACGACAGACCGTACGCCGTGGCATTGCAGATACCGATCGCTTCGTCCAGCGTATCGAATTCGATAATGGGCGAAACCGGGCCGAAGGTTTCCTCGCGTACCAGGGTCATCGCCTGGTCGACCCGATCGAGCACGGTGGGCGCGTAAAGTGCCCCCTCGCGACGATGCCCACACAGCAGGCGTGCGCCCTGTTGCAAGGCTTCGTCGACGCGCGCTTCGAATAGTCGCGCGGCGGTTTCGTCGATCACGGTGCCCATCAGGTTGGCTTCGTCGAATGGATCGCCATAACGCCACGCAAGGGTTTTCTCGACCACGCACTCGGTAAAGCGAGCGGCGATACTGCGTTGTACCAGAATGCGTTTGACCGCCGTGCAACGCTGTCCTGAATTTTTGTAGGAGCCTTGCACGGCCAGCGTGGCCGCGCGTTCGACGTCGGCGTCTTCCATGACGACCAGGGGATCGTTGCCGCCCAGCTCAAGCACCACGCGCCGGTAACCCGCTCTCGTTGCGATGTACTTGCCGATCGCGACGCCGCCGGTGAACGTCACGAGCTGCGCGTCACGATGCGTGATCAGTTCGTCCGCAATTTCGGCGGGGTCGCCGGTGACTACCTGCAGCATCGGCGGCGGCAGCCCCGCCTCAAACAGCAGATCCGCCAGGTAATAGGCCGATAGCGGGACTTTCTCCGACGGCTTGAGCAACACCCGGTTATTGGTCGCGATCGCCGGCGCGATCTTGTGCGCGACTTGATTCATCGGATGATTGAACGGCGTAATCGCGACGATCACACCATCCATCGGCTCGCGCAGCGTAAATACCCGCCGCGCCCGACCGTGCGGCGTCAGGTCGCACGAGAATGCCTGGCCGTCGTCGCGCAGCGCTTCCGCGGCGGAAAAGCGCAGCACGTCGGCCACGCGACCAATCTCGTAACGCGAGTCCTGTTTGCTCAAACCCGATTCGATCGAAATCAGCGAGGAGGCTTCTTCGATACGTTCGCCGAGCAATGCCGCGGCGTCCTGAAGAATCTGCGAACGCCGATAGCGCGTTAGGGTGGGTTTGTAGCGTGCGGCAATCTCGAACGCCGTCCTCACATCCTCGACCGAGGCCTTGGCTGCCGTGCCAACGCAGGCCCCGGTGTACGGATCGGTGACTTCGATAACGCGCTCGCGCGCCACCTGCTCGCCGCCAATACGCAACGCCTGCGCGCGAAAGCCGATAGCGCAACGCCCACTGATCGCAATAGGTGCATTCATGATCGCGGCTCCAAGTGATTGAGCGCAATCTCGAGCACATCGAAGTTGCGCAACGGCGCGTCGCCGAAGCGTTCGCGCAAACCGTGGGGACGCCGATTGAACAGCAGCGGCACGGTTTGTTCCGAGATGCCGCCATGCGAGCGCAGCGGCACCGTCAATCCCGAAAGATCGTGGCGCGCACGCCCGGTGCCAAGCACCGTATCGCGTCGACCGATAACGACCAGATCGCCGACCCGATCGGGCGGCAGCTCGAAGCGCGCGCAAGCTTGGGCGTTATCGAGCACCAGCTCTATCCCGGTGAGCGCCAGCAGATCTTCGCGCAGCGTCTCGCGATCGACGCCGTCGGGCAGATAAATCGTGGCGAACGATCCCAGCGCGCCGTGGTGCACCACATAAGGGTCGGTAATCGGCAAGATCACACGCGCCGCACCGCTACCCTCGGCGCCGGGTCTACCGTCGAGCCAGTCCTGCAAATAGACGACATTCGGCTCACCAGTGCGAGGGTCGTGCTTGGCGTTCATGCCGTGGTCGGCGGTCAGTGCGATGAGCGCTCCCAGTTGATCGAGGCGCGCCAGATAACCGTCCATCATCGCGTAGAACGCATTGGCGCCGTCGCTGCCAGGCGCATGCTTGTGCTGCACATAATCGGTGGTCGACAAGTACATCAGGTCGATCGATCGCGTCTCCAGCAGCCTGACGCCTGCGGCCAGCACGAACTCCGATAATTCGGCGCTATAGACATCGGGCAATGGCATGCCGACCAGTTCAAGTACGGCGTCGATGCCGTTGTCGGCCAACGTCGCACGGTCGGCCTGCTCCGCCGAGAAGCAAATGCCGTCGAGATGCCAGCCGAGCAAGCGGCGCAATTTGTCCTTGGCCGTCACCACGGCAACCTTCGCGCCCGCGGCGGCAGCGGCCGCGAGCACGGTTTCGGCGCGCAGATATTGCGGGTCGTTCATCATCACTTCGGCGCCTGCACCCTGCTCGGCCGTGCGGTCGAAAAAATAATTACCGCAGATGCCGTGGACGGCCGGCGGCGCACCGCAGACGATCGACAAGTTGTTCGGGTTGGTAAATGAAGGGATGACGCAGTCGGCCTTGAACGCGTGGCCATCCTGAAGCAAGGTCGCGATAAACGGCGCGGCGCCGGCGGCGACCGCTGCTTCGAGATAGGCGAACTCGCAGCCGTCGATGCAGAGGATGACGCTCGGGTGGGACGGCATGCGGTAAGTGCGGCCGTTTACTGCGAGACTCGCAAGACTTGCGTGGGCGTCGGTCGAATAAGGGCTCATGTGACACTCCGTAATGCGATCGGGTTGAGCGCGGGTACTTTCAAAAAAAACTCAAAACACATCAATTTGCAACATTTTGCCACACAACGGAAAGCTGGGTCCAGTTGGCTGGGTCCAGCTGCGGTCGCCAAATTCGGCGGCCAGATTCACAGTTGACCTTAATGCTCGCGTTCCGCATTCGAATTTCCACGCTGCACTACGCCTTCAGCGCGCCGAGCTTCGGAATGCGCGCGGCGATCAGGCACAACGCGAGCAGCGAACAGGCCAGCAATATCAGGGCGAGCGCCGAGGCGGGCAGATAATAACCACGCTCCACTTCGCCCACCACGACGATCGGCACCGTGGCGAAACCGGGCGGATAGACGGTAAGCGTCGCTCCCAGTTCACCGAGCGAAAGTGCGAAACCAAGCGCCATGCTGGCGCGCAGCGCCGGCATCAATTGCGGCAACACCACGCGCACGAGCACTCGAGCCGGCGCCGCTCCAAGGCTTGCGGCCGCTTCGCGCAGGATGGTCAGTTCAGGGCGCAAAGCCGCGGCGCAACAGCGATAACAAAACGGCAGGACCAGCGCAACCTGCACCAGCACCACGATCGCGGCCGAGCCCGATAAATCCAGCGGGCGCTTGTGATAAGCGATCAATACAGCCAAACCCAACACGACGCTCGGCAAACCGTTGGGCATCATTGCCAGCGTGTCGATCAATGCGCCCACCCCACGTCGATCGCGCCCTTCCAGGCTCAACGCAATCCACAGCCCGAGCAAGGTGCCCGAGAGCGCCACGCCGAACCCGACCTCAAGGCTGGCGGCGACTGCGTCCCAATCGTCCGACCCCAGACGCTCGAACCAGCGCAGGCTCACGCCGGTCGGCAGGATCGTCCCCGACCAATGTTCGGCCACGCTCGAAAGCCCGACCACCATCACCGGCAACACGAATAACCAGCAGCAGACGAGGCCGGTGGCGAACGCTATGGCAAAGCCGCTGAACCGACGCATGCGGCGTTGCCGAGCCACCCGCGCGGCGGCGCCTAGCGCCGGCTCCGATGGTTGGGGCGACGGTTTTTGCGGTACGGGCGCAAGCTGCATGTCCATATCGGTTACCCCCTGCGGTTAAGGCGCCGATAGACGGCATAGAGTGCTAGCGACATGCACAGCATCACGACCGCACCCGCTGCCGCGGTCGGCAGATCGAGGTCCACGGTGGCCGACGAGTAGATCGCAACGGGCAAGGTCACCAAATGCGCGCTGCCTAGCACCAGCAAGATCCCGAATTCATTGAGCGTCATCAAGAAGCACAGGATCACCCCGGCGGCGATCCCCGGCCAAGCGATCGGCAACACCACGCGCAAGGCCACCATCGATAGTCCCGCGCCCAGGCTGCGGGCCGCTTCGAGCAAGCGCATGTCCAGCGTGGCGAAGGACGCCAGCGTCGGCCTCACCACGAACGGAGTATAGAAAATCACTTCGGCCAGAATGACGCCGCCAGGACCGAACAGGAAATTGAACGGCGGCGCTTCGAGCCCGAAAAGCTGCTGCAAGGCGATGCCGATCGAGCCTTGCGAACCGTATAAAAAGATCAGCGTAAAAGCGACCAGAAAAGACGGAAAGGCGACGAACAGTTCGAGAAAACGCGTGAGTAGACGGGCGCCCGGAAACGGCTTGAAGAACAGCAGCGCCGCGAGCGTCACGCCCAGGATCGAAGCGGCACCGGCGCTCGCCCCCAGGATCATGAGCGTAGTGCCCAGGACGCCGCGCGTCTCGGGATCGGAAAAAAAGGTTTGGTACGCCTGCAGGCTCAGCCCATGCGCGCCATCGACACTGAGCCAAAGCAGGCGCAGCAACGGATAAATGATCAGCGGACCCAGCACCACGATCAGAATCGCCGCCAAATTCAGACTGGTCAGCAGAGCACGACGTCGCTTGCGTGCCACCACTGCCGGGCTCAGCGAAATGGTGTGCGCAGCGGCGTGCGCCCCGGTCGTCGCGGGCGAGAGCAGTTCTTGCGCGGGGGCCTTATGCACGAGCCGCTTCCGCACGGGTAATCACGGCATCGCCCTCTTCGTAACTGAGCGATACGCGTGCGCCTTTTTCCGGCGGCTGTGTCTGCCCGCGCGATTGCGAAACTTGAATCAATTCGCCGGGCAGCGCATCGAGCGCGACTTGCACCGTGGTGGTCGACCCGTACCAATCCACCGCTGCGACCACGCCATGCAGTTGGCCGCTGCCCAAGGGCCCTATCGTCAAGCGCTCGGGCCGCAAGCACACCAGTTGCTCGTAATCGCGCGCATGCGCTTCGCGCGGGAATACCAGGCGGAACGGCAGCAAATTGGCCGGTCCAAGGTAACGCGCGACAAATGCATCGTCGGGCTCATCGTAAAGCTGTTGCGGCGTGCCAAGCTGGGCAATGCGGCCTTCGCGCATCAACAGCGTGCGGTCGGATAGCACCAGCGCATCGTCCTGATCGTGCGTAACGCACACGATGGTCAGGTCGGGCAACCGTTCATGTAAAGCCTTGAGTTCGGAGCGCACCGCGGCGCGTAGATTGGCGTCGAGCGCAGACAGCGGTTCGTCGAGCAACAGCACGTCGGGCTCGATCACGAGCGAACGCGCCAATGCAACACGTTGCTGCATGCCACCCGAGAGTGCCGCCGGCAACAGATGTCCCGCGTCGCCCAGTTGCACCAGCTTGAGTGCAGCCGCGACCCGGCGGCTCACCTCGTTGCCGCCGATGCGCCTGGCGCGCAAACCAAAGGCCACGTTTTCGAACACGCTCAGGTGTGGAAACAACGCATAGCTCTGGAACAGCAAACCCAGGTTGCGTCGATGCGGCGGGGTTGCGCTCAGATCGCGCCCCGCGATCGAAAGACGGCCGCTGTGGGCTTCGACAAAGCCGGCGATAAAACGCAGCAGCGTGGTCTTGCCACAGCCGCTGCGCCCCAATACGGTCAGCAACTCGCCGCGCTTGATCGACAGGCTCAGGTTGTCCAGAACCGTGCGCCCCGCAAAGCGCACCGTCAGATTCTCGATTTGCACGCCCTCGCCGTCCACTTCGGAAACGGCCGCGTCGGCCCGGGACTTTACGGCGAGGGGTAGAGAATTCACTGAAACTTCCTGATTGCGATCGGACGCGCGTGAGCTCACGCTTGGGTTTTAGTTACGAGGGGGGCGCAACCGCTCATTGAGTGGAACGCCCCCGCGCTTATTGCGTGGAACGCCCCCGCGCTTAATGCGTGGAACGCCCCCGGCTTATTGCGCCGGCTTGGCCACGTCAAGTTTCTTGCCCGAATCGGCAATCACTTCGTTTTTCCAGCGCTGCGTCCAGCCAGCCTGCTTCGCCATCACCTGGGTCCAGTCGACCGGGATCACCTTGACGCCGGCCACTGCCTGCTTCAATGCACCGCCGTTCTTACCGGCCAAAGCGATGTCGGTACGACCCGGCAAACCGAAGCTGTCCGGCACCTTGGACTGCACGGGCTTGGACATCAGGTAATCGATCAGCTTCTTGCCGGCAGTCGGGTTCGGACCGTTCTTGATCAGGCCGATCGCGTAGGGCAACTGGAAGGTCGAAGGCGCTTCGCCTGCCTTCGCGGCGAGAAATACCGGCGCGAGCGTCAGGCCGCCGTTTTGTGCATCGTCGAGATCCATCTGCACGTCGCCGTTAGCGACCGAGATTTCATTGCGCGACAACAGCACGTCGAGGTAACCGGTTCCCTTGGTGTGAAACTTCACGCTTTGTTCGAGTTGCGCCAGATATTTGAACGCGGCGTCGTCACCCATCAGCGAGGTGGTCAGGATAATCACGGCCATGCCGTCGCCAGCGGTCGCCGGATTCGAGTAAGCCACCTTGCCGCTGAATTGCGGGCTCAGCAAATCGGCAAAGGTTTTCGGACGAGTCTTGACCACGTCCGGATTGACCGCGAACGAGAAATAATTGTTCACGAACGTCGCCCAGCTACCGTCAGCGGATTTGGCAATCGCCGGCACATTCTTGTACTCGACGCTTTGATAGTTCTGCAACACGCCGCCTTGCGCAGCCTGCTGGATAAACGGCGGCAGCGTGACGAGCACGTCGGCCTTGGGCGAATCCTTTTCGATGGTGGCGCGGTTCACGACTTCGCCGCTACCGGCGGTAACGATATTGACCTTGATGCCTTCTTTCTTCTCGAACGCGGGCAGCACATCCTTGTAAAGACCTTCCAGGCCGTCGGCGGTGTACAGCACCACGGCGTCGGCAGCGTGTGCGGCGGATGCAAAACATTGCAGCACGGCAAGTGCGACGGCTGCTTTCAAGACTCGATCCAAACCTTTCATCATGATCTCCACATCCGGTAGGTGTCAGGCGGGTCCCCGAAATGCTCGATGGCGGGGACGGCGAACGCCTGGCAATTCAGCCAACGGCGAACCTGCGCAGAATCGCAGACTTTTGTGTCAAATCCATGAAACGCCAACAAACGCCAACTAATGACAATATTTGACACAAATCGCCACTACACTTCGAATTACCGTAGGGCACGGGAGACGCCGGCAGTCCGTCAGCGCCGCCTGTGGCCAAGCCGAAGAGGAGAAGACGGTGATATTAAGGAATGAACCCATCTTGCTCACGCCGGGGCCTTTGACGACCTCGCCCGCAACCCGCCAGGCGATGTTGCGCGACTGGGGGTCGTGGGACGCTCGTTTCAACCAGCTCACTGCCAGCGTATGCCACGATTTGGTCAATCTGGTGAACGGCAGCGACGATTACGTCTGCGTGCCCTTGCAAGGTAGCGGCACATTTGCGGTCGAAGCGGCGCTGGGCACACTGGTGCCGCGCGAGGGGAAAGTCCTGGTGCCGAACAATGGCGCTTACTGCACGCGCATCGTCAGGATCTTGCAGATCCTCGGTCGCGATTATTGTGAATTACCGCTGGCCGACCATGAACCGGTCAGTGCCAGCGCGCTGGAAGCCCAGCTCGAACGCGACCCGGCCATTACGCATGTGGCGCAGGTCCATTTGGAGACCAGTACGGGTCTGCTCAACCCACTCCATGAGATTGCCGCGGTGTGCGCGCGGCGTGGCGTGGGGTTGATTGTCGATGCGATGAGCTCATTGGGCGCGTTGCCGATCGATGCGCGTACCACCCCGTTCGATGCGCTTATCTCGGCGAGCGGCAAGTGTCTCGAAGGGGTGCCGGGCATGGGCTTCGTTCTGGTGCGCAAGCGCGTGCTGGAAGGGGCGTCGGGACGCTGCCACTCGTTGGCGCTCGACCTGCACGATCAATATGTCTATATGCAAAAAACCACGCAGTGGCGTTACACGCCGCCCACTCATGTGGTCGCCGCATTGCGTGCAGCGCTCGATCAATTTCTGGCCGAAGGCGGCCAGCCCGCTCGCGGCGCGCGCTATCAGCGCAATTGCGACACGCTGACGAGCGCCATGCGCGCTCTGGGCTTCAAACCCTATCTGACGGCAGAGCACCAAGCACCGGTGATTGTCACGTTTCATGCGCCGCCCGACCCAGCCTATCAGTTCAAGCTGTTTTACGATCTGGTGCGCGAGGCCGGCTATATCTTGTACCCGGGCAAGCTGACCCAGGTCGAGACGTTCCGGGTCGGCTGCATAGGCGCAATCGATCATCGCGAGATGCGGCAGGCGGTCGATGCGATCGGTATCGCGCTGACGCGCATGCGCATTTCGATGCCGGGCAATGCCGCGGCTTGAGGCCGCTCCTTTGCCAGACGGCAGGAAGCGGTGCTGGGGCTAAGCGCTGGGTCTAAGCGCTTAGTCCAGTCGCGTGGCCTTGGCCGCGCCCTCCAAGATCAAGCGATGATCAATTCAGGTCCACGCGCAAGCAGGCTTTTGCGAAATTTCGCATCGGGTTTGCGCTCGCTGATGACATAGCGCACTTGGGAAAAATGCGAAATCCGCACCGGCGCTGTGCGTCCGAACTTCGAATAGTCGGCGAGCACCACGGCGACACTGGCTGCGCGTATCATGCAGCCGCGCAACTCGGCGGCCGGTCTCGTGTAGTCGGTCAGGTAAGCGTCCGCGGTAATGCCGCCGGCGCCGAGGAACGCGATGTCGGCGTGATACTGAGTAAGCTGATGCAGGGTATCGAGCCCGAAGGTGGCATCCTCGTTATCGGACAGCTCGCCGCCCAGCAAGGTCACCTGGTTCTCATTACGGCGGCCCAACAGCAGGCTGATGCGCAGGTCGTTGGTATAAATCGTCAAGCGGCGGCGCTCCAGCAGCGAGCGCGCCAGGGCCAGCGTGGTGCTGCCGGAATCGATGATCAGCGAGGCGCCGTCGGGCACCAGTTGCGCCGCGCGCAGGCCGATCTGGTGTTTTGCCTCGGCATTCGAGGTTTCGCGAACGTCCACATCGGGTTCGCGATGGCTGGCGGCCAATGCGCCACCATGAGTCATCAGCAACAGGCCACGCGCTGCGAGCAGGTTGAGATCGCGACGTATGGTCTCGCGCGACACGGCCAGTTGCTCGACCAGTTCGCTGATCGATAGCGCGCCATCATGGCTTATTTTTTCAAGAATGTAGTGTTGCCGTTGTTCTGCGAGCATGCATCGATTCTGGAAAGGGCTGGATCGAAAAAAGGCCGGATGCCGGCCCGCCACTGCGCACGAGTTTAAACGATGTTGCGTTGGAAATTCGCTATCCACTGACGTCGACGAGCCCACGTGACATGCGCATTATCAGCGCGTCTCGCTTTCGTGGTCGGCATTGTCGGTATTCACAGGCGGCAGGCGCGTCACGATATGAAAGCGGATGATCACCCCGTCCGCGATCCCCAGTGGCTCGGCGTCGGCAGCCTGCCCCACGCCGAATTGCAAGCGGCGTATCGGCAACACGCCGTCGAACACACTGCCCGTCGCCGTCTGCGTGTAGCTGATCGGCAGCACGACGTTGCGGGTTTTACCGCGTAAAGTCAGCTTGCCCAGTACGCTATATTTGCCGCCGCCGGCCGAAACGATGGCGTCGGAAACGAAAGTTGCGTCCGCAAACTGCTCCACATCCAGCCAGTCGCGGCTGCGCGCGGCCTGATTCAAGGCAGTTTGCCCTAGGTCAAAACTGGCTACCTCGATAGTGAACGTGGCATGCGCCGCACCGAGGCGACTGGGATCAAACCGGACATCGCCTGAAAAATGCCTGAAAACCCCGGTGAAACGCGGTTTACCGCGTGAAAACGTGGCGTGAATCGAACTTTTGGCAAGATCGAGCGCTTCCGTGTCGAGCCCCGGCGCGGCTTGTGCATCGGACGCTGCATGCGCCCACCCGCCAGCCAGTAGTGAACTTATTAGTAGAAACCGAGCCAGATGTCGGGATAGAACGGACAGCAGATGCATGCGCAAGCCTCAGTAGGACGTTTCGGGTCACCGCCCGAATGTCGACGGGTGTGATCGTACCCGAAGCTTGCGCCGCTTCCAATGTTTGTCCCAACGTCTGTCCCCGGGTCTTTGCCGTTCGACGCAATCGACGGCAAGAGCGCGCTGCCCCGAGTCGATCGATTCGTACAGGATTGCGACGCTTTGATACCATGCGAGTGCGTCGCGCGGATCGCTCGCTCGTGCCCAGCACCGCCGACTGGCAATGCCCTCTTTGCCGGCGAGCAGGATCACCCTCTGCCGGCGGGCAATGTCACTTTTTGCTTAAATGATCCGATGGATACAGACACGCTAATCGCCTGCCCCGAATGCGACGCCCTGCACTGCAAGGTGTCACTTTCACGCTTGTCGAGCGCCCGCTGCTCGCGCTGCGACGCCGTGCTCTACCACCGGTCCTCCGGCAAGCTGCAACGCATCCTCGCACTGCTGTTGACGACACTGATCACATTGGGAATCGCCAACGGCTTTCCGATCGTCGAACTCCAGAGCAATGGTTTTTCCACGCGCACCACGCTCATTGGCGCAGTAGGACATTTGTGGGGTGACGGCGAACCGCTGGTCGCCGCGATCGTGCTGGCTTCGACCGTCGTGCTGCCACTGCTCGAAGTACTGGCGATGCTGTGGCTGATCGTGCCGATGTATCGCGGCCGTCGACCGCAATACTACGCGCCCGTACTGCGCACGATCCAGGCGATCCGGCCTTGGTGCATGATCGAAGTATTCATGCTGGGGGTGCTGGTCACGCTGGTCAAGTTGTCCGACCTGGCACGCGTGATTCCGGAGGCCGCGTTGTTCGCCTTCGGAACCGTGACCTTGTTGCTCGCACTGATCATGGCGTTCGATTTGCGCCAATTGTGGGATATCGCACAAGCGCTGCCCGAGGCTACGCCCGCGCGCCACAGGCGGGCATCCGCTCGGCCCAAGCGGACGGTACGCCCATGAAATATGTCACGGCACGCAGAGCGGGCCTGCAGGCGTGTCATACGTGCGGGCTGGTGAACCCGCCGCGCGTATCGGGGAGCACTGCGGGGAGCGCGGCGCGCACATCAGGGACCGCAGCGCGCTGCAGGCGCTGCGGCGCCCCCTTGCATGTGCGCCACCCCGACAGCTTCATGCGCACCTGGGCGCTACTGATCGCGGCGGCGCTGCTCTATATCCCGGCCAATCTCCTGCCGATCATGCATACGAGCTCGATTTTCGGCTCGCAGGACAACACGATCATGAGCGGCATCATTTATTTCTGGCAAGACGGTGAATGGCCGCTCGCCTGCATCGTGTTTATCGCCAGTATCCTCGTGCCCATGCTCAAACTCCTGGTGCTGGTCTTGCTGTTGGTCAGCTCGCAATTGCGCTCGCAATGGCGCCCGCGGCAACGCACGCGACTCTACCGGCTGGTCGAGAAAATCGGCCGCTGGTCGATGCTCGACATATTTGTTATCACGCTCACCGTAACGCTAGTCAATTTCCAGTCGCTTGCCGTGATCACCCCCGGCAGCGGTGCAGTGGCTTTTGCCTGCGTGGTGGTGCTCACCATGATGGCTTCGATGACCTTCGACCCTCGTCTGATCTGGGACCCGATCAAACACACAGGATCTCACCATGACTGAAAAAGACCCGAATTCACCGGGCGAGAACAATAAACGCGACGGCTCGCCGTCGATCGATGGCGATGTTTCCGAACCCGTGGTCCGCCCGATGCGGCGCTGGCTGCCGTCGCTGGTATGGCTGATCCCGATCATTGCTGCGCTGATCGGGCTGTCGCTCGTGGCGCAGGAGATATTGAAAACCGGCCCGACCATCAGCATTACGTTCAGTAGCGCGGAAGGCATCGAGCCCGGTAAAACCAAGGTCAAATACAAGAACGTCGATATCGGCGACGTCAAGGGCGTGACGCTGAGCCACGATCTTTCGCACGTGGTGGTCAAAGTCGAATTGACCAAGGCAGCCGAAGGCTTTGCCGTCACCGATACCCGTTTCTGGGTGGTGCGCCCGCGTATCGCATTGAGCGGGGTGTCGGGCCTGAATACGTTATTGTCCGGCACCTACATAGGCGCCGACGCGGGCAAGTCCCACGACGAGCGCCAGGATTTCACCGGGCTCGAAACGCCGCCGGCCGTCACCGGCGACCAGAAGGGCCATCAATATGTGCTGCATACGGACAACCTGGGTTCCCTCGATATCGGCTCGCCGCTGTTTTTCCGCCGCATCCAGGTCGGGCAGGTGGTCGCGTTCAATCTCGATAAAGACGGCAACGGGGTCACCCTGCGTGTGTTTGTCGATGCACCCTACGATCACTATGTGGGTGTCAACACCCGCTTCTGGCATGCCAGCGGCGTCGATTTACAGATCGATTCCAACGGCGTCAAGCTCAACACCCAGTCGCTCGCGGCTGTGCTGATCGGCGGTATCGCGTTCCAGACGGCGCCAGGCGAAGTGCTGGGCCCACCGGCGCCGGACGATTACTCGTTCGGTCTGGCCACTGGCCGCAGCGATGCAATGCGCGTGCCCGACGGTCAGCCGGTCACGATGGTATTCAACTTCAACCAATCGCTGCGCGGGCTGTCGCCGGGCGCATCGCTCGATTTCCGCGGCGTGGAAGTCGGTGAAGTGCAGTCCATCGGACTCGATTACGACGAGGCGACCCAGCGTTTCAAGATGCCGGTCACGGTGCTGCTCTATCCGAATCGGCTCGGCCCGCACTTCGCCGCGCGCATACGCGACGCCTCGCCGACCCAGAACGGAGCGCTGTTGGCCTCGCTGGTTCAACATGGCCTGCGCGCCCAGTTGCGCACCGGCAATCTGTTGACCGGACAGCTGTATATCGCGCTCGACTATTTCCCGAAAGCGGCACCGGCCAAGCTCGACCTGAACAAGCTGCCCATCGAGTTGCCGACCGAACCCAATACGCTCGACCAGTTGCAAAACCAGGTCGAAGATATTGCGAAGAAACTCGACAAGGTGCCGTTCGACCAGATCGGTAACAACCTGAACACCGCGTTGAAGAGCGCGAACAGTTTGTTCAATCAACTCGATACGCAGGTGGCGCCAGAGGTCAAAGACACGCTCGAGCAAGCCAAGAAGACGTTCGGTGAGGCCCAGCAGACATTGAGCCAGGATTCGCCGCTGCAGAACAATCTGCAGCAGGCGCTGGAGCAGCTTAACCGCACCTTGCAATCGCTCAATTCGTTGGCCGACTATCTTGAACGACATCCAGAATCGCTACTGCGCGGTAATCAGGGAGACAAGCAATGAGTTATCGCGACGGCGCCGGCACCGCCTTACAAACACCACTGAAACCACGCAAATCGAGCGTAATCGGCTGGCATACGCCGTGCAGGCGTCTGGCCGCCGCGGGCGCGCTGCTGACGCTGGCCTCGTGCGCCAGCTCGTCACCCACCCATTTTTATACGCTTACCGGTAGCGGCAATGCGAGCGGTTCCGCGGCCCCGACGGTGGTGAATGCCGGTTCGCAGGCAAATGCCAGCCCGCTGCTTATCGAAGTCTTGCCGGCCAGCGTCCCGCCGCAACTCCAGCGGCCGCAAATGGTGCTCGACACCGGACCGGGCCAGGTCGACGTGCTGGAGCTGCGACGCTGGTCGCAACCGCTGGGCGACGAGATTGGACAGGCGCTGTCCGGAGATCTGACGCACGCCTTGCCCGCGGTGGATGTGTACCGCTCGACGCACGAGCCGACACAGACGGTATATCGCGTGGCGGTCAACGTGCAGCGCTTCGAATCGGTGCTGGGCAACCACGCCTCGCTCGAGGCGGTGTGGAGCGTAACGCGCCTGCCGCAATCGCTGACGCTGACCTGCCGTAGCGCACTGAGCGCGCCGGCAGGCGACGGCTACGACGCGCTGGTCGCCAGCCACCGGCAGGTGCTGGCCGGCCTCGCCCAACAGATCGGCATAGCGGTGCGCAGCCTTCAACGATTGCCCGCGGACAGTAAAACTACGAGTCTGCCGGGTTGCCCGGCCGATCGCTGAGCGCGGGCCGCGTACAATATCGGTTTTGGCGCCGGCTGAGCGTGCTGCGCCCCGCGCGCGCGTTCAGCGGTTCGTAATCCCCAACCTGCCGTAACCTCGTTTGCGTATCGATGGCATCCACATCGATACGCTGCGATACGCTGCAGCCTCTCTGCGCCCGCCCATGTCCTCATTTGAATTGTTTGCGCCCTGCCCGCGCGGCCTCGAAGCGCCGCTCTCCGACGAACTCCGTGAACTCGCCGCCCAAGTGCCGCTGAAGGTAGGCCCCAGTGTGCCCGGCGGCGTGCATTTCAGCGGCGGTTGGCCGGCCATCATGGCCGCCAACTTGCATTCGCGCGTTGCCAGCCGGGTGATGATGAAAATCGGCAAGCGCGGTTACCGCTCGGAAGACGATATTTTCGCGCTCGCGCTGGAACAACCGTGGGAGCATTGGTTCGATCATCGCCAAACCTTGCGGGTCGATGTGACCGCGATCAAATCGCCGCTGCGCAGCCTCGAATTCGTCACGCTGCGGGTCAAGGACGCGATTTGCGACCGCCTGCGCGAGAAAAGCGGCGACCGCCCCGACATCGACACGGCAAACCCCGACGTGCGCGTTTATGCGTTTCTAACGGCCACCGACTGCACGCTGTACCTCGATACCTCCGGGGATCCGCTGTTCAAGCGCGGCTGGCGCCTGGACAAAGGCGCCGCACCGCTGCGGGAAAATCTCGCCGCCGGGATCTTGCGTCTCACAGGCTGGAAACCGGGCACGGCGCTATACGATCCGATGTGCGGTAGCGGCACCTTCATCGCCGAAGCGGCGCAAATGGCGCTGGGCATTGCACCGGGCACGCACCGGCAATTCGGCTTCGAAAAATTCAAGCGGTATGACAGCAATGCATGGAAGCCGCTCAAAGTGGCCGCGCTCGAAGCGCACCGTGCGGCTCAGGGCGCCAGCACCGATCTCGGCATTTACGGCAGCGATATTTCCGGCGACATGCTGATCAAGGCGCGCAGCAATCTCGAACGTGCCGGCGTACCCGCGTTCTTGCTCAAGCAACTCGATGCGCGCGACATGGTGGCGCCCTCGGGCACGCCTGGCATCCTGATTGCCAATCCGCCGTATGGCGAGCGTATTGAAATCCGTGGGCCACGCGGCGAGTTGCGTCAGGAAATTCATCGTGACGAACTGCCGGGCGACGACGACCAAGGCTTTCACCGGACTCAGACGGACCAGACCGATGCCGCGTTTTTCAAGGCGTTCGGCGATGCGCTCAAACAGCGCTTCACCGGGTGGCAGGCGTTTATTCTGACCACGGACCGCACGCTGCCGGGCCAGTTGCGTTTGCGCGAGGCGCTCAAAACACCGCTCTTCAATGGCGCATTGGAATGCCGGTTGTTCAAGTTCGATCTGATCGCCGGCTCGGTGCGGCAGCGTCCAGCAGTTAGTGGCGATACGCCGGCCTGAGTTCAAATCGAACCCGCAAGCTGAGAATCACCTCAAAAAAAATGCCGTTCAGCTTTTGACTGAACGGCATCGGACTCATTGACCAAACTCGGTGACCAAACTCGGTGACCAAACTTAATGACTGGTTCTGCTAAGGCAAGGCGCAATCACCTTGCCTTGTCGTTACGCCGCCCGCGTACTCGACCCTTACTCGATCGCCTTACCCATATCCTCGATGACCTTCTTGGCATCGCCAAACACCATCATCGTCTTGTCCATGTAGAACAGTTCGTTATCGAGCCCGGCATAACCGGCCGCCATCGAACGCTTGTTCACGATGATCGTGCGCGCCTTGTACGCTTCCAGAATCGGCATGCCCGCGATGATCGATTTCGGATCGTTCTTGGCCGCCGGGTTCACCACGTCGTTGGCGCCCAGCACCAGCACCACATCGACCTGACCAAACTCCGAGTTGATGTCGTCCATCTCGAACACCTGGTCGTACGGCACCTCGGCCTCCGCCAACAGCACGTTCATGTGCCCCGGCATGCGCCCGGCCACCGGGTGGATCCCGTAGCGCACCTGGATGCCCTTCTCGGTGAGCTTCTCGGCCAACTCCTTGAGCGCGTGCTGCGCGCGCGCCACCGCCAGCCCGTAGCCCGGGATGATCACCACCGACTCCGCATTGGAGAGCATGAACGCCGCGTCGTCGGGCGAGCCCGATTTCACCGGCCGCTGCTCCTTGGCCGGCCCCGACTCCGCGCTCGCGTCGTTGCCGAAACCGCCCAGCAGCACGTTGATGAACGAACGGTTCATCGCGCGGCACATGATGTACGACAGGATCGCACCCGACGAGCCCACCAGCGAACCCGAGATGATCAGCATCGGGTTATTCAACGAGAAGCCGATACCCGCTGCCGCCCATCCCGAGTACGAGTTCAGCATCGACACCACCACCGGCATGTCCGCGCCACCGATCGGAATGATGATCAGCACGCCCAGCACGAAGGCGATCGCCGTCATCACGATAAACGGCGTCCAGCTTTGCGTCAGGTAGAAGCCGATGCCGAAACCGATCATCGCCAGCGCCAGCGCCAAATTGAACAGATGCTGACCCGGATAGGTCACGGGCGCGCCCTGGAACAAGCGGAACTTGTATTTGCCTGAGAGCTTGCCGAACGCAATGATCGAGCCCGAGAACGTGATCGCGCCCACAAAGGTGCCGATGAACAGCTCGATGCGGTTGCCGTGCGGCAGCGCTTCGCCTGCCGCAGCCAGGCCGAACGCCGACGGCTCCGACACCACCGCATAGGCGATACACACCGCGGCCAGACCGATCAACGAGTGCATTGCCGCCACCAGCTCGGGCATCCTGGTCATTTCGACGCGACGCGCTACCACCGCGCCGATCGAGCCGCCCACCACCAGTGCGGCCAGCAGCAGGCCCAAACCGAGGCCGATGTCGCCTTGCGCCTGTTTGTAGATCAGCGCGAGCGTGGTCAGAATCGCCAAGGCCATCCCGGCCATGCCGAACACGTTGCCCACACGAGCGGTCTTGGGATGCGACAGGCCTTTGAGCGCCTGGATGAAACACACCGACGCGACCAGATATAACAGCGTGACGAGGTTGAGACTCATTTATGCCTCCCCCGCCGCGGCTTGGGCCACCTTGGCTTTGGGCTCTTTCTTCTTGAACATTTCCAGCATTCGCCTAGTCACTAAAAAGCCGCCGAACACGTTCACCGCAGCCAGCCCCACCGCCAGCGTGCCGAACACCTTGCCGGTGTCGCCCACGGTCAACGCGGCCGCGAGCATGGCGCCCACGATCACGATCGCCGAGATCGCATTGGTGACCGCCATCAGCGGGGTATGGAGAGCCGGGGTGACGGTCCATACGACGTGGTAGCCGACGTAGATCGCCAGCACAAAGATGATCAGATTGATCGTGGTATGACTGATGATGTCCATCGCAGTCTCCTTGAATCGGGAATTAAGCCAAAAAATGGGTTCGTATGCGGCGGGATGAGTGCGCTTGATCTACGCTTAATCTACGTACCCCCACCCCCGCCCCAACGATGCGTTAGCCTTGCCTAGCGCGCGCTAACTCGCCGCGCGCAGCACCTGGCCGTCGCGACACAACAACGTCGCCGCGACAATGTCGTCCTGCATGTCGATGACGCGCTGGCCGTCCTTGTCCACGATCAGCTTCATGAAGTCGAGCAGGTTGCGTGCGTACAGCGCCGATGCATCGGTCGCCACGGTCGAGGGCAGATTGGTGTGCCCGACGATCTGCACGTCGTACTTGGTCACCGTCTTGTCGGCTTCGGTCAGCGGGCAGTTGCCGCCGCCGTTGGCGCCGCGCCCAGCCGCGAGGTCGACGATCACCGAACCGGGCTTCATCGCCTTGACGGCGTCTTCGCTGAGCAGCATCGGTGCGGGACGCCCCGGGATCAGTGCGGTGGCGATGACGATATCGGCCTGTTTGGCGCGTTCGTGCACCAGTGCAGATTGGCGGGTCAGCCAGCTCTGCGGCATGGGGCGGGCGTAACCGCCCACGCCTTCGGCCGCGTCGCGCTCTTCCTGGGTTTCGAACGGCACGTCGAGAAACTTTGCGCCCAGCGATTCGATCTGTTCTTTAACGGCCGGGCGCACATCGGACGCCTCGACCACCGCGCCCAGGCGCTTGGCCGTCGCAATCGCTTGCAGGCCAGCCACCCCCGCGCCCAGCACCAGCACGCGCGCCGCCTTGACGGTGCCCGCGGCGGTCATGAGCATGGGCATAAAGCGCTGGTACAGGTCGGCCGCCATCAGCACGGCGCGATAGCCGGCAATATTGGCCTGCGAGGACAGCACGTCCAGGCTTTGCGCGCGCGTCGTGCGCGGCGCGGCTTCGAGCGAGAAGGCGATCAGGCCGGCTTGCGCCATGCGCCCGATGTTCTCCTGGTCGAACGGATTGAGCATGCCGACCAGCACGCTGTCGGCTTTGCAGCTGGGCAGCTCAGCCGGGCTCGGCGCATGCACCTTGAGCACGATCTGCGCGCCTAGCGCCACCTCGGCCGTCACCAGCTCAGCACCCGCAGCGCCATAGGCTTCGTCGGTGAAGTACGCGCCAGCTCCTGCGCCCTGTTGCACCGTCACGCGATGGCCCTGCGCGACGAATTTCTTGACGGTCTCCGGGGTCGCGGCTACTCGCGCCTCCCCGGGCCGCGTCTCTGCAGGCACTCCGATATGCATGTGAATCTCCCAATACGCTGATTAAGATCGAAACCGGCCGCCAGGGCTTAGCAAATGGCTGGCGAGGTGTGAGCTTACCCTAACTGGAAAAAACGGGATAGAACAGTACTCGTGAGGGTTGCGCATTAAGCTGCTCAGGCGCCGAGCGCCTTTTCGCGCATGGTGTCGGCTAAAAAGCGGCAGACCCGCGTCAGCGGTACAATACGCCCGGTCATTTGACGCGGATATGCAATGAAATCAGAGATCTGGACACCTCATGTCACGGTCGCCGCCGTGATCGAAAAATCCGGCCGTTTCTTGCTGGTAGAGGAACAGACCGTCGATGGCTTGCGCCTTAATCAGCCAGCCGGCCATCTGGAGGCCGGCGAAACGCTCGCGCAGGCCGTGAGCCGCGAAACGCTTGAGGAAACGGCGCATGATTTTGCCGCGACAGCGCTGGTAGGCGTTTATATGACGCATTTTGCGCGACCGGGCCAGGACGACGTGACGTATCTGCGCTTCACCTTTTGCGGCGACGTGGGCGTCGGCCATCCAGCGCGGGCGCTGGACCCGGACATCGTACGCACGTTGTGGTTAAGCGCCGACGAATTGCGCGCGTGCCCGCAGCGTCATCGCACGCCATTGGTCATGCAATGCGTTGAAGACTATCTGGCGGGACGTCGCTTTGCGCTCGACCTGATACACACGGAGTCGGTCGGCGCACCGCGACCATCGGCACCCAGTCCAGCGCGTGGCCGCCAAGCCTGAAGACAACGAGCACCGCCAAACCGGCAACGCAAAAGCAGCAACGGCAAAGCGCTGGAAATCGGATGAAACAGC
>Ga0302314_10005728_pt1 | contig 22593 bp, 22 predicted proteins | sample III_Palsa_N2_3_FD_200533 | JGI IMG/M metagenome (GOLD analysis project Ga0302314, IMG submission 200533) | Peat permafrost microbial communities from Stordalen Mire near Abisko, Sweden - III_Palsa_N2_3 | ecosystem: Environmental > Terrestrial > Soil > Palsa > Peat permafrost | place: Sweden... | reverse complement strand
GCGGGTACGCGGACGTCAACGAGCAGCGGGCGACGGCCGCCGAAGCCGAGCGGCTGCCGCACATCTTCGTGTTCCTCGACCGGTGGGAAGGGTTCACCACGACGCTGGGTGAGCTCGACCACGGCAGTCTCACCGAGGCGATCCACCGGATACTCGGCGAAGGCGCCAGCTCGGGCATCCACCTGGTGATGACCGGGGACCGGACGCTGATCGCCGGGCGGATCTCCAACCTGTGCGAGGAGAAGCTGGTCTTCAAGCTGGCCGAGAAGGAGGATTACGGCTTCGCCGGGCTGCGGCCGCGGAACATGCCCGACGAGGTGCCCCAGGGGCGGGCGTTCCGCTCCGGGTCGGGCCTCGAGGTGCAGGTGGCGCTGCTCGGGCCGGATGCCTCCGGGCAGGGGCAGGCGGCCGAGCTGCGGTCCATCGCCTCGTCGTGCTCGTCCCGCGACGCGTCCGTGCCGGCCAGCGCCCGGCCGTTCCGGGTCGACGTGCTGCCGTCGCGGATCTCGTTCGAAGACGCGTGGGCGCTGCGGCCCGCGTCGGCCGGCCCGCTGTTCGCGATGGTGGGGGTCGGCGGCGACACGCTGACCGCGCTCGGGCCCGACCTGTCGGCCGGGGCGCCGTGCTTCATCGTCGGCGGCCCCGGGCGATCGGGGCGCTCCACGATCCTCCTGTCGATGGCCCAGTCGTTCCTGGCCGGCGGGTCGCGGGTCATCCTGGTGACGCCGCGCCCGTCGCCGCTCCGGGCGCTGGCGTCCGCTCCCGGCGTGGTCCGCCTGTTCGAGGGGACCGACCTGGACGAAGAGCAGTTCGCCGAGACGCTCGCGGAGGTGTCAGGACCCTGCGTGGTCGTGATGGACGACGCGGAGGTACTGCGCGACTGTGACGCGTCGAGCGAGCTGAGCCGCCTGATCGCCCTCGGCGCCGACTCGGGCCGGGCGCTGGTGTTCGGCGGGAACGCCGAGAACCTGGGCATGGGCTTCGGCGGGTGGCAGATCGAGGCCAAGCGGGCCCGGCGCGGCTGCCTCATCGCTCCGTCGACCCTGCCCGAGGGTGACCTGATCGGCGTGCGCTTGTCCCACGGGATGCTCGGCCAGCCCGCGCGGCCGGGACGGTGCCTGCTCAACGTGGGCGACGGCACCCTGGTCACGGTCACCGTGCCCATGACTACTTCAGTCGGCAGTTAACGAGGAAAGGACGTAGATGGCTGACATCCAGGTTGACCTAGACATGCTGAATTCAACCGCGAACTCGCTGAATACCCTGATCAGCGATTTCAGTGACGCGGCCAAGATCGTCAGCGACGCCGATATCAATGATTCCACGATCGGCAAGGCGCTTGATAACTTCACCGGCGACTGGAAGGTGCGGGTGGGAGACCTGATTTCCTCCATGCAAACGGTCCAGAAGATGGCCAGCCAGGGTTATCAGGATTACACCTCCACCGATAACAAGCTGGCCGCTTCATTGGTTCAAGACAGCTCAGGCACCGCACCGTCAAGCTAGCCCATACCTGAAGAAGGACAGAGTCAGTAATGGCAAACCCTGTGCCCTCGAGCTTCGAGCCGCTGGCATCCTCCAACCCCGTGCCCGCCGACACCGACGCGATGTCGACGCTGGGCGCGCAGTACACCAGCACCGCCGCCGAGATCGCGCAGCAGGCGAGCAACCTGCAGCAGCTCTCGAACAACTCCTCCGACGCCTGGAAGTCCAAGGCCGGAACCGTGTTCACGTCGAAGGCGTCGGACCTGGCCACCCGGATCACCCAGGCCCAGCAGCGCTACACGACCGCGGGCCAGGCCCTGTCGGCGGCGGCCGAGCCGATGTACCAGGCCCAGCAGCAGGCCTACGCCGCCGTGGCCCAGGCGCAGGAGGCCCAGTCGACGATGTCGGCCAACGCTCCCGCCCCGGCGGCCCCGGCCGGGAGCCCGCCGCCGACGGACGCCCAGAAAGCGGCGGCCGCGACCGCGGCGTCGAATTACAGCGCGGCTTCCGATTCGCTGTCCTCGGCCCAGTCCAGCTTCAACAGCGCGGTGGACGCCTATCACACCGCGGCCAGCAACGCCGCTAACGCGATCAACCACGAACTGGGCAGCGACCCGCTCAAGGACTCCTGGTTCCAGGCGCACTTCGAGTGGCTGGTCAAGTTCTTCAAGATCCTCTCGTACATCATCATGGGCCTGGCGATCATCGCCCTCCTCATCGCCTGCCCGTTCTCCGCCGGATTGATCGCCGGGATTCTCGGCGTCTCCATGGAGGCACTGGCGACGGTGGGAACCGTCATCGGCTGGACGATGTTCGCGGTCGGCATGGGCCAGACCATCTTCGACGGCGTCGCGGCGGGTGAGGGGCTGCAGTCGTGGTCCGCGTTCGCCATGGACATCGTGGGGGACGCCTCGTTCGGCATCGGCAAGGGCGCCGAGGCGTTCGGTGAGGGCGCGGTCGACGCCGGCACCGACGCGGGCAAGGACGCGGCCAGCGACGCGGCCGACGACGCCGCCCAGAAGTCGTTCTTTGACACGGACCCGAAGACGGCGCACAACACCTGGGTCGAGGCGAACCCGGACGAGGCCGGGCCCGGGGCCTTCGTGTTCTCCTCGAGCGCCATCGCCGCCGAGGCGGCCGCGGTGGGGAAGACGGCCGGGAGCGCCGCGGCCAAGGGCATCGCCGACGCGGCCGAGGCGGCCAAGGCCGACGGCGTCGTCGGCAACCTCACCGCGCTCGGGTCGCAGAGCTCCGACATCGCCGATGACCTGGCGAAGCTCAACGCGATCAACGCCGCGGTGCCCAACGTCGCGCAGATCTCGTCGAACATCACCAAGCTGACGGCCGCCGCCGTCGCCAGCGGTGCCTTCCAGTGGGGATCGTTCGGCATCACCATCTACGGCCTGGCCACGGGGTGACGCGATGACAACCTTGAACACCGACGCGGCCGGTACCGCCGCCCCGGGCAGCGACCGCCCGGGCCCGCCGCGGGACTTCGCCCTGCTGCTGCCGCCCGGATGGATACGCCTCCCGATCGACGGGCGGGAGGGCGCCCGGGCCGCCGCGCTGGCGACGGCACGGGTGTCGGACCTGCCCGAGCCGCAGCGGAGCGCGGTCCGGGAAAAGCTGACGAAGATATTCAAGACCGCGCTGCGCCAGGCCAAGCAGGCCGGGGGCATCGACGTCATGATGAGCCTGGCCGAGGCGAAGGGCGTCCCTATCGCGGCGTCGTGCCTGGTCAGCTACGTCGACGAGGGCGGTGCCCCGGTCCCGCTCGACATGCTCGCCGATGACCTCGCCGAGGAAGGCGGCCAGGTCAGCCTGGTCCAGGTCGCCGGGCGCACCGCCGTCCGTAACCGGCACGTGGACCCGCCCCTCACCCGGCTCGACTACATGATGACGATGCCGGGCAAGCCCGGGATGCTCACGTTCGCGTTCTCCACGCCGGTCGAGCCGCTGGCCGACGCGCTCGTCGGGCTGTTCGACGCCATGATGGATTCACTACGGTGGATAGCATGAGTGACTTTTCCCTGCCTCCGCTGGCCGTCAGCTACGACCGCCGCTGGGTCGACGTGCCCCTGAGCGGCGACCTCGGCGAGTGGGCCGAGCGGGCCACGGCCGCCTACGCGGCGACCCACGGCGGCGACCAGCAGCAGATCCGGGCGCTGCTCGAGGGCGCGGGCGAGATCGCCCGCCGCGCCCGGGAGTCGGCGATGGCGCTGGTCCTGATCCCGGTGGCGGCCGAGGGAATCCGGGCGCTCGTCCGGTTCTGCCCGGTCAACATGTCCCGGGTGAGGGAAGCCGACGATGCCTGGCTGGCGATGCTCGGGGAGCTCGCCCCGGACACCCCGTGGGAGGAATCGGCCGAGTTCACCGAGGTGATGACCAAGGCCGGCCCGTGCCGCCGCATCGTCCGCCGGACCGCCGAGGGCGAGGGGAACACCCGGTCACTCACCGAGCATGTCGCCTACGCCTGGCTGTTCCCCCAGTACGCCGCGGGCGTCATCATGCTGACCTCGTTCCTCAGCCTGTCCGAGGCGCGCCGGTGGCGAAGCGCGCTCGACGAGCTCGCGGCCACCGTCGAGCTGGTACCGGCGTCATGACCGCTGGGGCGGTGCCCCAGCCGGGAGTGCTCGAGATCCGTCCGGTCAAGCCGGACGGGCGGCTGCTGCCCGCGGACAACGCGGTGCTGGCCAAGTGGGTGATCCGCGCGGACCCGGCGGCCGGAACGCTGGAGTTCACCGAGGACCGGCCGCTGATCATCACGCCCGCGCGCACGGTCAGCTTCCCGCTGCCGTCGAGCGGGGCGCCGAACGCCCTGCGCGCCGTCCGCCTTGTCCGCCACCACTGGGTGAAGAACCTGAACAGCGGCATCACCTGGCAGCCGGTCTTCCTCGACGGCGACGGCCGCGTCCTGGCCTCCGGGCGCAGGCGCGACGAGCCCCGGGCGTCGCAGCTGTGGCCGGCCCGGATCTTCGCGCCGCTGCAGACGCTGGGGATCACCGTGACGGAGGAGAGCTTCGACACCGAGAAGCTGTTCAAGCGGGCCTACCCGGGCGCCTGAGATGACGCTTCCCTGGATCGTCGGCAGCGTCCTCGCGGGGGTGCTCGCCGGGCCGTCGATCCGGGCCTGCCTGGCCTCCTACGGCGCCGAATCCCCGCGGGCGCCGCTGCTCGTCGAGCTCATCGCCGGGCTGGCCATGGCGGTCGTGGCCGTCCGGGCGACGTCGGTGTGGGAACTGGCCGCGCTCGCCTGGCTGGTGCTGCTCGCGGTCCCGCTGGCCTTGATCGACATCGCCGTCCGGCGGCTGCCGAACCCGCTGACCGGCGCCGCCTTCGCGGGCGCCGCCGCCCTGCTGACCGCGGCCGCGCTCGCCGGGCACCAGCCCGGCCAGCTCGGCCGGGCGGCCATCGGGGCCGCCGCGCTCACCTGCTTCTACCTGCTGCTCTGGCTGATCAGGCCGGGCGGGATGGGGCTCGGCGACGTCAAGCTGGCCGCTAGCGTCGGGCTCGCGCTCGCCTGGGCCGGCTGGCCGGCGCTGATCGCTGGCACGTTCCTCGCGTTCGTCCTGGCGTCCGCGTACGGCATCGCGCTCATCGTGACCAAGCGGGGCAACCGCGGCAGCCAGGTGCCGCTCGGGCCCTTCATGCTCGTCGCCGCGCTCGCCGCGATCGCGTTCGCGCCCGGGTAGGTTCTTACCGTGAGTCGCGTCTACCACATCGCCAGCGTCGCCGACTGGGCCCGGGCCGTCCGGGACGGCCAGTACACCACGTCGAGCCGGGACCGGACGCTGGCCGAAGAGGGGTTCATCCACGCGTCGACCGCGGGTCAGGTCGCCTGGGTCGCGAACTCGTTCTACGCCGGCGTGACCGACCTGGTGCTGCTGGTGATCGACCCGGGCAAGCTGGGGCCGCTGCTCCGCTACGATCCGGTTCCGGGCTGGGACGAGCCGTTCCCGCACATCTACGGTCCGCTCAGCCCGGACGCCGTCCTGGAGGCCGTGCCGCTGCGGCCGGGGCCGGACGGCGTGTTCACGTTCACGCCGCCGGGACCGTAGCCGGGCGGCCGTTTGCCCGCCCGGCGTGGCGATGTGCCAAAAGTGGCGGTAGCCAAGGGGTCGGCCGCTATTATCCCGCCTAGGTATCCTGTGCGCGTTTGTTGGCTGGAGGCGAAGAAGCATGTCAAAAAAGACGGTGATCCTCTTCCTCTGGCTGATCATCGGGGCCGCCGCGGCCGGCCAGCGGGGCTACTTCGCCAGCACGATCAGCAGCTGCAGCGGGGGCGCGACGATCGCGGCGACGATCGTGACCGGCCCGCTGAACTATCTCGGCGTCAACCCGCAGATCATCTGCAACTGGCCCTCGCCGTCGAGCTGACCCCCGCGGGCCTCGGGCGGACCGCCCGCTACGACACCGCCCGCTACGACACCGCCCTCTACGACAGAGCGTAGGGGAGCGGTAGGCTCAGACCATGGGAAGCTCCATGTTGCCGCCGTTCGGCTGGGGCGAGGCCGCTACCAACTGGCAGTTCGCGCCGATCGTCACCGGGTTCACCGTGGTGCTCGCGGCGGCCTATCTGTGGGGCGCCCTCCGGGTCCGCAAGCGTCACCCGCGGCGGCCCTGGCCGATCGGGCGTACCGTCTGGTTCCTGCTCGGGCTGCTGGTCATCAACGTGGCCACGCAGAGCGGTGTCGGCACCTACGACGACACCCTGTTCTGGGATCACATGATCCAGCACCTGATGCTGATCATGATCGCGCCGCCGCTGCTCGTCTCCGGGCAGCCGGTTACGCTGCTGCTGCACGCGAGCAGGAACCCGCTGCATACCTGGGTTAAGCGGATCATCCGGTCGAAGCCGGTGCTCTGGGTCACCTTTCCCGGGTTCGGCGTCGTCGCCTACGCGGCGACGATCGTCGGGACGCACCTGACCAACTTCATGAACCTGGTCATCGAGCACGACGCGATCCACGAGTCCGAGCACGTGCTCTACCTCGTCGTCGGGTACCTGTACTTCCTGCCGCTGATCGGCCGGGAGCCGATCAAGTGGAAGGTGTCCTATCCGGTCCGGCTCTTCCTGCTGTTCATCGCGATGCCGGTGGACGCGTTCACCGGGGTCGTCCTCGGTTCCTACCAGACCGACCCGTTCGTGGCCATGGAGCCGCGTAACTGGGGTCCGTCCCCGGTGAACGACCTGCACCAGGGCGGGGCGGTAATGTGGGTTGGCGGCGCCGCGATCATGTTCGTGGTGATCATGGTGACGTTCTTCGCCTGGACAAGGGAGACTCGGTCGTCCGCGTCCATGGGCTGGCTTGAGGCCGCCCGCCGGGCGAGCATGGCCGAGCGGATCGCGGCGGTCGTGCCCGCCGTCCCGGACGCCACCGCGGCCCAGCCGGGCGACCGCGCGACCAGCCAGAGCGCGCGGCCCGCCGATGTCGACGAGGACGACGAGCAGCTCGCGGCCTATAACGCTTACCTAGCCCGTATCAGCGGTCCCGCTGGCCACAAGCCGGAAACGGCGAACGACCAGCAGTAGTGTGATCTAGATCACGCACAACATGAGGCACGCCGGTGATCGCCTGTGGTAGCCAAGCATGGCTGTTTCCGCTGTGAATAATGAGTTTTCCCAGGTGAGCCCGTGCAGATACCGCCATGCGGTTGACTATCATGCCGGGGCTAGAGCATGACATGCCGGGGGGTACAGCATGAAAGGCAGACAGCGTTGACCGTGAACATGAGCAAGGCAGACATTCAGTACGTCGACGACGCGCTCTCCATCGAGGACGAGTACGAGTCTGAGCTCGCGGCCGTGCAGGTCGCGCTCACCCGGTTCGAGGTAGCCCCCCACGAGTACGCCGCCCGGCGGGCCGAAATCGCGGCCCGCGCCTACATGCGGCTGGCCGAGGCGCATAAGCGCTTCCTCGGCCGGAATAACTAGTCATTTCCGACACGCCCGTAGGGTTCTCTACGGAAATCTACGGATCCGGCTAGAGGACGTCATAGAGTCCGATCGTGGACCCCATACGGAACCCGTACGCGCCCGGCGCCGGGCAGCGACCACCGGAGCTCGCTGGCCGGGACCGGGAGATCGGCCAGTTCGAGATTGTCCTCGAGCGGGTGGCCAGGTCCCGTCCCGAGCGCTCCATGGTCCTGACCGGGCTGCGCGGCGTCGGGAAGACGGTGATGCTCAACACCTTCCGGTCGATGGCGCTGCAACGGCTCTGGGGGACCGGCAAGCTCGAGGCCCGGCCGGACCAGTCCATCCGCCGTCCGGTGGCGAGCGCGCTGCACATGGCCGTCCGCGAGCTCGCGCCCCGGCACCGGGCGCCCGACCGGATCGACGACTTCCTCGGTGTCCTCAAGGCCTTCGCGCTCCGCGACCCGGGCGCGGCCAAGGGCACCTCGGTGAATGCCCAGTTCGGCATCGACGTGCCCGCCGTCCGCGGCCGGGCCGACTCCGGCGACCTGGAAGTGGACCTGACCGAGCTGTTCACCGACGCCTCGTCGGTCGCGGCCGACCTCGGCGTGGGCATCGCGCTGTTCGTCGACGAGATGCAGGACGTGCCCGCCCCGGACGTGTCGGCCCTGTGCGCCGCGTGCCACGAGCTGTCACAGGTCGGCGGCCCGCTGATCGTGGTCGGCGCGGGACTGCCCCACCTGCCTTCGGTGCTGTCCGCGAGCAAGAGCTACTCAGAACGGCTGTTCCGCTACGCCAGGATCGACCGGCTGGACCGGGACGCGGCCGACCAGGCCCTGATCGCTCCGGCCGAGCGCGAGGACGTGCGCTTCGAGCAGGACGCCCTGGACGCGCTCTACGCCGCCGCTGACGGCTACCCGTACTTCGTCCAGGCCTACGGCAAGGTCACCTGGGATGTCGCCGCCGGCAGCCCGATCACCGGCAAGGACGTCATGGTGGCCGCGCCCGAGGCCGAAGGCGAGCTCGCCGTCGGGTTCTTCGGCTCGCGTTACGAGCGGGCGACCCCAGCGGAGCGCGAGTACATGCGGGCCATGGCCGCCATCGGGGACGAGCCGGTGCCGACCTCGAACGTCGCCGAGGAGCTGGCCCGCAAGCCGTCCAGCCTCTCGCCGGCCCGGGACGGGCTGATCAAGAAGGGCCTGATCTACAGCTCGGAGCGCGGCCTCATCGCGTTCACCGTGCCCCATTTCGGCAAGTTCCTCCGCTCCCAGCCGGTCTGAGCTAGCTGAGTATCGAGTTTATTCTTGAGTCTTGTGTTTTTCTTATACACGGTTAGATGCTTGTAGCGTCCGTGAGGCGCGGGTCCGCGCGTGCCGGGACGGCCGCGCGTGCCCGGACGGGCGAGCCGGCCGCGACGGTGCCGCGTCCACATCGATCACGCCCGCCTTGACCGGGGCGTGACGGCCCTCGAGGGAGACGGCGAAAACCACGTCAACCCGCCGGTCGGCGAGCACGGCCGGGAAGACCGCGAAACGCCAGCACCCTTCGCGCCACAGGTCGGTCGGCGTCAGGGAAAGCAGCGACGGGCGGTAGCGCCGCCAGGGCGCGCTGGCCCGGAGCACGGCCAGTGTCCGGCCCACCGGTACCCGGCGCAGCTCGCACGGCTCGGCCCGGCCGAGCCTGGCCATCAGCTCGCCGACCTCGGGCGACAGGACCGCGAGCACCGCGAGCTCGGCCGTGGTCACGATGAGCACCAGAGCGGCCTGGCCGGGCGAGCCCGGCATGCGCAGCGGGGGCACGCCGATGGCCGACAGCGCGGCCGCGCAGAGCAGCGCCGCCCGGGTGATCGTCCGGCCGCTCACCGGCGCGTCGCTGAGGTCACCGAAGCAGCCGCAGCCGGCGTCGGGCCGCCGCAGGCGCAGCTCGTGCAGGGCGCCCACCGCCGTGCAGAACAGCAGGGCCGTCGCCAGCCGGACGGCGAGCGCGGGCCGGCCGGCCCCGAAGCCGCCCGCCGTGACCAGCAGGGCGAGGCCGAGGGAGAGCTCGCTCGCGCACATGGCGATCGCTACCGGACGGTGCAGCCGGAGGGGGAACATCGCGGTCGGTCCGGTGACCGCCTCGATTGACCGAGCGGAGACCGCGCGGCCGACCTTGGCCGCGCAGCCGCCGATGAGGAGGACGGCGAGTATCGGAATCTGGACTTCGCGCACGACACCGAGCACGATGCTGCCACCCACAGGTCCTCCCAAGTACGACCCGGTATTGCCGGTTAGCTCCAGCCCGTCAGCGCGAGCGTCGCGTTGAAGCAGTTTTCCTCGAGGTTGCCGCCAAGCCGCACGAAGGCCGCCATGGTCAGGTCGGCTACCCGCCCCTTGGGCGACGTGCCGCAGGTCACGCACCGGTCGCAGAACTGCGCGGCGATCGCGCCGCGGCTGGTCACCGGGAGCACGGCGGTGCGGCCGGAGCACTCGTTGCTCACCCGTACCTCGCTGCCGAGCGACAGGTAGGGCAGCCGGACGCAGCCCTGAGCGGGCTCGCCCCGCGCGCCGTCGGTATCCGGGTCGAGCGCGGGGTAGGCGAGCCCGAGCAGGCCGTCCGGCTCGCCGTCGGGCTCGTGCCAGACCGCCGTCCCGCTGACCGGGGCGGCGAAGCGCCGGCTGACCAGGGGGGGCGCGGGCGGCGGGTGCCCGGCCCGGTAGGGGGGCTGGGCCGTGGCCGGCGCCACGGCGAGCAGGTAGCCCTGCTGGCGGGTGCCGATCACGTCGATCAGGTAACCAGGAACAAGCCGGGGAAAGCGCACCTGGATCTGGCGCAGCGATGCCCGCGTCACCACGACGCGCCCGGCCGGCCGGCCGAGCCGTCCCCCGTCGACCAGCAGTTCGCGGCCTTCGCTTCCCTCCACCGCCACGATCGTTCCGGTGACCCGGCCGATCCGGGCCCAGATGTGCTCGGCGACCGAGGGCGGCGGGGCGTGCGCGCCCGCGGTCCGCGGCCGGAGGCGGATGACGACCCGGTCCCCGACGCGCAGGGCGGACGCCGCCACTCGCGCCCCGAGCCAGGTGAGCGTGGCCGACGTGAGGGAGATGGCCCGTTCGCCGGCCTCGCCGTGGACCGCGATGGCGTCCGCTGACACCCCGGTGACCACGCCGCTGACCACCTCGGTGAGCACGGCGGGCGCGCCCGCGGTCCCGCGCTCGTGACCGCCGGCGTCGAAGACGGCCGCACGGAGCAGAGCCCGCCGCTCGTAACGGGCATTGGCCGGCGATTCCGGCATGTCGCCGAAATCCCGGCGAAGCTGTTCTTTCTGCCGCACTTGCCCATGATGGGATTGCGAACGGCGCCACGCCATGTCCGACGATGCTCACATACGCGCGGACACGTCAAGTGATTCGGCAATTTCGGTCCGCCTTCGGCCGGGCATTTGTGGCCGCTGAGTGGCGGGCGTCACTCAGCGAGGCGTATCGTAGCCAAATACTCACTCTGAGTAGTGTCAGGTCGCGAGCGTAGGGAACCCATGGGCGTAGGGGACCGCGTTGTGTTCGGCGAGTACGTGCGTTCGCGCGGCGGCGCGCTGCTTCGGGCTGCCCAGGCGATGACCGGGAACCGGGCGGACGCCGAGGACCTGCTGCAGGCCACGCTGGTCAAGACCTACCAGTCCTGGGACAAGATCGCCGATCACGCCGCGCTTGACACGTACGTGCGCCGGGCCATGGTGAACACCCATATTTCCGGATGGCGGCGGCGGCGGGTCGACGAGTACCCCACCGACGAGCTCCCCGATTCCCCGGCCGCCGACGTCACCGGGGACAGCGACCTGCACGATGTCGTCCAGCGGGCGGTTGACCGGCTGCCGCGCCAGATGCGCGCGGCGGTCATGCTCAGGTACTACGACGACATGACCGAGCCGGAAGTGGCGGCCGCGCTCGGCGTCTCGGTGGGAACGGTCAAGTCCACCGTCGCCCGGGCCGTCGCCAAGCTCCGCAAGGACGCTGAGCTCGGGGCCGACGCCGAGCTCGGGTCCGGCTTCCCGTCGTGAGATCGGTCACGGCGCGGGCTTAACCCCGTCCGCTCCCCGGCACTTTCCCGCTCGGCGCCCTTGTCGGAAACGTGGTGCTCCGGGTATGTAATCAGGGGAACGTTACGAGGAGGTGGGGTCGGCGTGGACAGCACGATGATGGACTTTCAGCTGACCGTCCCGGTGATCATGCGCTACGGCACCGGGCTGTTCGGCGACAGCGAGGTCGTCACCTGCGCCGGGGACGAGCCGGCCAGGCGGCGTTCCTACGCGGACGTCGGCGAGCGGACGGCGAGGCTGGCCAACGCCCTGCGCGGGCTCGGCGTCGACGGCGACCAGCGGGTCGCCACGTTCATGTGGAATAACGCCGAGCATCTCGAGGCCTACCTGGCCGTCCCGTCCATGGGCGCGGTGCTGCACACGCTCAACATCCGGCTCTCCGCCGATCAGGTGGGCTACATCGCCACGCACGCCGGAGACCACGCGGTGATCGTCGATGCGTCGCTGATACCGCTGCTGGCCAAGGTGCTGCCGCTCGCCGAGACGATCAAGCACGTGATCGTCTCGGGGCCCGCGGACGACGCCGCGCTCGCCTCGCTGGCCGGGCCAGGACGTGAGCTGCACTCCTACGAGGGGCTGCTCGCCGCCGCCGCTGACTCCTTCGACTGGCCGGACGTCGACGAGCGGTCCGCGGCCGCCATGTGCTACACGAGCGGCACCACCGGCCTGCCCAAGGGCGTCGTCTACAGCCACCGGTCCACGTACATGCACTCGATGGCGGTGTGCACGGCGAACGCGCTCGCCATCAGCGAGCGGGACCGGGTCATGCCGGTCGTGCCCCAGTTCCACGCGAACGCCTGGGGCCTGGCCTACGCCGCCCTGATGTCCGGCGCGGACCTGGTGATGCCCGACCGGTTCATGGCCCCGGCGGCGATCGCGAAGCTGATCGAGACGGAAAGGGTGACGGTCGGCGCGGGCGTCCCGACGATCTGGCAGGGCATGCTCACCCACCTGCGCGCGGCCGGCGGTGACCTGTCCTCGCTGCGCACCCTGGTCTGCGGCGGCTCGGCGCTGCCCGAGGCGGTGATGCGCGCCTACGCCGACGAGTTCGGGATCGAGATGACCCACGCCTGGGGGATGACCGAGCTGTCCCCGCTCGGCAGCGTTGCCCGTGAGCCGGCCGGCGTCACCGGCGAGGCGGTCTGGGCGTACCGGGCGAGCCAGGGGCGGCTGCTGTGCGGGGTCGAGGGCCGGCTGACCGGCGATGGCGGCGAGGTGCTCCCGGCCGACGGCAAGGCGGTGGGCGAGCTCGAGACCCGCGGCTCCTGGATCACCGCCGCGTACTACCGGGACGACGCGCCGGAGAAGTTCCACGAGGGCTGGCTGCGCACCGGCGACGTCGGCACGCTGGACGAGGGCGGTTTCCTCAGGCTCACCGACCGGGCCAAGGACGTGATCAAGTCGGGCGGCGAGTGGATCTCCTCGATGGAGCTCGAGAACGCGCTGATGGCGCACCCGTCCGTGGCCGAGGCGGCGGTTGTCGGCGTGCCCGACGACACCTGGGGCGAGCGGCCGCTCGCCGCCGTCGTGCTGCGGGCCGACGCGCCGCCGGCGACCCCGGACGAGCTGCGGGCCTTCCTCGGCGAGCGGGTTCCGCGCTGGCAGCTCCCCGAGCGCTGGTGCTTCATCGACGAGGTGCCGAAGACGTCGGTCGGCAAGTTCAAGAAGACCACGCTGCGCGATCAGTACGCGGCCGGCGCCCTCACGGTGACGAAGCTGACCTCATCCTCGCGCTGACCCCGGGACCCCGGGACCCCGGAGAGACGCTCGCTTTGCCGAGTGCCCCCGGTACCGGTAGGCTGACCGACACCGCGTCCGTTCGGACGTTCAGGCGCGGGTGGAGGCTTCGCCTAGTCCGGTCTATGGCGCCGCACTGCTAATGCGGTTTGGTGGCAACACCATCCGGGGTTCAAATCCCCGAGCCTCCGCTACCAGAAACCGGCAGTTTCAGAGGGTCTTCCGACTCCTGAGGCTGTCGGTTTCTGTTTGTTTCGCGTGACTAGTGACGCTGAATATTTCACTGAACGTAGCTGGATAAATTCTAACGGTAGTTTCCGGGCGGGCTGCAATTGTCCTGAACGGTAATCGAGGGTTGGCTGCCCGCCAGAAAATTCCCAAATTATCGGGTAACTGCCCGCGCACGTTCCGCACGGACATCGTTTGCATCTGGTTTACCCGTCCGTGGTCTGCGCGGTCGCTTCGAAATTAATTTGCCCAAGCCGCGTCGTCGACCGGACTTGTCTTTATTCAGTAGCAGGCCAAGTCCCTCTGGCGCTGCCTGCCCGGAGCCTCTAGTGTGTGGAACCAGCCTGCTGAGGTCGCTGTTCCTCTGGTAGTTCCCCAGCTTGCTGGGGCTGCCGGGAGTCGCCGGAGGGTCGGCGTCGCCGGGGGAGTAGCAGACCGGGCGGCCTGCCTAAGGGGCCGTTTATCAATTTGTTATGAGGTACGACGCGCGAACCCCTTGGTTGGTTTACATCGAATCCAAGAAACTTCTATTAAGTCTTGGTTTCGAATCTAACGAATTGATCAGAGCGATGAATGTTCTGTTACTGCCCTTGCCTATTCGCCAAGTGGCCGGTTAACTTCAGGTTGCCACAATCTGTGGTATTGCGGACAGTCACCATGAATGCGCGGAACGTGAGTGTTGACATGACTGGCTGTGAATCCTGACCGTCTTCCGGGGCCCAGAGGGGGAGCGGGGTAATGCTTGCTGTAGCAGTACTCGTCGTGTCGATCGTGCTTTTTTCCATCGCCTCAGCGACGTTGTGGTGGATGATGCACGCCTGGCGCACGCCGGAGGTCCTCGCCTCCACCACGTTCGGCAGAGTCGACGGCGAGACTGGACTGTCATTCACCCTGCTGCTGCCGATCAGACATGAACGCCAGGACGTTGTCGAGAACACCGTGCAGAAGATGCTCGAGTCGACTCACGACAACTTCGAGATCGTCATCATCACCGGCGCGGACGACCCGGAGACCACGGGCATCGCCGAGCGGCTGGCCCAGATCGCGCCGGAGAAGATCTTCACGGTGATCGACCCGGCCCCGCGCAACAAGTCGACCGGCCTCAACTCCGCCCTCCTGTCCGGCCAGTGCCACGGCGACATCATCGGGGTGTTCGACGCCGAAGACGTGGTGCACCCGGAACTGCTCGCGCACGTCGACCACGCGTTCCGCAGCGAGCGGGCCGATGTCGTCCAGGGCGGCGTCCAGCTGATGAACTTCTACACCAGCTGGTACAGCCTGCGGAACTGCCTCGAGTACTTCTTCTGGTTCCGTAGCCGGCTCCACCTCCAGGCCGAGAAGGGGTTCATCACCCTCGGCGGCAACACGGTGTTCACCCGGCGCGAGCTGCTCGAGCCTCCGCCCGGCCACACCGAGCGGATGAAGCCGGGCTCCACCATCCAGTGGGGCTGGGACGAGTACTGCCTCGCCGAGGACTGCGAGCTCGGCGTCCGGCTCTCGAGCACCGGGAAGAAGGTCGTCGTCGCCTACTCGCCGGAGATGGTCACCCGCGAGGAGACGCCCGACACGATCACCAGCTTCATCAAGCAGCGGACCCGGTGGAACCAGGGCTTCCTGCAGGTCTACAAGAAGGGCGAGTGGAAGAAGCTGCCCACGGCCCGCCAGCGCTGGCTCGCCCGTTTCACGCTCTCCACGCCGTTCTACCAGGCGGCCTCGGGCATCGCGGTCCCGATTGACCTGGCGATCGGCATCTTCACCAAGGTGCCGATCGTGATCGCGATGATCTCCTGGCTGCCCGCGCTGCCCGCGCTCCTCGTCCTGTTCTTCGAGCTCGCGGCGCTGAAGGACTTCAGCACCGAGTACTACGGCAAGGAGCAGCCCGACCGGAGCCACAAGGTCGGCCTGGGCACGTACATCAAGCTCATCATCGGAACCCCCTTCTTCCAGATCCTGCTGATGTTCGCCGCGCTCCGCGCGGTCTGGCGGGAGCTCAGGGGCCGCAATGAATGGGAGCTCACCGCGCACGTCGGTGCCCACCTGGTCGCGCCCGCGCCGACCAAGGCCACGACCTCCGTCTGAACCCCGAGCACTAGCAGGAGCCGACTGTGAGCACGACGCTTGACCGCCCGGTAGAGCGGGCGCCCATCAACAAGGTCACGGAGTGGCGGTTCCTCGGCCGCTCGGTGGACTTCTGGCTCTGTGCCGGCATTACGGCGGTGGTCCTGCTCGTCCAGGCGTGGAACATCGCCGGGTACCCGACGGTGTTCGACGACGAGGGCACCTACCTGGCCCAGGCCTGGGCCATCGACCACGGCGTCGGCATGGCCCCGTACACGTACTGGTTCGACCACCCGCCGCTCGGCTGGATCCAGCTCTCCGCCCTCGCCTGGATTCCGTCGCTGATCTGGCACACGCCCGGTGAGCTGGTCGTCGCCTACTCGCGGATCATCATGCTGCCGTTCACCGCGGCGTCCTCGATCCTCGTCTACGTGCTCGCCCGCCGGATGACGATGGCGCGCTGGGCGGCCGTGCTCGCGGTCGCGCTGTTCGGGCTCTCCCCGCTGTCGGTCACCCTGCAGCGCGAGATCTTCCTCGACAACATCGCCGTCACCTGGATCCTCGCGGCCTTCGTGTTCGCCTACTCCCCGCGCAAGCACCTGTGGCACCACATGGCCGCCGGGCTCTGCGCCGGGATCGCGGTGCTGTCCAAGGAGACGATGATCCTCGCCGTGCCGGCGTTGTGCGTCGCGCTCTGGCAGAACGTGCACAAGGACACCCGCAAGTACTCCTACGTGGGCTTCGTCGGCGCGTTCGCCCTGCTCATCGTCCAGTACCCGCTGTACGCGATCCTCAAGGGCGAGCTCTACCAGCCCGACAACAAGGTGTCGCTGTTCACCGGCCTCAAGTACCAGCTCACCCGGCCAGGCTCCGGCTCGGTCTTCAATCCCGGGAGCGACGGGTACACGATCCTGCACAACTGGCTCTACTACGACCCGGTCCTGATCACCGCGGGCGTGGTCTGCGTCATCCTCTCCCTCGCCTTCCGGCACCTGCGGCCGGTGGCGATCGCGGGCGTGGTCCTGGTGCTGACCGCCATCCGCCCGACCGGTTACCTGCCGGCCATGTACATCATTCAGATGCTGCCGTTCTTCGCGCTCGGCGCCGCCGGGATCGTGGACAAGGGGGTGGCCTTCCTCCTCAACTACAAGGCCCGCCCGGTCTTCTGGCAGCAGGTCACCCGGCTCACCGCGGTGGCGGTCGTCGTCGTGCTGGCCGCCGTCTACGTGGTCCCCAAGTGGTACGCGCGCGATAGCCAGGCCGACACCCAGGACCTGAACGCCAAGTACACGCGGGCGGTCCAGTGGATCCACACGCACATTCCGCACCCGGGCAACGACCGGATCGTGGTGGACGACACGCTCTGGCTCGACATGGCCGAGGCAGGCTTCAAGCCCGGCCGCTACGACATCTACTTCTTCAAGATCGACGTCGACCCGGATGTGGACAACGCGCTGCCCGGTGCGCCCGCCGACAAGTGGAAGGACCTCACGTACATCGTCGAGACGCCGTACATGTACGACAACGCGAGCGCTTCCGCCATCCCGACGGTGTTCGAGGCGATCCAGCACTCCAAGGTCGTGTGGACGTCCGGGCCTGGCGGCGTCAACAGCGCGATCGAAATCCTCAAGGTCATTCCGTAAGGCACAGGAGCAGCAGTGACCGCATCTGTCACCGGGGAACAGTTTCTCGGCGCGCAAGTCCAGCCGGAAAGCCCGCGGATCTCGCTCGTCATCCCCACCTTCAATGAGTCGGCGAACGTCGCCGAGCTGCTGACCAGGCTGGCCGCCGCGCTTCCCGCGGACGTGCCCTGCGAGGTCATCTTCGTCGACGACAGCACCGACGACACGCCCGCCGTTATCGACGAGGCCGCCCAGCACTCCCGCCTGGCGGTGTCGGTGCGGCACCGCCAGGTCGCCGAGGGCGGCCTCGGCGGCGCGGTGGCGCTGGGGCTGCGCCAGGCGGCGGCGCCGTGGATCGTGGTCATGGACGCCGACCTCCAGCATCCGCCGGCGCTCGTGCCCGAGCTCATCGCGGCCGGGGAGCGAGCCGAGGCCGATCTCGTCGTCGCGACCAGGTACGCGGGCGGCGGCAGCCGGGACGGCCTGAGCGGCGGTTTCCGGAAGCTGGCCTCGGGCGGCAGCACGCTCCTGGCCAAGATGGTCTTCCCCCGTCGGCTTCACGACGTGAGCGACCCCATGAGCGGTTTTTTCGCGGTTCGGTCGGAGGCGCTCAACGCCGAGGTCCTCCGGCCGCTGGGCTATAAGATCCTGCTCGAGCTCATCGTGCGCTGCCGGATCAAGCGGATCACCGAAGTGCCGTATCAGTTCCAGGACAGATTCGCCGGAGAGTCGAAGGCAAGTCTCACTGAGGGGCTGCGATTCCTTCGGCATCTTATGGTGCTGAGGCTGAGTAGCGTGAGAAGCGTTAACGCATAAGAAGCATTGTTGTAGGGGAGGGGTCCAATGAAGAACCTACTAGGCCGGGGACGACGTAAGACAAAAGCTGCCATTGGTGTGTTTGCCCTGGCACTGCCCATCGCGGTGGTGGCCAGCTCGAGCGCGTCGGCCGGAATCAACATGGTTGTCAACCCCGGCCTCCAGCAATCAAGCTCGGGTTCCCCCGTTTGCTTCAGCAAGACCGGTAGCGGAAATAACTCCTACCGCTTCTATAACACGGCCAAGGCCCACTCGGGTTCCACCGCCCTTGAGCTGTCGGTTTCGAAGTACACCAGCGGCCAGCGCATGGCGATGATCTCCGAGACCGGCTCTTGCGCACCCGTTGTCATCCCTGGCCACCAGTACAACATCGGCGTCTGGTACCTGTCCTCGACCCCGAACGCGGTGATCGAGCTCTACCGGCACGACGAAAAAAAGGGCTGGGTCTTCTGGATGGACCTGAAGACCCTCTCCGCGGCCGGCACGTACAAGGACGCGAGCGTGCGGACCCCGGCCATTCCGGCGGGCACCGACCAGATCTCCTTTGGCGTCGCGCTTTACGGCAAGGGCAATCTCGTTACCGACGATTACTCGATGTCCGACGCGACCGTCAAGGCGACCGCCACCACGTGCTCGGCCGGAACCGCGTGCACCAAGGGCGTCTGGCAGGTCCTGCCGTTCCCCTCGCCGGTGCGTTCCATCCACACCGTGCTGATGTACAACGGCAAGGTCCTGTTCATCGCCGGATCGGGCAATGACCCGTCTGAGTTCGCCGCGGGCACTTTCGAGTCGGCGGTCTACACGCCCACGACGGGGAAGTTCCAGGTCATCCCGACCCCCGACGACTTCTTCTGCGCCGGCCACATCCAGCTTCCGAACGGCGACATCCTCATCCTCGGCGGCAACAAGGCCTACCCGGTGGCGGCGACCGGCACCAACCCGGGCCACGGGTACGAAGGGCTGCAGACCTCCTACATCTTCGACCCGGTGACGCTGAAGTACTACAAGACGAAGACCCCGCTCATCGCGGGCGCCTGGTACCCGTCGGCCACCGAGCTCGCCAACGGCTCGGTCATCTCCTACGGCGGCCTTAACGCCCAGGGCAACGGCTCCCCGGTCATCGACTACTTCGACTACACAGAGGCCCTCACCGATACCACGCCCGCTAACAACAACAGCGCCGGCGACTGGCTGACCGAGGACAAGATCAACCAGGGGAACTACGGTTACTGGGGCCTGTACCCGGCGATGATCCTGATGCAGAACGGCGAGCTGTTCTACACCGGCAGCCACGTGTTCGGCGACAACGAGACCCCGGTCGGGGACAACGGCGGCCTCCCCAAGGGGGGCGCGGGCAAGGGCAACGGCGGCGCCGGCATCCTGGACATCTCCAACATCCTGAACCCGGCCACCGGCCTGGCCGGCGACCCGGACACCGCGGTGGACGGCCTGCAGGACAACCCGGGCGGCCCCGCGGGCACGGACATGACCGACCAGTCGATGTCGGTGCTGCTGCCCCCGGCCCAGAGCCAGGAGGTGTTCCTGGCCGGCGGCGGGAACATCCTGTACGAGAAGCCGTCCGTGCGCACCACCAACCTGATCGACCTCGACGCCGCGAACCCCACGTACACCCCGGGGCCGCTGCTCCCGCGGGGCAAGCTCTCCAACGGCAAGCTCGAGCCCGCGGCCGACGGCAAGATGTACCCCTCGATGGTGCTGCTGCCCAACGGCAACGTGTTCGAGACCGGCGGCGCCCTGGTCAACCGGGAAGACCCGGTCTTCGAGGCGTCGATGATCAACACCGCGGCGCTCGAGGCCGGGGACCCGGCTTCGAAGGTGTACACCGAGATGGCCACCGACCCGGTGTTCCGCGGTTACCACTCGCAGTCGTTCCTGCTGCCGGACGGGCGCATCATGTCTATCGGCAACAACCCGGGCAACGGCTCGTTCAACCTGCAGATCTCCGTCTACACGCCGCCGTACCTGTTCGACGGCGCCCGGCCGCAGATCAAGACCGTGGCCAAGGAGACCAGCTGGACATGGGGCGGCAACTACTCCATCACCACCAACACGCCGATCAAGACGGCCGAGCTGCTGCGGCCGGCCGCGGTCACCCACCAGTCCGACCCCAACCAGCGGTTCGTGGCCCTGCCGATCTCCGGTTCGGGTGACACGGTGAGCGTGAACCTGACGAGCAATCACAACATCGCGCCGCCCGGCTGGTACATGCTGTTCGTCACCAACGGGAACAATGTCCCGTCGGTCGCCAAATGGGTCCACGTCGGCTGAGAGGGGCGAGAGCGATGAACCAGAACACCACGGTGATCAAGGCCAAGGCCCGCGGCGCGCTCGGCGGCATCCGGCGTCACCCGATGCGGGCGGCGGCCATCTGCGTCCCGCTGATCGCGGCGAGCGTCTTCACCGGCACGTCGATGGCCTCGGCCCAGCCGGAGGCGACCCTGGACGTTCCCGCCGCGGCGGTCAACGCGGCGCCGGCTCAGCACGTGATGATCTACGACAACAAGCTGACCGGCCAGAAGGTGACCGGCATGAACAGCAAGGCCGCGGTCAAGATGCCGGCTAACGAGGACGGCTGCGACGACGACTACGGGTCGCCCAACCAGTGCGTGCCCTGGCAGATCCCGGCGGCCAGCCCGCAGGCCGACTGCGCCTGGCTGCGGTCGAACGGCTTCGGCCCGCTCAAGATCGTCGGCACCAACCGGCAGCACCTGCCGGTGACCGTCGTGGACGGGGTGAGCTATGCGTGTGAGTAAGCGCGGCCGGCTGCTCGCGGCCTCGGCCGCGACGGCCCTCGCGGCCCTCGCGGCGGCCGGCTGCGCGAGCAGCAGCGCCGCCACCACGACCAACAACAGCCCCGGGCTGGTGCTCATCAACACCAGCCCGTACAAGGGCAACATCATCACCACGGTGGACAAGCCGTCGGGCACGCTGACCGCCGACAACGGCAAGCCGTTCAACCTCAGGACCGACACCAAGGGCGTCGTCACGCTGCTCTACTTCGGTTACACGCACTGCCCCGACCTGTGCCCGCTCACCATGTCCAACACGGCGGTGGCGCTGAAGCTGCTGCCCGCGGCGGACCGGGCCAAGGTCCGGGTCGTGTTCGTGTCGGTGGACCCGGGCCGGGACACGCTGGCCCGGCTCCGCTCCTGGCTCGGCAACTTCAACCCGGCGTTCATCGGGCTGCGCGGTACCCTGTCGCAGGTCGAGTCGTTCGAGACCCAGACCGGCCTGCCCGACGGCCCGGTATTCAAGGACTCAGCCGGGCAGTTCCAGCTTGACCACGCGACCGAGATGTTCGCCTACAGCACGGACAACGTCGCGACCGAGGCCTTCTTCCCGTCCACGCCCCCGGCCGACATGGCGAACGACCTGAAGCTCCTGGTCGCCGGCGGACGGCCCTCATAAACGCCTGGTCACCGGTCACCACCCCTGACCGGTGGCCAGGGCCTTACCTGTCCGCACCAGCCCCCTACCAGCGCCCCGCCCGGCTGAGATACCGTCATCACGACGCTGATAGACGCTATTGGAGGGCTCATGCTGGCGCCGGGTGAATGGGTGACCGTTGGCATCGACAACGGGGGCACCGCGAACAATGGGACGGTCCTCGCCAGCGACGGGCGGTTTCTCATCGACACCATGGCCGAGGTGCCCAGCCTCGTGCGGGAAGGGCCCGAGGCGGCCATCCCCGCGCTCGTCGATTCCTTCGCCAAGGTGCTCCTCATGACCGGGGTGGCCCCCGAGCGGGTCCGCGCCGTGGGGCTCGACACCCCCGGCCCGGCCAGCGCCGGCGGGGTCCTCATGACCGGCGGCGCGACGAACTTCGGTCATCCGGCGTGGTCCAAGTTCGACATCAGGAGCGCCCTCGAGGACCGGCTCGGCATCCCCGTCGTCTACAACAACGACGGGAACGCGGCCGCGCTGTACGCCCACTACGTCAGGCACGACGCCGAGGCGCTGTCCCGCGCCTCGGTTTCGGTGATCGTCGGCACCGGCTGCGGCGGCGGCGTGATCTACGACGGCCTCATCATCAAGGGCGCGGCCGGGATGGCGGGTGAGCTCGGCCACATGATGATCCCGATGCACGGGCTGCTCGAGCCGGACCAGCCGCTGCCGTCCTGCAACTGCGGTCAGTACGGTGACGCGGAGTCGGTCGCGTCGCTGACCGGGATCACCCGAAACCTGCTGCCCTACTGGCTGACCAGGTTTCCCGGCCACGAGCTCGCCGGGGTCGATATCGCCAAGGCGGCCAAGCTGATCCGCGGCTATGGCGAGCGCGGCGACGCGATGGCGCTGGAGATTTTCCGGCAACAGGCGATGGCAATTGCCCGGGTATTCTCCATTGCCGCCAAGTTCACCGACCCGGATACCTATTTCGTCGGCGGCGGCGTGATCGACGCGGCGCCGCACTTCCGTGACTGGTTCCTCACCACGGTCAAGGAGAACACGATCCTCTTTGTCGAGCAGGCCGAAATCGCAGAGATAACTCTGGTCCCAGATCTTGATATGGCGGGCGCGCGGGGCTCCGCTATCGCCGCCACCGCCTGGGCGAAAAAATAAAGGCTCAGAATAACAAAAACCTTACAGAGAACGAGCCGGGGCGCCTGCCAGCGGTCAGAAACAACCAAACCTGTGGC
>Ga0302314_10005727_pt1 | contig 22596 bp, 20 predicted proteins | sample III_Palsa_N2_3_FD_200533 | JGI IMG/M metagenome (GOLD analysis project Ga0302314, IMG submission 200533) | Peat permafrost microbial communities from Stordalen Mire near Abisko, Sweden - III_Palsa_N2_3 | ecosystem: Environmental > Terrestrial > Soil > Palsa > Peat permafrost | place: Sweden... | reverse complement strand
AGCCCCGCGTCGCGCCGGTGCCGGTGCGCCTGCCGCTGCCGCCGGCGGAGCACCAGGGTTCGATCTACGAGAACCAGAAAGGCGCCGGCCGGCATTATTTCGCCATGCCGGAGCCGGCGGTGGCTGCTCAATAACCCGCGGCGCGTGACACGGGTCACATCCGCGGCGGCCGACCTGCCGCCGAACGCATGGGGTGTGCCCTGCTTCACAGCGTTGCGACCCGCGCGGTCACAAAAACGCCTCCGTCGCGCCGCTGCATGGTGCGGAGGAGGTCCCGATGTTGCGTCCCTTGCTGACCGCGCTGCTGCTCGCCGCCCTGCTCATCGCGGCCTTTGCGGCCATCGCCAACGCCGGCCCGCTGTCGCCGGCGCCCGCGGCGGACGTGGCTGCACCGCCGGCGAGCGCCCCGGCGCAGGCCGAAGGCGCGCCACCCGCGCATCCGCCCGCCAATCAGATCATCGCCGTGGTCGGCGAAGGCTGGGGTTGAGCCGCGCCTACGCCTTGCGTTCCCAGCCGCGCGGCGATTGCTGCCAGTAGGTCAGCGCATGACCGGCCTGCTTTGCCGCCGTCCAGCGCCGCCGCGCTGCCGCCACCGCGTCCTCGTCGCGGCCGTCGAACAGGTCGAACACCCGCTCGAACGCGCCGATCCGCTCGCTGGCGGCGCCGTCCAGCAGGAACAGGAAGTGCGCACCGTTCGGCGCCGCATCGTCGGTGGCCAGCCAGATCGGCTGCAGATCCGCCTGCCCGCTGGTGCGCGTGCCGTGCGGCAGCCAGTCCGGGTCGGGGCTGAGCCACAGTGCCGCGTCGAGGGCTGCCACCCGTTCCTCGCTGCCGCACACCACCGCCGCCCGCTGCCCGGCCGCCAGCGTGCGGCCGAGCAGCTTTGGCAGCGCCTCGTCCGGGCCGGTGCGGGTCAGGTGGTAGAAACCGACCTCTGCCAAGCCGTTAGCCCTCGAAATTCTGCGCCACCAGCGTGTCGAGCAACCGCACGCCATAGGCCGTGGCGCCCTTGGGCACGGTGGCAGAGTCCTTGGTCGACCATGCCATGCCGGCGATATCCAGATGCGCCCAGGGTTTGCCGTTGACGAAGCGCTGGATGAACTGCGCCGCGGTGATGGCGCCGCCCGGCCGGCCGCCGACATGCTTCATGTCGGCGATGTCACTTTTCAGTTGTTTGTCGTACGCCTCGCCCAACGGCATCCGCCACAGCTTCTCGCCACTCGCCTCGCCGGCGGCATGCAGTTGCTGCGCGAGCGTATCGTCGTTGGAGAAGAAGCCGCCGATCTCGTGCCCGAGCGTGATCACCATCGCGCCCGTCAGCGTCGCCAGATCGACCATGAAGCGCGGGTCGAATTTCTCCTGGCAGTACCAAAGCACGTCGGCCAGCACCATGCGCCCCTCGGCGTCGGTGTTGATGATTTCCACCGTTTGCCCCGAGTACGTCTTGACCACGTCGCCCGGCCGCTGCGCGGTGCCGGAGGGCATGTTTTCCACCAGCCCCACGAGCCCGACCGCGTCCACCTTGGCCTTGCGGCCGGCCAGCGCCGCCATCAGGCCGACCACGGTGCCGGCACCGGCCATATCCCACTTCATGTCCTCCATGCCGGCGGCCGGCTTGATGCTGATGCCGCCGGTATCGAAGGTGACGCCCTTGCCGATGAAGGCGATCGGCTTCGACTTCGCGGCCTTCTTTCCCTTGCCCTTGCCGCCGTGCTCGCTGGCGCCGTGCCACTGCATCACCACCATGCGCGGCTCCTGCGCGCTGCCCTGCGACACCCCGAGCAGCGCCCCGAAGCCGAGTTTTGCCAGCTCCTTCTGCCCAAAGACCTCGATTTTCAGCCCGAGCTTTTCCAGCGCCTCGATGCGTTCGGCGAATTCGGGGGGCGTCAGCACATTGGGCGGCTCGCTGACCAGATCGCGCGTCAGGAACACGCCTTTGGCGATGGCCGGCAGCGGCGCCCACGCCGCCTCCGTCGCGTCCGGGTCGGCTACCAGCAACTTGATTTCGGCGAGACGCGGCTTGTCCTCAGCTTTTTCGGTCGTGCGATATCGGTCGAACCGGTAGCTGCGCAGCACTGCGCCGTGCGCCAGATGCGCCGCCTGCGCGGGGGAGAGGCCTTCTGCCGCCACCGCGACCGCAGCCTCTCGGCCAAGCAGGGCGATGCCGTTGCCGCCGGCCTCTTCGGCCGCGAGCGGCGTCAGGTCCGCGAGCTTGCCGATGCCGACCGCGACCACCCGCGACAGCCCGGCGCCGGGGGCGAGGATGGTGACCGTCTGCCCTTTCTTGCCCTTGAACTCGGCCGCGTCCAGCGCCCGGCTCACCGCGCCGCCGGTTGCGGCGTCCAACCCGGCCCAGGCGGCGGCCTTGGCGCCCGCGCCCTCCTCCACGGGCAGCAGCAATGCCCCCGAACTGGGCAGGGCTGCGCGGGCGATGGAGACATCCAGCATGGGCGAAAACTCCGGCTCAACGGTCGCGGAAACTTTGCATTCGTATGGCAAGTGTAGCAGCAGGTGGCGAGCCTGCCAGGGCTTAGGCTATGGAACGTTTCTACTCGGAGTCACGACCTCGCATGGACGACGCAGCGCTGCTCAATCTTGCCGCCGATCTGGCCAAGCAGGCGGGGGCCATCATCCTCGCCGTGCGTGCGCGGGGCTTCGACACGCAGCACAAGTCCGACGCCTCGCCGGTGACGGAGGCCGACCACGCGGCCGAGGCGCATATCGTCGCCGGCCTGCGCCGCGCGACGCCCGACATCCCGGTGGTGGCCGAGGAGGAAATCGCCGCGGGGCACGTGCCGCGGCACGCCGATGTCCTGTGGGTCGTCGATCCGCTCGACGGCACCAAGGAATTTTCCGCGTTGCGCGACGATTTTGCGGTCAATATCGGGCTGGTCCGCAATGGCCGCGCCGTACTCGGCGTGGTCGGCGTGCCGGCGCACGGCGAACTGTACGGCGGCATCGTCGGCGTCGGCGCCTGGAAGCGCACGGCCGCCGGGGAGCGCCGCATTTCCGCCCGTGTGGTGCCGGAGGTCGGGCTCGACGTCATCGCCTCCCGCGCCCACGCCAACGACGAACGGCTATCCGCGTACCTCGCCGGGCGCAAGGTGAACTCGGTGCTGAATGTCGGCTCGGCGCTGAAATTCTGCCGGGTGGCCGAGGGCGTGGCCGACCTCTATCCGCGCTTCGGCCGGACCATGGAGTGGGACACTGCGGCACCGCAGGCGGTGCTGGAGGCGGCGGGCGGCACGGTGGTGGTGGCTGAGACCGGCGAGCCGCTGCGCTACGCCAAGCCCGGCTGGGACAACCCGCACTTCATCTGCACCGGCATCCCTTGACCGAGCGGCTCGCAGCCGACCCGGCCGGCATCGCCCGCGCCGCGGCGCTGCTGCTGGGCGGCGCTCTGGTGGCTTTCGGTACCGAGACGGTGTACGGCCTCGGCGCCGACGCCACCAACGCCACCGCCGTCGCCGCGGTGTTTTCCGCGAAGGGCCGGCCGCACTTCAATCCGCTGATCTGCCACTTTGCCGATGCCGGTTCGGCGTTCACCCATGTGGTGCCGCACGATACGGCGCGTCGGCTGGCGGCAGCATTCTGGCCCGGGCCGCTGACGCTGGTGCTGCCGCGCCGCGAAAATTGCGCGGTGGCGCTGCTGACCGGGGCCGGCCTGGACACGTTGGCGGTGCGCGTGCCCGCGCATCCGGCCGCGAGGGCGCTGCTGGCCGCCGCCGGCCGGCCGGTTGCCGCGCCCTCGGCGAACCGCTCCGGGCAGGTCAGCCCGACCACGGCCGCGCACGTGCTCGACGGTCTCGACGGCCGGATTGCCGCGGTGCTGGACAGCGGGCCGTGCCCGGTCGGCGTGGAATCCACGGTGCTCGACCTGTCCGGCGCGCGGCCGATGCTGCTGCGGCCGGGTGGTGTTTCACGTGAAGCGATCGAAGCCCTGCTCGGCCCCGTGGCGTTCGGCGTGACACCCGGTGCCGATCCCGCGAGCGGCCTGCGCTCGCCCGGGCTGCTCGCCTCCCACTACGCCCCGTCGCTGGCGGTGCGGCTGGAGGCGACCGCGGTCGCGGCCGACGAAGCGCTGCTCGCGTTCGGGCCGCCGCTGCCCGGCGCCGGGGCGATGTTCCAGCTCAGCGCCGCCGGCGACGCCACCGAGGCGGCGGCCAATCTGTTCGTCGCTTTGCGCAGCCTGGACGCGACCGGCACCCGGCTGGGCTTGCGCGGCATCGCCGCGATGCCAATTCCTGGGTCGGGCCTGGGGCTCGCGATCAACGACCGGCTCCGCCGGGCCGCTGCCCCCCGCACCTGACCGTTCGCCTTGTGAACGGATACACCGCCGTCTAGAAGGCAGACGGGTGAGGACGCCAAGGCGGAGTGCGAGACGCGCATGCGGGTGCTGATCTTCTGTCTTTCGGTGAACTTCTTCGGCACCGAACGACACGCCGTGGAACTCGCCAACGCGCTGGCCGAGGCGCACGAGGTGGCGATCCTGCTGCGTGCCCGGCCGCCGGAAGCCGAGCGGCAGGCCGGCTACGATGCGCTGATCGGCGCCATCTCGCCGCGCATCCGCCGTTTCGTGACCGGCCGCCGGTTGCCGCTGCTCGGGCTGCTGGACGCGGTGCTGCGCTTCCGCCCGCAGGTGATCCACACGCACATGGAGCGCTCGGCCCGCTGGGCGAAACGGCTGCCGTTCGGGCCGCCGGTGATCGCGACAAACCATTCCGGATACGCGCCGGAATTCGACGCCTGCGACGGGCTGATCTGCATCACCCCGGCGCAGGTCGCGCAACTGCCGGCACGGCCGCGCGGGGTGGTGTTCCAGATCGGCAACTGGGTGTTGCCCCACCCGATCCACGACCGCAGTGCCGCCCGTCGGGCGCTCGGCCTCGCACCGGGCGATTTCGTCATCGGCAGCGTCGGCCGGCTCGATCGGGTGAAACAGGTTCCCGCCCTGGCCGACGCATTCCTCGCGGCCGGCCTGCCGGACGCGAAACTGGTCGTTGTCGGCAGCGGCGCCGACGAGGCGGTGTTGCGGGCCCGCGCTGCCGGGAGTGGCGGGCGCGTGGTGGTCGCCGGGTTCCGCCGGGACGTGCGCGACCTGTATCCGGCGTTCGACCTGTTCGTGCTGAACTCGTCGAGCGAGCCGTTCGGCCTGGTGCTGCTGGAGGCGCTGGATGCCGGCGTGCCGATCATCGCCACCGCGACCGACGGGGCTCGGGCGGTGGCCGAGCAGGCCCTGCTGCATCTGGTGCCGATCGGTGATCAGGCGGCCCTGATCGCGGCACTGCGGGAGGGGCGAGCCGGCCGGCTCGCGGCTTCGCCGGGCAACGCCGAGCCGTTTCGCCTTGGTACGGTGCTGCCCCGCATCGAGCAGGCCTACCGCGACGTCGTCGCCCGCCGCCGCAAGTCGGTGTCGTACGCCAGCACGATCCCGAGCACGACCCACACATAGAGCCACTCTGCCTGCACATCGACGACGAGCGGGCCGATATCGACGGTGCCGACCACGAGCAGGAACACCACCGGCAGCAGCGGCAGCACCTCACCGCGCGTGCGCAGCACCCGCACCCCGACACGCAGCGCCAGCGCCATCACCGCCAGCCACAGCGCGCAGCCAACCACGCCGCCATAGAAGGCCTGCGCCAGGAAGACGTTGTGGGCGTGAACGCCGACCTCGCCGTCAACCAGCGGCACCAGGTCCTTTGCCGTGGCACCGTGGCCGAACCAGGGGTGCTGCCCGATCCGGCCGAGGTTCTGCGCCCAGATGTGCAGGCGGAGCGAATCGCCGCGCGCGATCTCGTTGTGCAACCAGTGCCGCCCGAGTCCGGCAAGCGCGATCACCGCGACGCCGATGCAGCCGAGCACGGCGCCAACGGCGCGCGCCGCGTGACGTCTGCCGGACCGGCACACCACCAGCGCCATGCAGAGCAGTGATGCACCGATATAGCCGAGCAGTGCCGCCCGGCTGCCGGTGACGATCAGCAACGCGCAAAGCGGAGCCTGGGCCGCGAGCAACGCCAGCGACGGCTCGGACTCGCCGGAAAAGGCGGCCGTCAGCCCGAGCAGTGCGATGGTCGCGGTGACCATTGCCGTGTAGTTCGAATTGGCGTGCGCGCCGAACCCGGTGAACCGGCCGCAGTCGGAGCAGCCCAAAAAGAAATCTGCGACGGCATAGACCGCGACGGCGGCGGCGAACAGCAGCACACCCAGCAACACCCGCCGCAGCAATACCAGGTTGGCCTCGCCGATCGCGCAGCAGATCAACAGGAAATACCCGATCCAGAATGTCCGCCGCAGCTCGTCGCCGATGCTGAGCCAATTGCCGGACCACAATGCACTGATGGCGGAATAGCCGAGAAAGCCCGCGAGCGTCCAGAACAGCAGCCCGCCGGCGAGGCGCCGCCATGCATCGACAACGGCCGGCAGGGCAATGGGTATGCCGATGTAGAATAGCCAGCGCTGCTCCCACTCCCCCGGCAACAAAGAGAATCCGGCGCAAAACATGCCCAGCCACAGGGTTACGATTTGTTTATATCGAGCGGAGCGGGCGAGCGCCCAAAGCGATGCCGATGCCTCACGGAGACTGAGTCTGTGCCGGGGCCATGCCGCCACGCTCATCTCACGCGCCATCATCATTCGACCATCTGCATTTTGCTCTTTGGCAGCAAATGATAACGCGCGATCCGAGACAATGTCTACGGTACCGCGGCCGGTGCCGCCCTAGAACAGCCCTTCGATCGACCCATCCGGACCCAGCCCGATCGCCTCGGCGGCTGGGATGCGCGGCAGGCCCGGCATGGTCATCACGTCGCCCGCCAGTGCCACCACGAAGCCCGCGCCGGCCGACAGCCGCACCTCTCGGACCGGCAGCACATGGCCTTCCGGCGCGCCGCGCAGCGTGGGATCGGCGGAAAAACTGTACTGTGTCTTGGCGATGCACACCGGCGCGCCACCGAAGCCCGCGCGGCCGAAGCCGTCGAGCCGCCGCTCCACCCTGGCGGCGAACACGACATCGGCCGCCCGGTAGATGGTGCGCGCGATCGAACGGATCTTGTCGGCGAGCGGCAGGTCCGACGGATACAGCGGCGCGAAGTTCGCCGTGCCGCCCTCGATCAGCGCCGTCACCTCGCGCGCCAGATCGGCCGTGCCGGCGGCGCCGTCGGCCCAGTGCGTGCACAGGACCACCCGCACCCCGTGTGGCGCCATCGCCGCCCGCACCGCCTCGATCTCGGCCGCGGTGTCGCCGGTGAAGCGGTTCAGCGCCACCACCGGCGGCACGCCGAATTTCTTCACGTTTTCCACATGCCGTGCGAGGTTGGCGCTGCCGCGCATCACCGCCGCCGCATCCGCCTGCCCGAGTGCGGCCTTTTCCACGCCACCGTGCATCTTCAGCGCCCGCACGGTCGCTACCACCACCGCGGCGGCCGGTTTCAGCCCGGCAATCCGACACTTGATGTCGAAGAATTTCTCGCCCCCCAGATCGGCACCAAAACCGGCCTCCGTCACCACGACATCGGCCAGTTGCAACCCAAGTCGCGTGGCCATCACCGAGTTGCACCCATGCGCAATATTCGCGAACGGGCCGCCATGCACCAGCGCGGGCGAGCCTTCCAGCGTCTGCACGAGGTTGGGCATCAGCGCGTCGCGCAGCAGGGCCGCCATCGCCCCCACCGCCCTGAGGTCGGCGGCGGTGACAAAACTTCCGTCCCGCCGCGTCGCCACCACCATCCGGCCGAGCCGTTGCTGCAGGTCTTCCAGGCTGCTGGCGAGGCAGAACACCGCCATCACCTCGGAGGCGACGGTAATGTCGAATCCGTCCTCCCGCGGCACGCCGTTGGCGACGCCGCCGAGTCCCACCACCATCTGCCGCAGCGCCCGGTCGTTCATGTCGAGCGCCCGCCGCCACGTCACCCGGCGCGGGTCGATGCCGAGCGGATTGCCCCAGTACATGTGGTTGTCCAGCAGCGCCGCGAGCAGGTTGTTGGCGGTGGTGATGGCATGGAAATCGCCGGTGAAATGCAGGTTGATCTCGTCCATCGGCGCCACCTGCGCGCGCCCGCCGCCGGTCGCGCCGCCCTTGACGCCGAAGCATGGGCCAAGGCTCGGCTCGCGCAGGCAGATCATGGTCCGCCGCCCCGCGGCGTTCAGCGCGTCGCCGAGGCCGATCGTGGTGGTGGTCTTGCCTTCCCCCGCCGGTGTCGGGCTGATGCCGGTCACCAGCACCAGCGCCCCCTCCGGCCGGTCCTGTTGGGCGCGGATGAAGTCGAAGTCGATTTTTGCCTTGTAGCGCCCGTACCGCAGCAGCGCCTCATCCGGGATCCCGGCGCGCGCGGCGATCTCGCCGATCGGCCGCAGCGTCACCGAACGGGCGATGTCGAGGTCGCTTGCCATGGCACATCCCTATGTCAGGCGCGGCCGTGATGGTCCGGGCTGGCCGTCATCCTGGCCGGACCGGCGGCGCGCGGCAATCGGAACCGCGGTTCAGGCCGCCTGCCGGGCCGGTCCGCGATGCCGGACGCCGAGCGCCGCCAGCGCCGAATCGGCGGCGCCGACAAATCGGCGAAAATCGTCCGGCGTGACCGCGCCGATGCAGCCCACGCGAAAACTCGGGAGGTCGGTGTTGTAGAAATTGCTGATCAGGACGCCGCGCGCCTTGAGCGCTTCGACGAAGCCTTGCAGCGACCACGCCGGATCGTCCGGCGCGTGCACGTTCAGCACGATCGGCCCCTGCACCTCGCGCCGCAGGTACGGCGTCAGCCCGATCGCCAGCATGCCGTCGTACAGGACGCGGGCGTTCTCCGTGTAGCGCGCCAGCCGCGCGCCCTGGCCACCCTCGGCCGCATGCAGTTCCAGCGCGGTGCGCAACGCCGCCAGCACCTGCGCCGGCGGGGTGAAGCGAAAACTGCCGAAACCGTCGCGCATCGCATGGGCGTAGATGTCGGACAGGTCGAGCGACCACGACCCCGCCCAGCCCCGCCCGGCCTGCACCGCCGCGACCCGTGCCACCACGAAGGCCAGCCCCGGCAATCCCTCCAGGCACTTGTTGGCGGTGAAGGCGGCGGCCTCGATCTCCGGCTGCTGCGACAGGTCGAGCGGCAGCGCCCCGAACGCCGAGACCGCGTCGAGCAGCATCTTTCGCCCTGCCTCGCGCACGACTTTGCCGATCGCCACCGGGTCATGCACCAGCCCGGAACTGGTTTCCGAATACACCAGCCCGACATGGCCGATGCTGGGGTCAGCCGCCAGGGCGCGCGCGACGGCCTCCGGCGCGACGGGCTCGACCGGGGAGGCGGAGAGTTCCACGACGGTCCGCCCGGCTTCGCGCGCCAGCCGCGCCATGCGCTCGGCGTAGGACCCGGTCATCGGGATCAGCAGCTTGCCGCCCGGCGGCAGCAGGCTGCGCACCGCGGCCTCGATGGCGAAATGCCCGCAGCCCTGCAGCGGAAGCACCGCGTGCGTGCCCGCCACGCCGCCGGCAAGCTCCGCCACCCGCGCCCGCACGCCGGCATAGAGCGGCCGGAAGCTCGGGTCCCAGGGCGCGTAGTCCTGCCCCATCGCGGCCCGCACTTCGGGCCGCGTCATCACCGGCCCCGGGATCAGCAACAGCATGGGAACTCCTCGCGCGCGGGCGAGAGGAGTGGCATGGGACGCGCGGCCGAATCCAGCCCCCAGCTTGCATGTCCCGCCTTGCATACCCCCGGCGTCGCATGCCACTGACGTCATGCCGTTGTCGTCGCCGCCTCACGCCATGGCTGTTAGGGTTGCCGCATGACACTGCCGTTCCCCTTGCCCGACTGGCTGCCATGGTGGGTGCCGCTCGTCGTCCTGGTGCCGGCGCTGCTGTATCTGCTGCTGTTCCTGGTCATGCCGTTCAGCGTGTTCGGCCTGAAAGGCCGGCTCGACCTGATCGACGCGCGGCTGGACGAGATCCAGGGCGAAATCCGCCGGCTCGGCCCGCGCCTGCCCGAGCCCCCCTCTCGCTATGCCAGCGCCGAAGCGCCGCCAAACTTCGGCCGCGCCGCCCAGCCGCCGCCGCGGCCGCCGATTCCGGCGGCGCACGCCGAGGAACCCGAGGAACGGCCGCCGCCGCGCATGGACGCGCCGCCGCCGATGCGAGTGGAGCCGCTGGCGACCGCGCGCCGGCGCCCGCCGCCCGACGACGGCCCGCGCCGGGTCGAGCCGCGGCTTGACTGGCCACGGCCGTAGCCAAGCTGTTAGGCTGGCAACGCGGCAGGTGGGGGTCGGGCGATGCGGGTGAGCGTGGTGCAGATGAACGCCGGGTCCGACAAGGCGAAGAACATCGCCCAGGCGGCCCGGCTGCTGGACGCGGCGGTGGAGGCGGACCGGCCGGCCATCGTCTCGCTGCCGGAGATGTGGACCTGCCTCGGCGGCGACCGCGCCACCAAATTCCGCGAGGCCGAGGAACTGCCGCCCCCTGGCAGCAACGCCACCGGCGGCCCCGCCTACGAATTCCTGCGCGGCATCGCCCGCGAGAAGCGCATCCATGTGCATGGCGGCTCGCTCGCCGAGAAGGCGGGGGAGCGGCTGTTCAACACCACGGTCGTGTTCGACCCCGTGGGTATCGAAATCGCGCGCTACCGCAAAATCCATCTGTTCGACATTTCCACACCCGACGGCACCGGCTACCGCGAGAGCGCGACCTTCGGCTCCGGCGCCGATCTCGTGACGTACGAGGCCGACGGCGTGCGCGTCGGCTGCGCGATCTGCTACGACGTGCGCTTTCCGGAACTGTTCCTGAAGCTACGGCAGGCGGGGGCGGAGCTGATTTTCCTGCCCGCCGCCTTCACCTTGCAGACCGGCAAGGACCACTGGGAAGCGCTGATCCGCGCCCGCGCGATCGAAACCCAGTGCTGGTTCGCCGCCCCGGCGATGTGGGGTGCCCACACCGAGGGCACGTCCGGGCAGCCGCGCCACACCTATGGCCATTCGCTGGTGTGCGATCCGTGGGGCCACGTGGTGGCCAAGGTCTCGGACGGGATCGGCTGGACCACGGCGCGCATCGACCGCGCCGTGACCGAGAAGGTGCGCAAGGACATGCCCGTCCTTGAGCATCGCAAACTCGCTTGACGCTGTTGTCGCCCGGCCCGTTGGCTGAGGCGGCGCCGCCCCTGTCCGCATCGGTCACGCGCATCGCCTTCTGCGCCTCGCCGACTCCGCTCGCGCAGGACGCGCGGGCGCGTCTGGTGGCGCGCTACGGCGACTGCGAGATTGAGCACGCGGACGCCATCGTCAGCCTCGGCGGCGACGGCTTTATGCTGGAGACGATGCACCGCAATCTCGGCCGGCAGACGCCGGTCTACGGGATGAACTGCGGCTCGGTCGGCTTCCTGATGAACGCGTTCAGCGAGGACGATCTGCCGTCGCGCCTCGCGCGCGCGCAGGTGGCGGTGCTGTACCCGCTGCGCATGCACGCCGTCACCGAGACCGGGCGCGTCGAGGAGGCGCTGGCGCTCAATGAAGTCTCGCTGCTGCGCCAGTTGCGGCAGGCGGCAAAGATCCGCATCACCGTGGACGGCCGGGTACGGCTGCAGGAACTGATCTGCGACGGCATCCTGATCTCCACGCCCGCTGGCTCGACGGCCTACAACCTGTCGGCGCACGGCCCGATCGTGCCGCTCTCCGCCAACCTGCTGCCGTTGACGCCGATCAGCGCCTTCCGCCCGCGCCGTTGGCGCGGCGCGCTGCTGCCGAGTTCGGCGGAAGTGCTGTTCGAGGTGCTGGAGTCGGAAAAGCGCCCGGTGGCCGCGGTGGCCGACTTCACCGAGGTGCGCGACGTGGTCTCCGTCGCGGTCAGCGAGGACCGTGGGACCACCGCGAACATCCTGTTCGACCCGGATCAGGGCCTGTCGGAGCGGATCATCGCCGAGCAGTTCACCGTCTGATCAGTCGCGCCACGGCTTCTTCACGCGCGGCGGAAACGCGGGCGCAAAGTCGCCACCGCTGATCGTCAGGTTCGGGTTGTAGAACGGGTCGTGCAGCAGCGTGCCGGCCCAAAGCGTGCGCAGGTTGCGGCACTCCCGCTCGAACTGCTCGCGCCGCTCCGGGGCCTGCGCCGAACCGAGGCTTGCCGACTCGTGGTGGAGCAACTCGGCATACGGCGTCCATACGACGGACAGGCCGGCACGCCGCAGCCGCAGGCACAGATCGACGTCGTTGAACGCGACGGCGAAGTTTTCTTCGTCAAAGCCGCTGGCATCGAGAAAGACTTGACGCCGCACGACCATGCAGGCGGCGGTGACGGCGGAGAATTGCTGCGTCACCGCGGCGCGGCCGAAATAGCCGGGCTCGCCACGCGCCATGCCGAGATGCGGATGGCCTGCGAGCCCGCCGATGCCGACGACGATGCCAGCGTGCTGGATCGTGTCGTCCGGATAGTACAACTTCGCGCCGACGGCCCCCACCTCCGGCCGCAGCGCGTGGCTCGCGAGTTCGGAGAGCCAGCCGGGCGAGACCACCTCGACATCGTTGTTGACGAACGCGAGCAAGGGCGCGTCGATCTGGCCGACTGCCCAGTTGTTCAGTGCGGCAAAGCTGTACGGTTCGTCGTAGCGCAGTACGCGGACGTTCCTGCGGCTGGCGAGGCTGGCGAGGTAGGCGGTCGCATCCGGCGCGGTGCTGCCGTTGTCGATGACCAGCAGCTCGAAATTGGCGTAGTCCGTGCGGCCGAGGATCGACTCGACGGCCGTGCGCAACAGGCCGGCCTGATCCCTTGTCGGCATGATCAGCGTGACACGCGGCGGGTCCGAGGGCAACGGCCAGCGCACGCGATAATAGCCGGGATGCGGCTCGCGCGTGGCCGTCGCGATCTTCCCGGTGCGTTGCAGATGTTCGGCAATGGCGCGTGCCGCGGTGTCGTACGGGTATTGCTTCTGGTCGGTCGCCAGTGCCACCGACCCCTCGATCGCCCGCCAGTGATACAGGATGAACGGCAGATGCCGGATGCGGTGCGGCTCGGTTCGCTCGGCCACCCGCAACGCCGCGTCGTAATCCTGGCTGCCTTCGAACCCCGGGCGAAATCCGCCCGCTTCCAGCAGCACGCTGCGGCGGTAGGCCGCCAGATGCACGACCACGTTCTGCGACAGCATCAGGTCCGGGTTCCAGTCGCTCTTGAACCACGGCTCGAAGCGCCGCCCGCGCGTGTCGATCTTGTCCTCGTCGCTGAAGATCATGTCGAGGTCGGGTGACGCGTTCAGCGCCTCCGCGATCATGTAGAGCGCGTGGTCCGACAACTCATCGTCGTGGTCGAGCAGGGCGACGAACGTGCCAGTTGCCATCTCCAGCGCCGTCTGCGTCGCCGCGGCGATACCGCCGTTGTGCTCTCGGCGCACGACGCGGATGCGGCGGTCGCGCGCGGCATACTCGCGCAGAATCTTCTGCACGTGTGGTTGCGGCGAGGCGTCGTCGACCAGACACAGTTCCCAGTCTTGATAGAGCTGGTCGAGAACGGAGTCGATGCAGCAGCGCAGCCAGCGTTCCGGTGTTGCGTACACCGGGACCAGCACCGACATCAGCGGGCGCCGTTCCATCGCGTCGAGACGGTCGGTGATCGCGGCGCGATCGGTGCGCGTCAGCGTGTCGTAGGCGCGCACCCAGTCGTCGTAGGCGCGCGGCGCCGGCGGGCGCATCCGTGCCGGCGCCGCACGCTGCGGCACGCCGTCGAGCAAGTGCGCCACCGCGTCGTCGAAATGCTGCGGCGCGCACTCCTCCCGCACCCGGCCGAGTGCCGAGGATCGCAGCGCCTGCCACAGCGCCTTGTCGCGAAACAGCCGCGCGCAGGCGTCGGCGAAGCCGGCGGCATCCGAGGCCGCGAGCAGATCGCGGCCGGGCAGCCAGCCGAGTTGGCGCGCCAGCAGGTCGGTCGCGACCACCGGCACGCCGTGCGCCGCCGCCTGGGCGACCTTGTGCGGAATGCCGGACGCAAAGCGCGTCGGCGCGACCACCACGCGCGCCGCCGCATAGTGCGGCCGCAGATCGTCGACCGCGCCGACCAGTTCGAACGCGGTGCCGTCGAGTTGTGCGATCGCCGCAACCTGGTTTTCGCCGACCACCTTCAGCCGGATCGGCGTTCCCAGCGCGCGCCGCAGCAGCGGCAGGATCTCCTCGGCGAACCAGCGCAGCGAATCCGCGTTCGGCGTCCAGTCCTCGTGCACCGCACCGACGAACAGGATTTCGCCTCGTTCCTCGAATAGTGTGGGCGTTGGCGCGGCCGGCAGCGTGTGGCCGAGCACGTGCACGCTACCAACGCCATTGTCCGCGAACACGCGCTGCTCGGCGGCGGAGACCGACAGCACCACGTCGGCCCGCCGCGCCAGCGCCATTTCTTCCGCCATGAGTCTGGCGGATTCGTCGGGCGACAACGGCTTTCCCGCAGTCGCCCAGCGCAGCGCCTCGCGCGTGGCAAAAATCGCCTCGGCATCGTAGATGATCTGCGCGCCACCGCGCAGCGCCGGGTCGGTGCCGCCGATTTCCACGAACAGCTTCATGTTATGCGGCCGACACACCAGGATCGCGTCGTAGAAACCCCTGTGCTGCCGCAGGAAGTCGGCGAGGTCGGGAAAATGCCGGTCGGTCAGAACTTCCACCTCGGCCGGCACGGAGCCGCGCACCCCGGCAAAGGTCTCGCTGAACCGCACCATCGGGAACAGCGTCACTTCGGCCCGTGCCGCAAGCCCGCGCAGCAGATCATTCGCGCGCGGATAACCTGCACCGAGATGCGGATGCGGCACCCGATCCTCGATCACCAGCACGCGCTTCGCGCCAGAGCGCGCGCGCCGCGCCGCCAGCAGATTTTCCGGTGCGCACGGCATCTGTCCCTCGAGCCACTCGCGATGCCGCGCGCGGAACGTCGCCAGATTGCGCCGCTGCCGCTCCAGCGCCTCCGCGCTGTCGGCGGCGCTGCCGAATTCGTAATGCAGCACCACGACATCGGGCTCATACACCACGCGAAATCCCTGCTGCCAGAGGCGCACGCAGTAGTCGGTTTCCTCGTAGTACGCCGGCGCGTAGCGTTCGTCGAAGCCGCCCAGCCGCTCGAACACGTCGCGCGGCGTCAGCAGGAACGCGCCGGAGCAGTAGTCGACGTCGCGGCGGAACAGCAGTTCAGCCTCGGTCGGGTCGCGTCCCCGCGCGTAGCCGAGGCAGGTGCCGTCACGCCAGATGATGGAGCCGGCTTCCTGCAACGTGCCGTCCGGCAGCACGATCCGCCCGCCGACCGCGCCGATGTCCGCCGAACTTTCCAGGGCGGCGAGCGCCGCCTCCAGCGATCCCGGCAGCAACTGTGCGTCGTTGTTGAGCAGCAGCAGATGCCGCCCGCTCGCCTGCCGCGCCGCGCGGTTCACGCCGCGCAGGAAATGCAGGTTTTCCGTGCTGCGGATCACCGTCGCGCCGTCGGTCCGCAACAGCAGTTCGGCCGTCGCATCCGAGGAGCCGTTGTCGAGGATGATGATCTCGACGCGCAGGTCCGTGGCCCCCAGGCAATCGGCAATGGAGGTCAGGCAGCCGAATGTCAGCTCCGCCTGGTTGTACAGCACCAGCAGAATGCTGACCTCCGGCCGCACGCTGGCCGGCAGGCGCAGCCGCGCGCCGCTGGCCAGGAACAGCCGCAGCCGTGCGGCGAGGCCCGCGCGCAGCGCGGTCTTTGCGTCGCCGCTGCCGCTCGCCGCGCTCACAGGCGCGGGCGGTGGCACGGCGCGGCGGAATCGCGGCAGCCGCAGCCGAGGCCGGCGCAATTGCCGCAGCAGGATCGTCGCCCGCCGCAGCGGCGCGGTGATGCGCCAGGACGTCGATTGCCGATACAGCCGCACGTCCGTCTGCAGCCGGCGGATCTCCGCGTCGCGCTCGTCGAGCCGCTGCCGGCTTGCGAGGTTCTGCAACGCCAGCGCTGCCTCGCGCTCGCGCAACACCTCGTCGCGGCGATGCGCCTCGGCCTCGATGCGCTGGATCGTCGCCTCGCGCTCGCGGATGGTGTCCTGTGCCTGCAACAGCGCCTGATCCGTGCGCGCCGCCTCGGCCTCGGCAAGCGCCTGCCGCGCCCGATCGAGTTCCGTTGCCAGTGCCGCACGCTCGGCCGGCCAGCACAGCGCCTCGCCGCGCGTCGCGAACAGGTGGCGCAGCCGCGCTGCGTCCTCGGCCTGCTCGTTCAGTTCGAACAGCGCCTGCAGCGTCGCCGGCACCTGCCGGCCCACGCCGAGCACGCCGAGCCCGCCATGGTTCGCGAACTCGAACGCCGGATAGGTGCCCGCCAGGTCCTGCCAGACGCGCCAAAGCCCGTCGGCGTCGTCGCGCCCGCCGGTGCCGTGCCACAGCACCACCGCGCGGTCCGACAGCACCGCATGCCACGCCGCGAACGTCGCCCGCGCCGCCGCGGCGGACAGCGGTGCGGCCAGCCGTAGCAGATCGACGCTGCCCGCCGTGAAGCGTCCGGGGGCATCCCCCGCGGACGCATCCAGCCGCGTGGCGAAATGCGCGTACGCCGCCGGCGTCGCGGTCGTGCCGGCGGCGAAAGCGCGCACCGGCAGCGCATGCTCCGCGATGACCTGACAGGCGGCGGCAAACCCCGGCGCGTCGCCGGACGCATCCACCAGCACCGCCGGGCGCTGCGTCCGCACCAGCCATGCCAGCACTGGCAGGTGCCCGGTCCAACGCGCGCCCTCCGCTCCGGCGGCCGGCTCCCACGTCAGCTCGGGCCCGACGTCCAGCGCCTCCAGAAGCCGGAGGAGGTCGCGATCCGACAGCGGGGCGGAGAAATCCTGCATGGCCGCGACACTACCCGAGAAAAGGGTCGGCGTTGCGTCGATCAGCGGCGTGCTGCCGCGTCAATACCCCCGCGCCGGGTCCACCTGATTCGGCGGCGCGGCGCCCGAGCGGATCGCCTGCAGGTTGGCGAACAGGATGTCCAGGCTGCGCATGTTGTAGCTGCTGGGATCGTCGCAGGACACATGTGGCGTGATGACCAGATTGGGCGTGCGCCACATGCGGTGCCCCTCCGGCAGCGGCTCGGGGTCGAACACGTCGAGCACCGCGCCGGAAAGCCGGCCGCTGTCCAGCAGGTCGCACAGCGCCTCCCCATCCAGCAGCGCGCCGCGGCCGATGTTCACCACGCCCGCGCCTTCCGGCAACAGGCCAAGCCGCCGCCGGTCGAGCAGGCCGCGCGTCGCCGGCGTCAGCGGGCAGGTCAGCACCAGGAATTCGGTCTCGGCCAGCACGGCATCCAGCTCCGCCACCGGCACGATCGCGGCGAAGTCGGGGTGCGGCTCCGCGCGCGTCCGCACGCCCGTTGCCGCGACGCCCAGCGCGCCAAGGGTGCGGGCGCCGGCGCTGCCGAGGTCGCCGGTGCCGACGATGGTGACGCGCCGCCCGGCCAGCGGCGCCGAGAACGCCGGCCGCCAGAGGCCGGCGCGCTGGGTGGTCGCCATCGCCGGCATGCGCGCGGCCAGCATCAGCACGGTCATGGCGATGTATTCGCCGGCCTTCGGCGCGTGCGTGCCGCTGTTGTTCAGCAGCGTCACCCCCTCCGGCAGCCAGTCGAACGGCGCCAGCCGGTCCACGCCGGCGGCGGCGACGAAAATCAGTCGCAGCGACGGTGCGCCCAGCGGCGGCAGTGTGCGCAGCACGTCGGTGACGCCGACCAGCGCCTCCACCTCGTTCTGCACCGCGTGCCAGTGGGCGCGCGAGGTGCCGAAACTGACGTCGTGCGGCGGCTCGCCGGCCTGCGCGGCAGCGGCGTGCCACTGCGCGGGCGTGAAGGCGAACTCGGGGTCGTCGGGGCTGGTCTGAATATGAATGCGCATGGGCCGTACTCTGCCACGCCGTGGCTCAGCCGCACAATTCGTGCAGCAGTACTGCCGCCGCCTGCGCCACGTTCAGGCTCTGCACCCGGCCGGAGCCCGGAATGCGCACCACCCGGCGGCAGGCGCCCAGCACCTCCGGCGAGCAGCCGGTTTCCTCGCGGCCCAGCACCAGCGCCACCGGCCGGTCGCGCGGCAAGGTTTTCAGCGGCTCCGCATCGCGGGTCAGCGCCGCCGCGACGAGCCGGAAATGCGGCTCCAGCGCCGCCAGCGCCGCCGGCAGGTCGCGGGTCCGATACAGCTCCAGCCACTCCAGGCCGCCCTCCGCCGTGCGATAGGCGGCGCCGGAGGGCATGGCGGCCCCGAACCCCTCGCCGATCAACAACGCGGGAACGCCAAAAAACGCTGCCGAGCGGGCGATCGCGCCCAGATTATGCGGGTTGCCGATGCCGTCCAGCACCAGCAGGAATTTGCCGCGCGGCGGCTTGGCGGCATCGAAGATCGCCGGCACGCGCGGCTTCGCCACCACCGCGACGCCGCCGTGGTGCGACGTTGCCGCCACCTTTTCCAGTTCGGCTTCGTCCACCAGCCGATACGGCTTGTGCGCGGCGGCGAGCGTCGCACACCAGGGCCCGACGGTCTGCCGCTGCGCGTCGAGGTAGAACAGCCGCAGCGCGTCGTCCGGGCGGCGGGCGAACAGGGCGGCCACCGCCTGCGCGCCGCAGATCACGTCGTGCTTCATCGCCGCGGCTTCCGCCAGCGCGGCACCGCTGTCAACCTGCGGCATGGATATCCCGATCCTGTTCCGCGACGCCCGCGTGGCGGTACTGGACAAGCCCGCCGGCCTGCCGGCGCATCCCGGCCCGCGCGGCGGCGCCAGCGTCGAGGATTTTTTCCCGGCCCTCTCGCGCCGCAAGGATGGGCCGTGGCTGGCGCATCGGCTTGACGCGGACACCGCCGGCTGCCTCGTGGTGGCGCTGCGCAAAGCGGCGCTGCTGGCGGCGCAGGCGGCGTTTGCCGCCGGGGCTGTCGAAAAAACCTACTGGGCGGTGGTGCGCGGCGCGCCGGCGGCGCCGACCGGGCAGATCAATGCGCCGCTGCTGAAACGCAGCACGAAGGCGGGATGGCGCATGGTGGTCGATCCGGCCGGCCAACCTGCCGCCAGCGATTTTTCCGTGCTGGGGCGAGGCGACGGCGTTGCCTGGCTGGAAATCCGGCCGCGCACCGGGCGGACGCATCAGGTGCGCGCCCACTGCGCCGCCCTCGGTTGCCCAGTGCTGGGCGATCCGGTCTACGGCGTGGCGGAGGCTGGCCCGTTGCACCTGCTCGCCCGCGCCATTCTTGTCCCGCTCGATCCGCCGGTCGCCGCCACGGCCCCGGTGCCGGCGCACATGCGGGCGGCGCTGGCACAGTGCGGCTGGACTGACGCGTTCGAGCCGCGGGCGGTCGCTTAGCGCAGGATCTTCTGCATGCGAAAATTCGTCAGCCGCTGCCCGCGTTTCTCGACCACCTGCTGCACCAGCACCGAAAACCCGCGCCGCGCGAAAAACGGCCGCGCCGTGACGCTCGCCTCGGTGAAGATCCGCGAAAGCCCTTGCGCGCGGGCCGCCGCCTCGGCGGTCGCCAACAGCGCGGTCGCGATGCCGGCACCCTGGTGGGCGGGATGGACGAACATCATGTCGAGATGGCCGTCGGGCTCCAGGTCGGTGAAGCCGACCGCCGTCTGGTCGATCATCGCAACCCATGTCGGCCGGCTCAGCCGCCGCGCCGCCCATCCGGCGCGATCGACCTGCGCCCAGGCGTCGATCTGCGCCGGATCGTAGTCCCGCGACGCCACGTGTCGAACCGCGCCCAGGAAAATGGCGAGCACGGCATCGAGGTCGGTTGGCCGATACGCTCTGATGGCGAGCATCGCGAACATTTTTCCCTTCGCCGCGACCTGTCGACTGCGCCGGCGCGGTCGTGTTCCGGTAGTCTCACGCGGCCTGGACCGCACGGGAGTGTCGGACGATCATGGATCACATTCTGGGGCTGCGGCCGTTCGTGCCGGCAAAGGATTTCGCGCTGTCCAAGCGCTTCTACGGCCTGCTGGGGTTCGTGCTGACGCACGAGGATGGCCAGATCGCCATTCTGAAACTCGAAAGCTTCAGTTTCATCCTGCAGGATTACTATGTGCCGGAATTCGCGGACAACTGCATGCTGCAACTGCTGGTGCGCGACGTCGAGGCGTGGTGGCGTCGCGTCGATGCCGCGGCGCTCGTCGCCGAATTTGCGGTCAAACCGCCGCGGCCGCCGGCGATGCAAAGCTGGGGCATGAAGGTGGGCTTCCTGTTCGACCCGTCGGGCGTGCTCTGGCACATCGCCGAGGTGCCGTTCTGACGCCCGGTGTCGGCCGACCGGCTCAGCCGATCAGGAACCACAGGCGGAACAGCAGCCCCTCGCTCCAGTGGTTCCGCTTCAGGCCGGGCAGCCGCAATGCCTGCAACCGGCACAGCGGGCCGCCGGTCGCGGCCCGGCGCAGCACGGCAAGGTCGCGCAGTGCCGGCCCGCTCAACGCGTCGGCGTGCTCGGTCAGGCTGTCCACGTGCCGGGCAAAGTCGCGCATGAACGGGACCGGCCCACGCTGCAAGGCGGCAAGCGCCCGGCGCAGGCGGGAGGCGGCGGCGCCGATCGTGTTGGCGCTGTGCTGGCGATACAGGATCGTCGGCTCGGGGTCGGCGACGACCCGCCCTCCGGCGGCGGACACCAGGATGTAACTCCACCAGTCGTGCACGGTCTCCGCCGGCGGATGGCTGGCGGCGACCAGGGCGGTGGCGGCGCGGTTGAGCAGGATGGTGCAGCCGGCCGCGACGTTCTGTGTCAGCGAAGCCGGAAACCCCGGCGTGATCGCGACCGGCGCGGACAGGCCGATCCGTCGCAGCGTTGCGTCCACCAGGATCTGCCGGGCGCAATACAGCGCCGGCTGCGTAGGTGTCCACACCGCCAGCGCCGCCATGCCGCGCGCGAGTTTCTGCGGCAGCCAGACATCGTCCTGATCGGCGAAGGCGGCGGCGTCGCCCTCCCCGAGGCCCGGCGCCGCGGCACGCAGCAGCGTCATGAAACTGCCGAGCACCCCCAGGCGCTCGGGTGGGTTTTCCACACGCACGCAGCGGTCGGTGCCGATCCGGGCACGGAACGCGTCCATGATCGCCTCGGTCGTGTCCGTCGAGCCGTCGTCGCGCCAGAACAGCACCCAGTCGTGGTACTCCTGGGCGAGAAAACTCTCCAGTTGCTCGGGCAGATAGGCGGCGCCGTTGTAGGTCGAGAGCAGGATGGCGACGCGGCCGAAGGTGCCGCTCACGCGAAGACGGCGTCCACCGTGCGGTCGACGCTGTCGCGCCAGTCAGGCAGGCGCAGGCCGAAGGCGCGCTGGAGCTTTCCGCAATCGAGCCGGGAATCCGGCGGCCGCCGCGCCGGCGTCGGCCAGTCGGCGGTGGCGATCGCAGCGACCGCGGGCCGCGCGAGCCCATGGCGCTCGGCGCGGGCGAACACCGCCTCCGCCAGCCCGTGCCACGTCGTCTCGCCGCTGCCGGCCGCGTGGTAGACGCCGGCCGGTTCGGCGTCCCACCCGTCGGCCAGCCGGTCGGCAATGGCCAGGATTGCGGCGGCGAGGTCGGCGGCCGCGGTCGGGCAGCCGCGCTGGTCGGCGACCACGCGCAACTGGCTGGTTTTCTTCGCGGCGTTCAGCATCGTCAGGACAAAGTTCTTGCCGGTCTCGGCATAGACCCAGGAGGTGCGCAGCACCACCGCCCGCGCGCCGGAGGCGGCGACCGCCTGCTCGCCGGCAAGCTTGCTCGCGCCGTAGACGCCGGTGGGGCTGGGCGGATCGGTTTCGGTGTAGGGCGCGCCTTTCAGCCCATCGAAAATGTAGTCGGTGGAAACATGCACCAGCGGGATGCCGGCCTCCGCACAGTAGCCGGCAAGCAGCGCCGGGCCGTCGCGGTTGGCGCGATACGCCGCCTCCGGCACCTCTTCCGCCTTGTCGACGGCAGTGTAGGCGGCGGCGTTGACGATCAGGGAAGGTGCAACCTCGCGCAGCAAAAGGTGCAACCCGTCCGGCTGGTCGAAATCGAACGTCGGGCGGCCGACACGCAACATCGCACGTCCCGTCGCGCCGCGGTCCAACGCGTGGGCAAGCTGGCCGGAGCCACCGGTCACCAGGATCAATCCGCCCGCCATACGGTTATAGTCTATACCAAGCGTCGCACGCGGCAAGCCGGGGAAGCAACGTGTCCTTGTCCGAAAGGACCGGCTCCGCTGGCACCACCGGCCAGGGCAGCGCGAGGTCGGGGTCGTTCCAGATCACCCCGCGCTCGGCGGTGCGGTCGTAGTCGGCGGTGACCTTGTAGATCACCTCGGTGTCCGGTTCGAGCGTGCAGAACCCGTGCAGGAAGCCGCCGGGCACCCAGAGCTGGCTCCAGTTTTCCGCCGAGAGCACGGCCGCCACATGCCGTCCATACGTCGGCGAGCCATGGCGGATGTCCACGGCGACGTCCCAGATGGCGCCGCGCACGCAGCGGACCAGCTTGCCCTGCACGTTCGGTGCGATCTGGCAATGCAGCCCGCGGACCGTGCCCCGTTTCCCGGACAGGCTCTGGTTGTCCTGTACGAACGGCTGATCGACGCCGGCCTCGGCGAAGCGGCGGACGTTGAAGGTTTCCGAGAAGAAGCCGCGGTCGTCGCCGAATCGCGACGGGGTGAGCAGGATCACCTCGGGAATGGCGAGTTTTTCAACCTTCATCATGTCATC
>Ga0302314_10005725_pt1 | contig 22599 bp, 19 predicted proteins | sample III_Palsa_N2_3_FD_200533 | JGI IMG/M metagenome (GOLD analysis project Ga0302314, IMG submission 200533) | Peat permafrost microbial communities from Stordalen Mire near Abisko, Sweden - III_Palsa_N2_3 | ecosystem: Environmental > Terrestrial > Soil > Palsa > Peat permafrost | place: Sweden... | reverse complement strand
GGTGCCAGGCGAGGAGAACGACCCGACCGGCGACAGCCACCACGGTTCAAACCCCGGCACAGACCAAACAGCAAGCCGACCAACACACCCATCGCTTCTCTGAGCCGGCCCGCCGGAGGCGAAGTTGACGTTGACTTTCCACCCATCCGCACACGTCAGGAGCCGACGCGACCGCATACACAGGCCAGAGTACGCGTAGAGGATGACCGGAGGGAGGACGAGAACAGCGCCGACGCAGGCAGGCCCCCGTACGAGGTCCGGCATGGAGCGGAGCGCAGCACCGGAACGTAGGAAGGCCGACCACCACCCGCAAGCGCTAGGTGTTAGTGAGCCCGAAGCCCCGTCAGAACCAGCGACGACAGTGCGTCGGCGACGGCAGGGCCGGACTCGGGACCATCGGGGCGATACCATTCGACCACTGAGTTGACCAGGCCGAAGACCAGTCTCGACGTGAGGCGGGGGTCTAGGTCGGCGCGCAGGTCGCCGTCGGCGATCGCGGCGGCGGCTAGGTCTGCGACTCGGTGGTCGAAGTCGCGGCGGCGGGCCAGGGCCTCGCGCTCGGTGGCGGTGTTGCCGCGGACCCGCAGCAGCAGGGTGACGTAGGGGAGCTTGTCCACCAGCTCGAGGCAGGTGCGGCGGATGACGTAGGCGAAGCGGTCCACGGCCGCGCCCTCGGTGGCGCCCGGCTCGTCGAGCACGCCGAAGAGACCGTCCAGGGCGCGCGTGACGGCGATGCGGAGCAGCTCTTCCTTACCGGTCACGTGGTGGTAGATCGAGGACTTCGTGATCCCGGCGGCCTTCGCCAGGTCCTCCATCGAGGTGCCGTCGTAGCCGCGGACGTTGAACACCTCCACCGCCACGGCCAGCAGCGATTCTGGAGTGTGCCGGTCCGCGCGCTTGACCACCGCTGGAATCCCTCTCTCTCCGGGGCGGGCCCGCCCCCTTCGATCCTACCGAACGGTCGGTTAGTCTGGCTCGGAGAAACGATCCTTCGCGTAAGGAGCTTCAGATGCCCACCACCGTCGCCGCACTGATCGCCCGGCACCGACCCACCCTGGACGCGGCTCTCGGCGCGATCCGGTCCCGGGAGTACTACACGCACTTCCCGGAGAGCCTGAAGGCCTACCCGGCCGAGGCGAAGGACGCCGCGCAGGCTGCCTTCACGGCGCGACGCGGGCAGACGTGGTCCTGGGGGCAGACCGGAGCGGACGGGACGACGGTGGGCGGGGAGGTCTCGCCGTACGGGTTCCCGCTTGAGGTCAGTTACGACCACGTGGACCTGGACGTGCTGCTGCCCGCTATGCAGGCGGCGATCCCGGCCTGGCGCGACGCGGGGGGCGAGGCTCGGGCGGCGGTGTGCATCGAGATCCTGGAGAGGCTCAACGCGCGCAGCTACGACATCGCCTTCGCCGCCATGCACACGACCGGGCAGGCGTTCATGATGGCCTTCCAGGCCGCCGGGCCGAACGCGCAGGACCGCGGGCTCGAGGCGGTGGCCTACGGCTATTCGGCGCTCAACGCGCACCCGGACCGCGTGCTGTGGGAGAAGCCGGGGCGCGGGGAGCCGACCCGGCTCGCGAAGAAGTGGATCGCGGCGCCGCGCGGGATCGCGCTGGTGGTCGGCTGCAACACCTTCCCGACCTGGAACGGCTACCCGGGCCTGTTCGCCTCGCTGGTCACCGGCAACGCGGTTCTGGTCAAGCCGCATCCGTTCGCCGTGGCGCCACTCGCGCTGACCGTCGAGGTCGCCCGCACGGTGCTGGCCGAGGCGGGGTTCTCCCCCGACCTCGTCGCGCTCGCGCCCGAGGCTCGGGACGAGGGTCTTGCCAAGACGCTCGCGCTGCGGCCCGAGGTGCGCATCGTCGACTTCACCGGTTCGAACGAGTTCGGGGACTGGCTCGAGGCGAACGCGCGTCAGGCGCAGGTGTACACGGAGAAGGCCGGCATCAACACGATCGTCGTCGACTCCTTCAGGGAGGAGGAGTACCAGGCGGCGCTCGGGCATCTGGCCTTCTCGCTCTCGCTGTACACCGCGCAGATGTGCACGACGCCGCAGAACATCCTCGTGCCACGCGCCGGCGTGAAGGTAGGCGACGCGGTGAAGTCGCCGGAGGAGTTCACCGCTGACCTGGCCGGCGCCGTGGAGAAGCTGCTGGGGGACGATGCGCGGGCCGCGGCGATCCTCGGAGCCGTCGTCAACCCGTTCATCCTGGAACGGCTGGAGCGGGCGGCCGGCGTCGGCAAGACCGTGCTCGCCTCGCGCGCGATCACCCACCCCGAGTTCCCGGACGCCACGGTGCGCACGCCGCTGATCGCCGCGGTGGACGCGGCCGACGCCGAGGTCTACACGCACGAGTGGTTCGGCCCGATCTCGTTCGTGATCACGACCGATTCGACCGACGACTCGATCGAGATCTACCGGGTGACGGTGAAGGCGCACGGCGCGTTGACGGCCGCGGTGTATTCGACCTCTGAGGACGTCGTGACGGCGGCCGAGGAGGCGACCTGGGACGCGGGCGCCAACCTCTCGATCAACCTGACCGGGCCGGTCTACGTCAACCAGTCCGCCGCCTTCTCCGACTACCACGGCACCGGCGCCAACCCGGCGGCCAACGCGACGTACGCGGACCACGCGTTCGTGGCCGGGCGATTCAGGTTCGTGCAGTCCCGCCGGCCCGCGTAGCACGGACCGGGTAAGAAGCGCGTAGCAAGATCGCCTACGCGCCGATCAATCACGGTTTCGACACGGTCCCTCGGGTTCCTCGGACCCGGGGGATTTTGTTGTCACGGAGGACTTGTAGGAACTGTCATGGAACGGTAACTTCCTCTGCAGCGCGTCCGAGTAAGCGCTTACGCAAGCGCTTACTCGGGCTGCATCACCAGGTTCGCCCGGGTTCGCACCGACCCGGAATCACGCAACGACGCAGCGAGGCGGCGCAGAAGCAGCATGAAGTCCAAGGACCAGGCACTGACGATCTACGACGTCGCGCAGCGCGCGGGCGTCTCGATCGCCTCGGTCTCACGCGTGCTCAACGGGCACACCACGCCCCGGCCGGAGACCCGGGAACGCGTGCTTCAGGCGGTCGCCGAGCTCGGCTTCGTTCCGGACGGCGCGGCGCGGGCCTTGTCCAGCAGGCTCAAGGAGGTCATCGCGGTCGTCTACCGGCAGATGTGGCTCGACGACCGGGACGAGCCGGTCTTCGAGTCCGAGGCGGAGAACCTCGCGTTCGTGGACGTGATGAACCGCGGTATCGAGGTCGCGGCGCGCCGGCGGAACTTCGATCTGCTGATGAGCTCCGTGGACGTGCACGACCACCTGCCGGTCGCCCGGCTGCACAGCCTGGCCGGGAAGAGCGACGGGATGCTGCTGCACGACCGGGTGCTGACGCCGGCCGCGATCGTGCGGCTCGCAGAGCGGCTTCCGGTGGTCACGCTGGCCGGGACCCCGACCCGGGCGAGCGTAAATGTTGTGGGAGACAACGCTTCCGGCATGCGCGAGGTCGTCAGCCACCTGATCACCGTGCACGGCGCGGGCACGGTCGCCTTCCTGTCCGGCCACGCCGACAGCCCCGACAGCGTGATGCGCGCCAAGGCGGTGCAGGAGGCGGCGGCCGAGTACGGCGCCCGGGCACTGACGGGGCCGGCCTGGCAGGGCGAGTACAGCGCCAACGGCGGCGCCCGGGTCATCAGGAATCTGCTGGACGGCGGCGGGGCGCTGCCGGACGCGATCGCCTGCGCCAACGACCAGTCCGCGCTCGGCGCGGTCTACGCCCTGCGCGAGCGCGGCTACCGGATTCCGGAGGACCTCCTGATCACCGGCTTCGACGATATTCCACTGGCCAGGCACCTGAATCCGCCGCTGACCACCGTGCGCCAGCCGGTCCAGCAGATGGGCGCGATGGCCTTCGACGCCCTCTACTCGATGATCGACGGCGGCAAGCCCCAGCAGCGGCAGCTCACCCTGCCCGTCGAGCTCGTGCTGCGGGCCAGCTGCGGCTGCGTACCGGAGAGCCCGGCGCGAAAGCCGGTCAAGACCGCCTGACCAGTTTGATCTCAAACCCCGGCTACACGCCACCACGCACCACCGGCAACAGTCACCGGCGACGGGAGCCCAGCTCGTGTACGTGTTAGCAAGACGACTCGCTTTCTACGCAGTAACCGCTTACGTGGCGGTGTCCGTGAACTTCTTCCTCCCGCACATGATGCCCGGCGACCCGGTCGAGACGATGATCGCGAGCGCGGGCGGCCAGCTCGACCAGCGCTCGGTCGAGGCGCTCAAGGCGCAGTTCGGCGTGGACACCGGCCAGTCGCTGTGGGCGCAGTACTGGCATTACTGGGGCCAGCTGCTGCAGGGAAACCTCGGCATCTCCATATCGAAGTACCCTTCGACGGTCTCCCAGACGATCGGCGCCGCCCTGTGGTGGACGGTGATCCTGGTCGGCACCGCGACCGTGATCAGCTTCATCCTCGGCACGGCGATCGGCGCGATCGTCGGCTGGCGGCGCGGCTCGGTGCTCGACAACCTGCTGCCGGCCGCCACGTTCTTCCAGGCGATCCCGTACTTCTTCCTCGCCACGGTGCTGCTGTACCTGTTCGCCGAGAAGTGGCACGTCTTCCCCAACGCGGACTTCAAGAGCTACGACACCAACAACTACGTCATCGGCTTGAATCCGGGCTTCATCGGCAGCGCCGTCCAACACGCGATACTTCCAGCTCTGACGATCGTGCTCGCGTCCGTCGCGGGCTGGATCGTGGGAATGCGCAACATGATGGTGACGACCATGGACGAGGACTACGTCCTGGTCGCGCAGGCCAAGGGGCTGCCGAAGCGGCGGGTGATCTGGTACGCGGCGCGTAACGCGGTGCTGCCGAGCATCTCGAGCTTCGCGAACGCGCTGAGCTTCGTCGTCGCGGGCTCGCTGCTGACCGAGCTGGTCTTCTCCTACCAGGGCATCGGCAGCCTGCTGCTGAACGCGGTGCAGTCCGAGGACTATCCGCTGATCCAGGGCATCTTCCTGATCATCACCTTCGCCGTGCTGGCCGCCAACCTGCTCGCGGACACGGTCTACGTCCTGCTCGACCCGCGCACCCGACAGGAGGGCTGAGCCGTGCGCATCCTGCGAAACCGCAAGACCCTCAGCGGGGTGATCCTGCTGCTGCTCTTCGTCTTCCTGGCCGTGTTCGGGCCGACCCTCGCGCCGTACCAGCCGCTCGCCATCGTCGGCAAGCCGTGGGAGGGCCCGAGCGGCTCGCACTGGTTCGGCACCACGCAGGAAGGCTACGACGTCTGGTCGCAGTTCCTCAACGGCGCTCGCAGCATCCTGATCATCTCCTTCCTGTCCGGGGTCATCGCCACGGTGCTCTCGGTGATCATCGGGGTGGCGGCCGGCTACTTCGGCGGGCTCGCCGACAACTTCCTCTCGATGCTGGCGAACATCTTCCTGGTGCTCCCGGCGCTGCCCTTCCTGATCGTGATCAACAGCTACCTGCCGGCCGGCAACAAGGCCTCCACCGCGCTGATGGCGGCAATCATCAGCCTGACCGGCTGGGCCTGGGGCGCGCGGGTGCTGCGCTCGCAGACGCTCTCGCTGCGCAAGCGGGACTTCGTGGACGCGGCGGGCATCAGCGGCGAGCGGGCCTGGCGGATCATCGGGTTCGAGATCGTGCCGAACCTGGTGCCGGTGATCGCCTCCTCCTTCCTGTTCACCACGCTCTACGCGATGGGCACGTACGTGGCGCTGACCTTCGTCGGCGCGGTGGACGTGAACGCGCCGTGGAGCTGGGGCTCGATGCTCTTCTGGGCGCAGGCCGACCAGGCGGCGGCCTCGGGCGCCTGGGTCTGGTTCGCCGCCCCGGGCGTGGCGGTGGCGCTGCTCGGCACCTCGCTGGCCCTGCTCAACTTCGGCATCGACGAGTTCATCAACCCCCGGCTGCGCGCCGCGGGCCTGAGCCGCAAGGGCCTGCGCGCCGTGGGCGTGACCCGGCGGCACACGCTCGGCCTGACCCCGGTCGTGCGTCCGGCCGCCGACGCGGTCGTCGTGAGCCCGGCCGAGATCATCGAGGAGACGGTGTGAACAGCCCTCTTGAGCTGAACGACCCGGTGCTGGAGATCTCCGGGCTGAGCGTGGACTACGGCTTCGGTCCGGACGCGGTGCACGCGGTGGCCGACGCCTCGCTGACCCTGCGCAGCGGCGAGGTGCTCGGCCTGGCGGGCGAGTCGGGCTCCGGCAAGTCCACGCTGGCCTACGCGGTGACCCGGCTGCTGCGCGATCCCGGCGTGATCACCGGCGGCTCGGCGGTCTTCCACGGCCGGGACGGCGCGCAGGACCTGTTCGACCTGGACGCCGAGGAGATGCGGGAGCTGCGCTGGTCGCAGATCTCGGTGGTCTTCCAGAGCGCGATGAACTCGCTGAACCCGGTCTTCACGATCGGCGTGCAGCTGACCGACGTGCTGCGGGCGCACCGCAAGGACATGGGCCGGGCCGAGCGCAAGCAGCGCGCGGCGGAACTGCTGGACATGGTCGGCATCACCGCGGACCGGCTGCGCAGCTACCCGCACGAGCTGTCCGGCGGCATGCGCCAGCGGGTGATGATCGCGATGGCGCTGGCCCTGGAACCCAGGGTGCTGATCATGGACGAGCCGACCACCGCGCTCGACGTCGTGACCCAGCGGGAGATCCTGCAGGAGCTCGGCGAGCTGCGCGAACGGCTCGGCTTCGCAGTGCTCTTCATCACGCACGACCTGTCGCTGCTGGTGGAGCTCGCGGACTCGATCGCGGTGATGTACGCGGGCCGGATCGTGGAGCACGCGCCGGCCGAGCAGCTGTTCCGCAACCCGCGGCACCCGTACACCGAGGGGCTGCTCGGCTCCTTCCCGGCCCTGCACGGCGAGCGCAGGGCGATGACCGGAATCCCCGGTTCGCCGCCCGACCTGCGGAGCCTGCCGCCCGGCTGCCCGTTCCACGTGCGCTGCGGCTACGCGATGGACGCCTGCTCGACGGACGTGCCCGAGCTGCTGCCGATCCACTGGGAGCCCACCGAGCCGCGCCGAGCCGCCTGCCTGCTGCACACGGACGGGTTCGAGGCGCCCGAGTCGTTGAAGAAGACCGCGGAGATCGGGAGCACCCTGTGACTGAGAACCCCGAGATTCCGGTTCTGGAAGCGAAGAACCTGGTCAAGCACTTCCCGGTGCGCCGCGGCTGGGCGATCCGCGGGGCGTACGTGCACGCGGTCGAGGACATCGACATGGCGCTGCACAGCGGCAAGGTGACGGCCGTGGTCGGCGAGTCCGGCTCGGGCAAGTCCACGCTCGCCCGGCTGCTGGCCCAGCGCACGTCGCTGACCGGCGGCGAGCTGCTGTGGAACGGCGGGCCCGCACCCAAGGGCGGACGCGCGTACTCGAGCGAGGTGCAGCTCGTGCTGCAGGACCCCTTCGCCTCGCTGAATCCGGTGCACGGCCTGCGCTACATCCTCGGCCGGCCACTCAAGATCCACGGCACCGCGGACGGCAAGTCCACCGACGAGGCCATCAAGGCCCTGCTGGAGCGCGTCGCGCTGACGCCGTCCGAGCAGTTCATCGAGAAGATGCCGCACGAGCTGTCCGGCGGCCAACGCCAGCGCGTCGCCATCGCCCGCGCACTGGCCGTGCGACCCAAGGTGCTGCTGGCCGACGAGCCGGTGTCCATGCTCGACGTGTCCATCCGGCTCGGCGTGCTCAACCTGCTCGCCGACCTGCGCGACCGCGAGCGCCTTGCCATCCTCTACGTCACCCACGACCTCGCCTCCGCGCGCTACCTCGCGGACACGATCACGGTGATGTACGCGGGCCGGGTGGTCGAGTCGGGGCCGGCCGTCACGGTCGCCGATTCACCCCAGCATCCTTATACCCAACTCCTGCTGTCCGCGGTGCCGGACCCCGATCGGGACGGCGCGCCGCGGCTGACCGGGGCGGGCTCACCGCCGAGCCTGATCCACCCGCCGGCCGGCTGCCGGTTCCACCCCCGGTGCCCCTTCGCGATGGCGAAGTGCAAGGTCCAGACCCCTCCGGCGATCACCGTCGGAGACGCACACACCAGCGCCTGCTGGCTGCACGAAAGCGCTCAAACCACCCCCGCCGCGGACACGACGGGGGCAGCGTGAACAACATTATCGAGTTGACACCAACACACAGAGGAGTGCGCGGGATGTCACGAAGAATCATAGCCGGGGTGGCCGTAGTCGGCGCCCTGAGCATGGGTCTTACGGCCTGCGGGAGCAGCCCGAAGCCGACCAGCAGCGGCAGCGCCGCGACGACGCTGACCCTGGAGACGAACCCGATCGGCGACTACACCGACAACTTCAACCCCTTCGTCTCGACCAGCACCGGCGAGACCGAGAACACCAGCAATCTGGTGTACGAGCCGCTGCTGCAGTGGAACATCACCAAGCCCGACAGCTACACGCCGTGGCTCGCCGACTCGTACTCCTGGAACTCGACCGGAACCTCGATCTCGTTCCAGATCCACAACGGCGTGAAGTGGAGCGACGGCACCGCCTTCACCGCGAAGGACGTCGCGTACACCTTCCAGCTGATGGAACAGAACAAGGCCCTGAACACCTACGGCCTGCCGATCACCGGCGCCACGGCCAGCGGCAGCACGGCCACGATCACCTTCAGCCAGGCCGAGTACTCGAACCTGTACGCGATCTCGGGCGAGGTCTTCATCGTCCCGCAGCACATCTGGTCGGCGCAGTCCGCCCCGACGACGTGGACCGACCCGACCCCGGTCGGCACAGGTCCGTTCGAGCTCGACCGCTTCGCGCCGCAGGGCTACACGCTCAAGGCCAACCCGAACTACTGGCAGGGCGCGCCGAAGGTCCAGGAGATCAGCGTCCCGGCGTACTCCTCGAACACCACGGCCAACCAGGCCCTGGAGAACGGGCAGATCGACTGGGCCGGCAACGACGTCTCCAACATCCAGAGCACGTACGTCAACCGCGACCCGAGCGACAACCACTACTGGTTCCCGGCGACCAACACCGTGATCATGGTCTACAACGTGACCGCCGCACCGTTCAACGACGTGGCCGTGCGCAAGGCCGTGAGCGACGCGATCAACCGCACCCAGCTCTCGACGGTGGGTGAGGAAGGCTACGAGGCCCCGGCGACCTCGGACAGCGGCCTGCTGCTGCCGAACTTCACCAGCGAGGTGCCGAGCAACCTGTCCAACGACATCTCGGCCACGTCCAACTCCTCCGCCGTCACCTCGGTGATGACCGGGGCCGGCTACGCCCTGGACGGCAACAAGATCTGGGCCAAGGGCGGCAAGGAAGTCACCTTCACGATCGAGGACCCGAGCTCGTACACCGACTACTACGAGGACGCCAACCTCATCAAGTCGCAGCTCGGCCCGCTCGGCTTCAACGTGTCGGTCAACGGCGTGACCCCGAACAAGTGGGCCGCCGACCTGGCCGACGGCTCGTTCCAGGCCGCGATCCACTGGGGCTCCGGCGGCCCGACCCCGTACAGCCAGTACGACTCGTGGCTGGACTACACCACCTCCGCCCCGGTCGGCCAGGCCGCCAACGGCGACCTCGGCCGCTACGACAGCCCGACCGTCCAGGCCGCGCTCAAGGACTGGGCCTCGACGAACAGCTCGAGCGAGGTCACCAAGGACCTAGGCATCGTGGCCAACGCGATGGCGACCGACGTCCCCGACGCCGTGCTGCTCTACGGAGCCGGCTGGAACGAGTACAGCACCAAGAAGTTCACCGGTTGGCCGACGTCCTCGAACTCGTACAACGACCCGAGGCCGAACAACCCGTTCCTCGAAGTGACGATCCTGCACCTCAGCCCGGTCTCCTGACCGGTACGGAGGAATAGACCGCCTCAGGCCCGTCCGCCCAGCGGCGGGCGGGCCTGAGGCTTGGCCCTTACCCACGACGCTAGAAGGAGCCGAGGGTGGAAGAGCTGTCCCTGACGGAGAAGATCGGCCTGCTGACGGGGGCCGACGCGTTCACGCTGCCCGCCCTGCCGCGGATCGGGCTGCGCGGGCTGCGCACCTCGGACGGCCCGGCCGGCGTGCGCGGCACGAACATGGACCCCGGCGACCGGTCCACCAGCTTCCCCGCCCCGATCGCGCTCGCGGCGAGCTGGGACCCGTCGCTCGTCGACGAGGTCACCCGGCAGCTGGGCCTCGAGGCCCGGGCCAAGGGGATCGACGTGCTGCTCGCCCCGACCGTGAACCTGGCCCGCACCCCGTACGGCGGCCGCGGCTTCGAATGCTTCGGCGAGGACCCGGTGCTCGCGGCGCGGATCGCGGCGGCGTACGTGCGCGGCGTGCAGAGCCAGGGCGTGGCGGCGACCGTGAAGCACTTCGTGGGCAACGACTCCGAGGTCGAGCGGTGGACGGTGGACGTGCGGCTGGACGAGGCGACGCTGCGCGAGGTCTACCTGCTGCCGTTCGAGGCCTGCGTCGCCGACGCCGAGTGCGCGGCGGTGATGGCCGGGTACAACGGCGTCAACGGCATCTCGATGACGGAGCACGAACTGCTGCTGAACCGGACCCTGAAGCAGGAGTGGGGTTTCCAGGGCGTCGTGTTCTCCGACTGGTCCGCGGCGCGCTCGACCGTGGAGACGGCGCTGGCCGGGCTCGACCTGGTCATGCCTGGACCTGACGGGCCCTGGGGACACGCCCTGGTGGAGGCGGTGAAGGCCGGCCGGGTGCCGGAGGAGCTGATCGACGACAAGGTCGCGCGGCTGCTGCGGATGGCCGAGCTCTGCGGGGCCCTCGGCGCGCCCGGCGACCCGGTGCCGACCGTCGAGGTGCGCACCGGACCGCACGCCCGGCGCGAGGTGGTGCGGCGTGCCGCGGCGCGGTCGTTCACCCTGCTGCGCAACGTGAACGGGGCCCTGCCGCTGCCGGAGGGGATCAGGGAACTGGCACTGATCGGCCCGAACGCGCTGCACCCGGTGTACCAGGGCGCGGGCAGTGCCGAGGTGGGTCCAGCCGTGACCGTGACCCCGCTCGAGGGACTGCGTGACGCACTGGGCCCCGAGGTCGGCATCACGCTCGCGGAGGGCTGCGCGCACAGCTACCGCACCTCCAGCCCCGACCCCGAGTGCACCGAGGACCCGGAGGAGGGCGGCCCCGGCGCCCGTCTTGAGATCTTCGACGAGGACGGCACGCAGGTCTACTCTGGTGTGCGACCGAACTCCGAGCTGACGTTCTGGGACCCGCTGCCCGAAGGCGTGGCCGCCCGCGCGCGCAAACTGGTGCTGCGCACGCTGTATACGGCCCCGGCGGACGGCGGATACCGCTTCGCCGTGGCGGGCGTCGGCGAGTTGCGCCTGGAGATCGACGGCGTGACGGGTGCCGAGGCGATCGCGCCGCCGGCCGCCGACCCGATGGAGGTCTTCTCCCAGCCCTTCGAGTCCGGCTGCGAGCGGGACCTGCGGGCCGGCGAGAAGGTGCTGCTGACCGCGACCGGGCGGCCGGGCGACTACGAGCCCGGATTCGTCCGCTTCCGGCTTGCGGCACAGCGCATTCGCACCGCGCCCGAGTTGATCGGCGAGGCGCTGGCCGCGGCCGGGCAGGCGGACGCCGCGGTGGTCGTCGTCGGCGTGGCACAGGGCGAGGAGAGCGAGGGCTACGACCGCACCACGCTGGCCCTGCCCGGCCGGCAGGACGAGCTCATCGAAGAGGTCGCGGCCGTCTGCCCGCGCACGATCGTGGTCGTCAACAGCGGCATGCCGGTGCTGATGCCGTGGGCCGAGCGGGTCAGCGCGATCCTCCAGGTCTGGTTCCCCGGCCAGGAGTTCGGCCACGCGCTGGCCGACGTGCTGACCGGCCGCCAGGAGCCGACCGGCCGACTGCCCGTCAGCATGCCGCGTACCGAGCCGCTGGTGCCGGTGGGCATCGCGAAGCCGCAGGACGGGACGCTGGACTACGCGGAGGGCCTGAGCGTGGGCTATCGGGCGTACGCGCGGACCGGCATCGACCCGCGCTACCCCTTCGGCCACGGCCTCGGCTACACCGAGTGGGAGTACGAGGACCTGCAGGTGCCGGTCGGCCCGGTGCATCCCGGCGCGGACGTGGAGATCGGCGTGACGCTCCGCAACGTCGGCGCCCGGCGCGGCACCGAGACCGTGCAGGTGTACCTGACCAGGCCGGTCGACGGGGTCAGCGCGCTGGCCGCGTTCGGCCAGGCGACCGTGGAGCCGGGCGAGCGCACGCGTCTGCGGCTGACCCTGCCGGCCAGGGCGTTCGCACACTGGGACGTGCTGACCCACGCGTGGGCCCAGCCCGCCGGAAGCTTCCTGATCAAGGTCGGGTCCTCCTCGCGGGAGCTGCCGCTGCGCGGGGAGCTGCTGGTGGGGTGATTCGGGTAGGGGGCTGCCGTGAGCGGAAAACCCCCTGCATGGTGGCGGGCGGCTCGATTAGGCTCCGCGCCTATGGAGGAGAACGATCAGCCCGCCCTGCCCCAACCGGTCCCCGACCCGCGCCGGCTCGTCGCCGTGCTCGCCGACACAGCGAAGCTGCGGGTCTTCTCGGCGCTGGTGCTCGCCGCCGCGCCCGATGAAGGCCTGACGCTCGCTCAGGCGGCCGAGGCGGCGGGCGTGAGCAAGGCGGAGACACACAAGGCGCTGGTCAATCTCACCGTGCTCGGGCTCGCCCGGCGCACAGGTGAGGACACGTACGCGGCCAGCCCGGACGTGTTCCGCGGCAGCCTGAGCGAGCTCAACCGCAAGCGCGACGAGGCGGCCGCGAAGGCCTTCGCGACCACCGACCCGGCGCGGCTCTCTGTGCTGCTCAACAGCTTCCGCGACGGCAAGCTTGTCTACCTGCCGGAGAAGTTCGGCAAGCGGCAGATCGTGCTCGAGCAGGTCGCGCAGTCTTTCGAGCCCGGCACCCGCTACGCCGAGGCCGAGGTGAACCTGATGCTGCGCGATCTCTACCCGGACTACGCGGCGCTGCGCCGCTACCTGGTGGATTCGGCGTTCCTGTCCCGCGAGGACGGCTTCTATTGGCGCAGTGGCGGCACCGTCGCGGTTTGAACCGCGTAACGGGGGCGTACGTTGTTGGCGATTAAATAGTCAACCAGTCTCAAGACGCCAGCCCGAGGGATTCGCCCATGCCGTACACCGTGTTCGGACTGCCCACGCATGTATTGATCATCCACCTCACGGTGGTGGGCGTTCCGCTCGCCTGCCTGCTCACCCTCGCGATCGCGATCCGGCCAGCCTGGCGGCGCAGGTGGGGCCTGTGGGTGGCGGCCCTCGCGGTCGTCATGGTGCCGGTCACGTACGCCACCCAGCTCGCCGGCCAGCAGCTGTTCAACCACATCACCTACCTCGACGGCCCGGCGGCCGAGCACAAGAAGCTCGGCGAGACGCTGGTCTGGTTCGTGCTCGCGGTGGCCGTGCTGGCGGTCGCGCTGGTCCTGTTCGACAAGCGCGGCTACGCCGACCACCACGCGATCATGACCATCGTGGCCGCGCTGGCGATCGGCGCCAGCGCCATCTGCCTGGTGCGGGTGGTCCAGGTCGGCGACTCCGGCGCGCGGGCCGCGTGGGGGCAGGAAGTGAAGTCGGCGCAGAGCTCGTAGCGGGGTCGAGCGCGTCAGGCGCCTCAAGCTCCCCGGGGAAGAGCCCGGAAACGCCGAGAGCCCTCCTGCACCCCGGTGGACGGGTGCAGGAGACTTCAGCGCTCTTCTCGTTGTGTCGGTCTCCGGGTCCTCTACTCGTCGCGCAACGCCGTCTGAGGCGGCCTCAGGGACCCCTCGTCAGGCGACGACGCCCTCGACCGTGACCGGTCCGTCCGGCCAGCGGCGCAGCGCGACGCGGTCGCCCGGCTTGGGCCACAGGCGTCCGGCGGAGCGGGCGCGGGCGGCGGCGAGCAGTAATGAGGCGCAATAGGTGGCGGCCGTGGCGCCGAGTTCGGTCAGGACCAGCGCCCCGACGGGGTCGCAGGTCATGATCCGGCCCGGCAGCAGACCCGGCGCGATACGGGCGAGCTCGGCGAGCTCGGGCTCGCTCCAGCCCAGGCCGTCGTCGCCGGGTTCCTCAGGTGTGTCGGGTCGCACGGCGCGGTCGTCGGTGGGGGTCACGATGGCGGACCGGCGGGACCTGGACCGGCACGGGCGGCAGCAGGGCGGCGCGATGGGCGCAGGTTCTGCCGCGGAAACCGCGTGTGCCGACATGGGTGCCTCCGTGGTGCTGAATCGCTGGGGAGCGGGTTGGGGTTGTCAAATATCCGCTCATGGGCTGAGCGTACGGTTTGTCTCACTGAATCGATGATTCTAGGCGGCCGTCGCGCGGCTGTCGCCAAGTTTTTAGCCGAGCCCCGCCGTTTCGGCCAGCCCGGGCGCGCCACCAGGCCCGCCGTACCCCGATCGGGTTCTGCAAAACGGGCAAGTGGCGGCGAAACGGAGCTGGCGCGGTAACGATCCGGCAAAGCGGCCGTCACCATACGCATCCGGGCGCCCACTCGGCGCGTAGGGTGACGGCTTATCGATCGGTCGGCGCTCTCCGTTCGCCCGACCGGCTGACCACCTCTGGAGTAGTGCCGCGATGGTGTCCCACAAACGGACGAACCGCCTTCCCAGATCGATGTCCTCTGCCCGCGCCGTGCGCGGGGTCTGCACGGTGACCTCGTCGGTCGCCGCGGTGGGCGTGGCCGCGGTCTGCGCGCCGTGCCCGAGCCAGGCCGCGACGGTCGCCGAGGTGGGTGAGCAGGTGCAGTCCCTGCGCATCCAGTCGGAGACTGCCACGCAGCAGTACGACCAGGCGATACAGGACATGGCGCAGCTTCAGCAGAAGGTGAACGCCATCCAGGCTCAGTCCTCGACGATCCAGCAGCAGGTGGATCAGTATTACGGATCGCTGGGCCAACTGGCGGAAACACAGTACCGGGGCAGCGGCGTCTCCCCCGACCTGCAGCTGATGTTCGCGCAGCAGCCGGAGCAGTACCTGCGACGCGCCGTCAGCCTCCAGGCGCTCGGCCGCGGCGAGACCGTCGGCCTCGAGGGCGTGCTGCGGCAACAGCAGCAGCTCGTCCAGTTCCGCGCGCAGGCCTCGGCGGACCTGCAGCAGCAGGCGGCCGAGGAGCAGCGGGCGCAGGCCGCGCGCGGGCAGATCGTCGCCGAGTACCGGCAGGCCCAGACGCTGCTCGACCAGTTGACGACGGCTCAGCAGTGGTCGCTGGACGACTCGGGCGTCACCCCGCAGCAGATCGCGGCCGTCCCCCCGGTCGGCGGGCGGGCCGCGCTGGCGATCAGCTTCGCCGAGTCCAAGCTGGGCCTCTGGTACGAGTGGGGCGGCACGGGAGATCCCAGCTTCGACTGCTCGGGCCTGGTGCAGGCGGCCTGGGCGGCGGCCGGCGTGCAGCTGCCCCGGGTGACCTGGAGTCAGATCGACGTCGGCCAGCCGGTGCCCGCGCAGCTCGCCGATCTGCAGCCGGGCGACCTGATCTTCTATCTGAACGGCGCGCACGTGGCCATGTACGTGGGCAACGGCCTGGTGATCCACGCGCCGACGACCGGACAGCAGATCCAGTACGGCGAGTGGGAGATGATGCCGATCACCGCGGTACGGCGTGTCCTTCCCACCACGCAGCCCGGAGTCTGAGAATTCCAGGAAATCCTGCCGCGGCGAGGATTTCCGGGTGGTTCCGTGTCGGTGGCGGGAAGTAGCATCGCGAATACGACCACATACCTCGGATGATTCGAGTCGCGATGCGCATTGCCCTATTCGTCACCTGCGTCAACGACGTGGCGTTTCCAAGCAGGAAATCCCCGCCGTCATCGCCGGGCTGCTGGCCGACCACGGCTCCACAAGCGTTGTCATCCCCGATGGACTCCCCGCCGCGTGGCAGTCGGCAATCGCCGTCACCCGCATCCCCGACGCCCCCGACCTGACCCCGCGCCGACTCGACGCCGTGGACTCCGTGATCAGCGCCTGCGCCCTCGCCATCGCCGAGACCGGCACCATCGTCCTCGACGGCGGGCCGGGCCAGGGCCGCCGGATGCTCACGCTCGTCCCCGACCACCACATCTGCGTCATACACGTGCCCGAGCAGGTCGTCTCGTCCGTCCCACGGGCCCTCCCCCGGCTGGACCCGACACGCCCGCTGACCTGGATCTCCGGCCCGTCCGCGACCAGCGACATCGAACTCGACCGCGTCGAGGGCGTGCACGGGCCCCGCACCCTCGACGTCATCCTGGCCGGCTGAGAGAAGGCCGGTCGACCCGTTCGGCCGACCGGAGGTGCGGCGCGTCGGCGGCGGACGTCTCCTGGAACGGAGACCGACGGCGTCGACGCGATAACAGGTGGTGGTCCGGGTGCTGGTACACGCGCTGAACAGGCGGCTCGTGAGGCGGGGAACGGCGCTGGTCGCGATCGTCGGGATCGGGACCCTCGGGCTGGCCGGCTGCGCCTCCTCGTCGGGCGGGTCGAGTTCGTCGTCGTCCTCGTCCAGCACGAGTTCCTCCGGCCTCGGCGGATCGAGCCTGCAGGCGAACTACGAGAGCGTCATCTCCACGGTGATGCCCTCGGTCGTGCAGATCACCAGCTCCGCCGAGCTCGGGTCCGGGATCATCATGGATGCGAAGGGCGACATCGTCACGAACAACCACGTGGTCGCCGGGTCCACCGACTACAAGGTGATGCTCTCCACCTCGAGCGAGACGTACGACGCGAAGGTCCTCGGCCGCTTCCCGCAGGGAGACCTCGCGGTGATCCGATTGACAGACCCCCCGTCCGACCTGAAACCCGCCACGTTCGCCGACTCGGCCAAGGCGACCGTCGGGCAGATCGTGCTGGCCATGGGCAACCCGATCGGGCTCTCCAGTTCGGCGACGAACGGGATCATCTCCGCCACCGGGCGCACCGTCGGCGAGCCCGAAAGCGCGAACTCGCCGGCCACGACGTTGACCGACATGATCCAGACCTCGGCGCCCATCAACCCCGGCAACAGCGGCGGGGCGCTGGTGGACCTGACCGGGGCCGTCGTCGGGATTCCGACGCTCACCGCGGTCGACCAGGACCTCGGCGGGACCTACCAGGGCATCGGGTTTGCGATCTCCTCCGACACCGCGACGAACATCGCCGACCAGATCATCAGCTCCGGCAAGGTCACCGACTCGGGGCTCGCCTCGCTCGGCATCACCGGGCGTTCGGTCGTGGACACCAACTCCAAGCCGGTCGGCGTGGGCGTGGTGGAAGTCACGTCCAGCGGTCCGGCGGCCAGTGCCGGGATCGTGGCGGGCGACGTCATCACCTCGTTGGACAAGGTGGCCGTCACGTCGATGGCCGCGCTGTCCGCCGAGCTCACGACGCTCAAGCCGGGGCAGCAGGTGCCGGTCGGGATCACCAAGGACAGTGGATCCACCAGCACGGTCACCGTCACGCTGGGGACGCTGACGGTCTCCTGAGCTTGCCGGATAGCTTGGGTATACAATGTAATATCGCGGGTCCATTCGGGTAAACGCGACGGCAGATGACGGGAGCGGCGCAGCTCATGGGGATGGCGTCTCATATGCGGTCCGGATTCTGGGATCGGCTAGACGTCCACCCTGGTGCGGTGCGACCCTGAGCTCATGTCCCCTGCCATAGACCGCACCGTCTTGTCATGCGACGCGGTGCCCCTCCGGGCGCGCGGCCGTGGCATCGCGCTGGTCTCGCGTCGGCATGTGGACCTCGGCCGGATCTCCAGCGCGATCTGTCAGGCGTAGCCCCCGCCCAGCCCGTGTAGACCCGCAGCACCGCAGCAAAGTCGCCATCGCGTCGAAGGATTCCCTTTTATGACGACCGCAGAGTCGCGCCCGCCAGCCACCCCCGAACCCGCCCGCACGACGGCCACCGTCAAGACGCACCAGGTCCGTCGGCACCGCGGCGAGGGGCAGTGGGCCAAGGGGCACTTCACCCCGCTCAACGCGAACGAGCAGTTCAAGAAGGACGACGACGGACTCAACGTGCGCGCCCGGATCGAGAACATCTACTCGGTCCGCGGCTTCGACTCGATCGACGGCGCCGACCTGCGCGGACGCATGCGCTGGTGGGGCCTCTACACCCAGCGGCGGCCCGGGATCGACGGCGGGCGCACCGCGGTGCTCGAGCCCGAGGAGCTGGACGACAAGTACTTCATGCTGCGGGTGCGCATCGACGGCGGCCGGCTCACCCTCGCCCAGCTGCGCGCGATCGCGACCGTCTCGACCGACTACGCCCGGGGCACCGCGGACGTCACCGACCGGCAGAACATCCAGCTGCACTGGATCCGGATCGAGGACGTGCCCGCGATCTGGAAGATCCTCGAGGGCGTCGGCCTGAGCACCACCGAGGCCTGCGGCGACGTGCCGCGCGTCATCCTCGGCTCGCCGGTCGCGGGCGTGGCCAAGGACGAGATCATCGACGGCACGCCGGCCATCGACCGCATCCAGTCGGAGTTCATCGGCTCCAAGGAGTTCTCGAACCTGCCGCGCAAGTTCAAGACCGCGATCTCCGGCCTGCAGGACGTGGTGCACGAGACGAACGACATCTCCTTCGTCGGCGTCGTGCACCCGGAGCACGGGCCCGGCTTCGACCTGTGGGTCGGCGGCGGCCTGTCCACCAACCCGCAGTTCGCCAAGCGGCTCGGCGCCTTCGTGCCGATCGCCGAGGTGCCCGAGGTGTGGGCCGGGGTGTGCGGGATCTTCCGTGACTACGGCTACCGCCGGCTGCGCACCCGGGCCCGGCTGAAGTTCCTGATGGCCGACTGGGGCCCGGAGCGCTTCCGCGAGGTGCTGGAGACCGAGTACCTCAAGCGGCAGTTGATCGACGGCCCGGCCCCCGCCTTCGTGCCGCCGACCGAGCGCGACCACGTGGGCGTGCACGAGCAGCGGGACGGGAACTTCTACGTCGGCTTCGCCCCGCGCGTCGGCCGGGTGGACGGACCGACGCTGGCGAAGATCGCGGACGCCGCCGAGGCCGCGGGCTCGGACCGGGTGCGCACCACGGCCGACCAGAAGATGCTGATCCTCGACGTGACGGCCGACCGGGTCGAGCCGCTGGTGGACGCGCTGGCCGCGCTCGATCTGCAGGTGCGCCCGAGCGTGTTCCGGCGGCACACGATGGCCTGCACCGGCATCGAGTTCTGCAAGCTGGCGATCGTGGAGACCAAGGCACTGGCCTCGGCGACGATCGACGAGCTGGAGAAGCGGCTGCCCGACTTCGACACGCCGGTGACCCTCAACGTCAACGGCTGCCCGAACTCCTGCGCGCGGATCCAGACCGCGGACATCGGGCTCAAGGGCCAGCTCGTCCGGGACGCCGAGGGCAACCAGGTCGAGGGCTTCCAGGTGCACCTCGGCGGGCACTTCGGCTCGGACCTGGACGACTCCGGGTCCTTCGGCCGCAAGGTGCGCGGGCTGAAGGTGACGGCGCGTGAGCTGCCGGACTACGTCGAGCGGGTGCTGCGCAACTACGAGGCTGCGCGCGACGAGGGCGAGTCCTTCGCGGAGTGGACCGTCCGGGCGTCGGAAGCCGAACTGGCCTGATCACCCATCAGAAAGCGTAGTCACATGGACGCGGCGGGTAGGGGGGTTGAGGCGGCCGGCGGCGGTTGCACGCCTGTCGCCTACCAGTCGGTAACCCTGCCGTTTTCCCGCAGTATTCTTGCTCTATGACTGAGGCCTACATCGTCGGCGCGGTCCGGACCGCGGTCGGCAGGCGCGGCGGTGCGCTCAGCGGCGTGCACCCGGCCGACCAAGGCGCGCACGTGCTCGGCGCCCTGATCGAGCGCACCGGCGTGGACCCGGGAGCGGTGGAAGACGTCGTGTTCGGGTGCATCGACACGGTCGGGCCGCAGAGCACGGACATCGCGCGCACGTCCTGGCTCGCGGCCGGGCTGCCAGAGCACGTGCCAGGCGTGACGATCGACCGGCAGTGCGGGTCCTCGCAGCAGGCCGTGCACTTCGCCGCGCAGGGGGTCATGTCCGGGACCCAGGACCTCGTGGTCGCGGGCGGCGTGCAGAGCATGTCGCAGGTGCCGCTGTGGTTCTCCGGCATGGCCGCGGTCGAGTCGCTCGGGATGACCGAGGGGCCGTTCCACGGATCCGCCGGCTGGGTGAAGCGCTACGGCGAACAGCCCGTCAGCCAGTTCCACGGCGCCGAGCGGATCGCCGAGCGGTGGAAGATCTCCCGCGCCGAGATGGAGGAGTGGGCGCTGCGCTCGCACACCCGGGCGCTGGCCGCGATCGACGCCGGGTACTTCGAGCGCGAGATCGCCCCGTATCAGGGCTTCGCGACCGACGAGGGGCCACGGCGCGGCACCAGCCTGGAGCAGATGGCGGGCCTGAAGACGCTGGTGGACGGGGGCCGGCTGACCGCGGCGGTCTCCTCCCCCACCAACGACGCGGCGGCCGCGCTGCTGATCGCCTCCCCCGAGGCGGTCCGCGTGCACGGGCTGACCCCGCGTGCCCGCATCCACCATCTCTCGGTGCGCGGCGACGACCCCATCACGATGCTGACGGCCCCGATCCCGGCCACCGCGCACGCGTTGCGCAAAACCGGATTGAACCTCGACGAGATCGATCTCGTGGAGATCAACGAGGCCTTCGCCAGCGTGGTGCTGGCCTGGTTGCGGGAGACCGACTGCGACCCGGCGAAGGTGAACGTCAACGGCGGGGCGATCGCGCTCGGCCACCCGATCGGCGCGACCGGCGCGAGACTGATGACGACTCTGCTGCACGAGCTGGAGCGCACCGGGGGTCGCTACGGACTGCAGACCATGTGCGAAGGCGGTGGCCAAGCAAATGTGACGGTCATCGAAAGACTCTGAGAAAACGCAACATCGAGGGCATAGACCACCCCGGCCCGGTTAGGCTCCAAACATGGCGATGATCGAACTCCCGCGTCCCGAAGAGGCCCTGGTCTCGGGACCGCCCTGGCTTTGGTGGGCGCAGCGCGGAGAGAAGGCGCGGCTGGCCGGCATGGCCCTGCCCGCGGACAATTTCGACTTCACGAGGCTCTCCGAACTGGGCTTCGACACCGTCGTCTCCCTCATCGGCTTCGGCAACTACAGTCCGGCGCCGCTCGAACGCCACGTGTTCACCCTGCACGACCTGGTCGGCGGAGGACTGCCGCCGGACCCGGTGAACGAGGAGCTGGAGCTCGCCGCCGCCGTGGCCAAGGTGGGCTCGCTGCTGGACGAGGGCCGCAACGTCGTCGTGCACTGCCGGGCCGGCATCGGCCGCACCGGCACCGTCATCGCGTGCAGCCTCGTCGCCCGCGGCTACGACCCGGACGAGGTCATCCCGTGGCTGGACAAGGTGCAGCGCCTGCGCACCGGCCACGAGGGCTGGCCCGAGTCGCGCTGGCAGAGCCTGATGGTCTCCCGCTTCGCGGCGTAGGTCGGCCGGGCCCGGCCGGCCTAAGCGCCATCGCGTCCTACGCGTCCGGGTCCCAGTCGCGCAACTGCTCGAGCAGGAGTCGGTTGCCGTCCATCTGCAGGGTGTCGAGCGGCAGCCGGTCGTAGAAGACGAGGACGTGCTCACTGGCCGTGGCCCGGGCGGAGGCGTCGGGAGCGGTGCCGGGCTCGGCCAGCCGGCTGCTGCGCGCGCCGTCGGCGGAGAGCAGGAGGCGCCATGAGCCGCCCTCGGCGGCGTGGAAGTCGATGACAGCGGCCTCATGCGGCCAGGGGGACTCTGTTGAGACGCAGGTGGAAAGGAACTCCTCGACACCGTCGAGTGCCGCCTCGTCCGGCAGCGGCTGCGGGGCGCCCGCGGTGATCTGGGCGTCGTAGGCGTGCACCGTGACCTCCTGGACCTGGTGCCGGCCGATGGCACCGGAGGTCTCCGGCGAATCCGACTCCTCACCCCACCAAGTCCAGCAACGGCGATCCGGCCCGGCCTCGCTCAGCGCCTCAAGCAACTGCCGCGTCCCCTCGGCCGACCAGGCCAGCAGGGCTTCACGCTCCCGCGGCGGAGCCTCGCCGCCCTCCAACGCGGGCGGGTCGGCGTCAGTCGGGCCGGCCGTGACGATGGCGGCCCACCGACGCTGCACCTTGCCCAGGTGGTGCACCAGGTCCAGCAGCGTCCACTCGGGGCAGGTCGGCACCTTCCCGCCGAGGTCGGCGGCGGACTTGGCCGCGGCGCGGAAAGCGGCCGACCGTTCGTCGATCAGCCGCAGCACGGCGGGGAACTCGAGAGTCTTTTGCACACGGGCTGTATATCACCGGGCTCCAGGAACGGCACGTGGTTTTCGCCGCTCGGGTTCGGGTTCGGGGTGGTGGTCGGCCTTCCTACGTTCCGGCGTTCCGCTGTGCTCCACGCCGGACCTCGTACGGCTGCCTGTCTTCGTCGGCGCTTTCTCGTCCTCCCTCCGGTCGTCCTCTACGCGTGCTCTGGGTTGTGCCTGGCGTCGGATCGGCTCCTGACGTGGGATTTTGTGCCGGAACGTCAAAGTCAACTGCGCCTCCGGCGGGCCGGCTCAGAGAAGCGATGGGTGTGTTGGTCGGCTTGCTGTTTGGTCTGTACTGGGGTTTCAACCGTGGTGGCTGTCGCCGGTCGGGTCGTTCTCCTCGCCTGGCACCTTAAGGCGACCAGTGAACCTGCCGGGGGGTCAAGCGGCGGTAGCTCTCGTGG